>ERZ825159.1206-NODE-1206-length-26446-cov-3.966466_pt1 | contig 26446 bp, 18 predicted proteins | sample MGYA00519932_ERZ825159 | MGnify/ENA primary metagenome ERZ825159 (study PRJEB31778, sample SAMEA3449191) | human gut metagenome | biome: human gut; feature: human-associated habitat; material: faeces | place: United Kingdom | collected 2010/2012 ...
GGAAACGCTCGAGCCGCAGGAATATTACTGCAAACTTCCCGTCGGAATCGACGAAAAAGTCGTTATGCTCGTAGATCCGATGCTCGCAACGGGCGGCAGCGCGTGCGACGCTATCGCGCTTTTGAAAAAACGCGGCTGCAAGCACATCAAGTTCCTTGCCATCATCGGCGCTCCCGAGGGTGTGGAGAAAGTTCATAAGGAACATCCCGACGTTGAAATTTACGTTTCCACGATGGACAGATGTCTTAACGAGAACGGATATATTCTTCCGGGGCTCGGCGATGCGGGCGACCGTATTTTCGGAACGAAATAATTTTTTTGCGCGCCGCCGCTTATCAAAGCGGCGGCGCGGAGATTTTATAAAAGCGCGGCTATAAGTTGATAAAACGCAACTTTTGACCTTTATTGCCAATATTTTCCGGGCATTGTCGGGTTGCCGAGGTCGCGTCGGAAAAGAATGTTTTTCAATGAATTATTTTTTGTTGACAACGAGGGCGAATGATGATATAATAAATAACGCTATGCTGCTGTGGCGAAACAGGCAGACGCAAGGGACTTAAAATCCCTCGGTAGTGATACCGTGCCGGTTCAAATCCGGCCAGCAGCACCAGAAAAAGACGAGCGAGAGGCTCGTCTTTTTTTATGCCGCAAAGTCTTTTTCGATTGAATAAAACACACTATAATTTTAAGTTCTTCGGGAGATATTGCGAGTTTAAAAGATGCGCCCAGACGGCGAATTTACGGTAAGCGGACGGCGTCATGCCCGTTTGTTGCTTGAAAATACGCGTGAAGTACGCCACGTTGTCGAAGCCGAGCGAGTCGGATATTTCTCTGAAAGAATGATTGTTGAGTTCTATGAGTTTCAGCGCTTCGTCTATTTTAAGTTTTGTCAGATAATTCACAATCGATTCGTTGTAATTTTGTTTGAAAACTCTGCAGATATGCGGAACGCTGTAATTCAGGTCGGCGGCGATTCTGTTTAAAGAGGGATTTTCTCTGAAATGCTGTTCCAGATATTCGAGCGTGCTTTCGGCGAGCGGGTTGTATTGCTTTTCGGAACGTGATTTTTGTTTTTCGGCTTGTATGCGTTTTTGCAGAATGTCCATCATCAGCCATTCCGTGTTGATTCTCAGGGCTTGTTTGTAGCCGAAATCCTTTTCTTTGTCGGGGTTATCGGAAAGCATTTTAAGCCGGAATTCCGATTCGTTACAGTTTTTTGCGTAAATATTTACCAGATTCGAGAGAACCTGCCTGCCGAGAGCCGAAAGTTTTCCGCTAAAGATCTCATCGGGGTAGCCGGTCGCGTCGAAAGAAACGACGATGCCCGTGGCGTAGGTTTCGTGCGGTTCCATCGCGTGCCAACTCATCGGCGGGACGAGAATGAACTCGCCTTCTTTCAGAAGATATTTTTCGTTGTCTATCGTGACGAGCATCTCGTTTTCGGCAACGTAATAAAATTCATAGAAGTTATGGCGTTCGCCCGCGAATCTGAATCGCGGCGAAAATCGGTTATAATACACGACTATAAGGTTATCTATCGTGAATTCGTTTTTGAAAATTATAGGCTCGACGTAATGGTTCTGCCTGCCGCCGAGAAATTCATACATATATTTTTTCATGCATGTATTTTACAAAACCGAAGGGTAAAAGTCAAGCGTAATGATAAGATTGTGCAAAAAATTCGCTAAAATAAGGCTAACACATAGCGTTTTGTTATGATATAATATAAATCGTAAAGTGGGTATATGGCGATAACCGACGGAATCGCTAACGAAAAGATTTTTTGATGTCCGACGAGATTCATATCGCTCTTGTCCGGCATACTAATAAGGAGGCAAATATGACAACAAACATATTGAAAAAGATTACGGTTGGCGTTTTGACGATCATAACCGCGGTTTGTCTGATTCTCGGGCTTTCCGTTGTTCCGGATCGTGCGTTTGCGGACGGCGAATATACGTCGATGACCGTCACGGATGTGAGCGGCGGAGTGCAGGATGATCAAAACCGCTATCTCGTATGGCTTAACGGAGACGTGCCGTTCGAGAGCGATAAGGCGCCCGATCCGATAGTCGTTTCGGTAAACGGTGTGGATAAAACCTTAAAACTTTATAATGATAAAAACGGAAAAGCGGTCGCGCTTCTGGTTCCTTACGCAGTTGCGCCGAGAGACGGAAGAACGGAGATTACGATAAGGCAGGGAACGAAAATCTGCAATTACGTCGTTGCCGAAGAAATCACGGCGATTTTAAATCGCGGCACGATAAAAAAGAAAGTTGCGCTTACGGATATTTCCTTCTCGCTTCAAAGAGATATGCTCGGCGACGTTACGTCCTGTATTCAGGAAACGGCGGATCAGCACAGATATCTTATCCGTATTCAGACCGACCTCGACGGACTTACCGACACCATGTGGAACGGCAACGTCTGTATTTTAGACGAGGGAACGGAAAACGAAAAGGAAATAAATATCAACTATCTCGGCGGAATGACCGGAAAACCCGAAAACGACGGTTACGACGGAACGGCGATTCTCGCGATAATCGATTACGAAGATATAGTCGCCGGAGCGACCGTTTCGAGCGAGATAGGGAAACACAGCGTTACGATAAAACAAGGTTCGGAACTCGGCGGAGGATATTCCGTAAAAGAAGATTTCACATTCTGGATCGGAAACGAATATATCGCAGAGGACGAACGCGATATCCCCAAACTCCCCGCAGGCGTTTTCAAAGCGAACAAGGGTTGGGAAAACAAGACGATTGACTTTGAAACTCAGAAAATAGAAGATTACATCGCCGGATCGTCCGTGGTTAAACTGAAAGCCAACGCGGAAAAGGATGCGGACGGAAACGTTCTTTTAAGAAGCGGCGATTCCGCGGGATACTGCAAATCGCTTAAAATGATCGGCGCGAAAGCCGAGCCGCAGATAAAATTCCGTTCGACTTACGACGGCGGCGACGTTTATCTCGTCATGGAACTGAGAAGCGCGCTCGACAACGGAAACTTCTGGCTCACCGAGGGCGCGCCGATGGTAAGGCTTCGTTACAACGAAAGCAAAGCCGAAAGCGAGGATCTGAGCTAATGTCTGTGGTTCGATTTCTTCAACAACGGACTTCAGGGCGCTCCGCAGTTCGTTATTTACCACAATACCGAGTTCAGACTTGTCAAAGGCGATTTCTTCGTGGAATTCGGCGCGGTAAACAAAAAGGACGTTCAGGGCAACGACGGATTCGTGTTTTTCGTCAAAGTTACCCAGGGCGACAGCGTGGCTTACGGCGAATGTTACATGACGGGCGATTACAACGTATCGGACAGCGGCGACGTATCGATTTATATAAGCCCCGCTCCCACGTCTCTTCTTCTCGATTATTCCGACTGGGCGACCGTGGACGTTAAAGATTCCGTCATAAAGAGCGTGGATACCGAAAGAGAAATCGACGGCGTTACGAAAAAAATAGGCGCGATGAGCCTTTATTCGCCCAAGATAAGAAGAGCGGAAAACACGGACGAATACGACGTTTCGGATATCGTTCCGATAGGCTCTGGCGTGACGTATACAAAGGTCGAAGGGGATACCGAATCGGCTTCGCAGAGCATGATAAACGCAACCGATATAACCAACAAAAACGGCGGTTATTCGGTTAAGATGAGAATTAAATTCGCGGGCGCGGACTTCGGTTTGACGTTTGCGTTCAGAGGTAAGAACGCTCTCGCAAAGTCGGGCTATAAGTTGATTATCGCGGACGACGTGGTTATCATCGGTTCGATGACCAAGGCTTCTCCGTTCGTTCCGGCCAGAGAATACGACGTAGAAGTCGGGTGCATAGATTATTTCGTCGCGGACGAAAGAGTGCCTTCGGGAACGATAGTATATCTCAAAGTCGGCGGCGAACTTATCGCGGAAGACAATATCGAAAAGATGGTCGGACTCGGCAATTATTTCTGCGCGCTCATAGAGGGCGCGGGCGGCAGCAAAGTCACGATAACTTCGGCGAAAGCGGAAAGCGAAAGAAAGGCTTACGATCTCAGAACGAAGGCGAACAAAACCATTGTTTCGAACGGCAAAAAGACAACGCTTTCGTATGAGTGCAACATGAAAACCGCTTACGATAACGTTTCTTACGAAATCGTCAAAGGCGACGCGCGTATCGACGGCGAAGGGCTTTACAGCAACACCGACGGCGAGATAATCGTAAGGGTTAAAATCGAAAACGAATTCGGTACGTTCTACGGCGAAGAAATCACGCTCAACAAGGGCGCGGACGGCGGGCAGTCCGGCGAATCGGGCGGCAAGAGAGGTTGCAAAGGCGGAATCGCCGCGGGCGCGCTTCCGTTCGTCGTAGCGGCGGCGGCAATAATAGCGAAAAAGAGGAGAAAAATATAATGAAAAGCAAAAGGATAATATCATCGGTGCTTGCGGTTTTGGCGATGTTCGCGCTTGCGTCCTGCGGGAAACAGGACAGCGGCAACGGTTCAAATCGCCCGAACGTCGGGGATAACGGAACGATAACGGTAATGTTGCTCGATACGGGTATCGGTACGGACTTTTTAGACGAGGTCGCGGACGATTTTTATAACGAAACGGGCATAACCGTCAAAGTGAGCAACGACTCGCTCATAGACGAAGACCTTAAAAATTCGATGATTATCGAGGACGGCGTTTCGGACGATATCTATATGTCCGGGCTTACGTATAACTGGATAGATTGGGTAAACGCCGACACGATAGAGGATCTGACCGACCTTTGCAACGAAGAATACGACGACGGCTCGACGATAAACGGAAAAATCGCCCCCGCGATACGCGATCTCGGTAAAATCGGCGACCACAGATTTATAATTCAGTTCACCTATTGCCCCACGGGCTTTGTGTACAATCAGGATATGCTCGACGACTTGTACGATAAAGGCATAGTCGACAGCAAAGTTTTCCCCACGGAGTGGAGCAAACTCGTAAAACTCGTCAAGGACGTTTCCGCGGCGGACTACAAATACAACGGAAGCAAAACTTACGGAATAGTCTGGGGCGCGACGGACGAAGATCCTATGGATACTTACAAAACGCTCCGAGCGCAGGGCGATTACGCCAAATATCAGGAATATTTCCGTCAGGAAGAACTCGACGCGAATTTGTTCGTCAACGACGAAAACAGAAAGGCTCTCGAGGCGTTGTACGATCTTTTCGCTCCCGTAAACGGCGCGTCCTCCACGTCCGTTCCGAGAATGCTCACCACGAACCACACCGAGGGGTACAATTCGTTCCTTCGCGGCGACGCGCTTATGTGCTTTGCCGGCGGCTGGTTCGAATCCGAAGTTAAGGAAAACATTTCCGAAGACACGTTCAATTATCGTTTCGCGCCCGTTCCCGCGCTCGAGGGAAACGAGATTTGCGTGAACGTCAACTATCCCACCGAATATTTCTTTATTCCGAAGTGCAGCAAGAACGTTGAAAAAGCTAAACAATTCCTTAAATTTATGTTCAAAGAGGAAAATCTCGTTAAAATGCACAACGCAGTGCAGACGCCGCTCGCGTTCGATTACGATACGTCTTCGCTTCAACTCACGGAATGGGGTAAGGAAGTTCAGGACGTAATGAAATACAAGCAGACCGTTTCGGGTTCGACTTCGCTTTATTATCTCACCGGCGGACTTCGCCCCGAAATTACGGGCAACGTTTTCCAGAAGATTTATAACGGACAGGTCGAAAGAAACGATCTCACCTCTCTTCTCAGAACGGATTACGAAAACAAGAGCGGCGGAAACTGGGAAGATACGAAAGGTCTTGTGGCTAAATACGAAGAAAAATTCAGAAACAAAGGTCTTATTAAGTAATGATACAAAAGCATACGGACGGCAGGGGCGGAAACGCTGGCAGGGGCGGAAACGCCCCGTCGTCTGAAAAAATTTTAAACGGAATGAGAAAAAGAAAGCGGCAGGATATGATTTTCGCTTATGCCGTTCTTATTTTCCCCGTTCTGCATTTCATAGTGTTCTGGCTGTGCATGAACGTAAGCACGGTGTTTCTGTCTTTCCGTTCGGGCAATATGCAGGTCGGCGAATGGAACAATTTCAGAAATTATACGGGCGCGTTCAAGGCGATTTTCGGCATAGACAAAAACGAAGGAATGATCATGAACTGGCGCGCGCTTTTAAACACGCTTTCGCTCATTCCTTTGAGCATGCTTATCAACCTTCCGATAACGCTCATATTTTCGTTCGCTATTTTCAGAAAAATCAAGGGCTACACGATTTATCGGATAGTGTTGTTCCTTCCCGCGATGATTTCCGCAACCGTTTTGTGCTTCGTTTTCAAGATGTTCATAAACGGCAATCAGGCGGTTTTCAACAAACTTCTGGAAGCGATGCGTTTAGAGAAGATAATCCCCACGAATAACTGGCTGGGCGATAAGCGTACCGCGTGGCCGAGTATGCTTGTTTTCAGCGTGTGGACGGGTATAAGCACCAACATTATCTATTTCGGCTCGTCTATGGCGAGAGTTCCCGACAGTATTATCGAAAGCGTGCAGTTAGACGGCGCGAGCGAGATTACTATTTTCAATAAAATAGTTCTCCCCATTCTGATGCCGACGATCTGCACGATGTCGATTTCGATTGTTTCGGGTTGTTTCGCATGGTATATGCCTTCGCTTTTAATCGATCCCAACAATCAGTATATAACGAGTCTTGCGCTTATCGTCATCTCGAACACCAAGTCGAACAACATAGGTCTTGCTTCGGCGTGGGGCGTCATCATAGGCGTGTTCGGAATGATTTTCATAACGGTATTCCGCAAAGTAATGGCTAGATTTTCCGAGGAGGTGGAGTTTTGATGAAACTTAAAAACAATCCGGAAACAAAAAGCCGTCCGAGCGCGGGAGATATCGTTTATAAAATCCTCGTCACGGCGGGAATATTGCTTTTTTCGCTGTCGTTCCTGTTCGTTCTCGTGTGGATGTTCTGCAATTCGATCCGCCCGCAGAAGAGTTATTTCAACAACGTTTTAGCGTTCTGGAACTTAAAGGGCGCGACTTTCGATAACTACGTCAAAATTTTCACCACGAAGTATAGTTCGGCAAAGATCACGATGTTCGGAATGCTCAAAAATTCGCTCGTTCTTATCGCCGTATGCACGGGACTTCAGGCGATAGTTCCCGTAATAACGGGTTACGTTGTGGCGAGATACAAAACCAGACTCGGCGCGGTCGCCGTTCAACTCGTAATAATTTCAATGGTCGTTCCCGCAATCGGGTCTACGGCAAGCACTTACGCGTTTATGTCGGCGATAAAACTCAAGGACAAATGGCTCGGCATTTTCCTTATGAACGCGGGCGGACTCGGCTTCGGCATGCTTCTTTACAAGAACTATTTCTCGTCTATTTCGTGGGAATACGCCGAATCGGCTTTTCTGGACGGCGCGGGCAATCTGAGGGTGTTCTTTTCGATTATGTATCCGCAGGCTCTGCCGCTTATCGTTTCGATGGCTATCCTTAACGTTATCGGGCTGTGGAACGACTATATGACTCCGTATTTGTTCCTTAACTCCAAGCCGACGGTCGCGCTCGGGGTTTACAGTATTCAGACGAGAGCGGAGCAAAGCGGCGCGATGCCGCAGGCTTTCGCCGCGATGACGTTTATGACCGTTTTCGTGCTTGCGATTTACGCGGGCTTCAGCAAAACGATAATGTCGAGTATGTCCGTAGGAGGGTTAAAGGGATAAAATGAATAAGTTTTTCAGGAAAACATCAGCGTTGACGGCGGCGGTTATCGCCGCGATATCCGTCACGGCGTGCGGCGGAGATTCTTCGGTCGGGAATTCCGAAAGCAACGGTTCTTCCGCGCCGAACAGAAACCTTACGGTTAACGTAAGTTCTTCGCTCGTGGATTTTTCAAAATATAAAGATACGAAAACGACCGATATTTACGCCTGGCGCGGACCGACCGATTTTTCGGACGAGCAATGGCGGTGGTTTAAGGAGAGCGGAATAAACACGCTCATTATGGATTCCGGTCTGGACGGAAAGCGCGGCGCGCAGTTCGGTTCGGCTTCGCAGGAAGAGTATATCGAAAAGTGCCACGAACACGGCATCAACGTTATCGGGTACACCAACGGAAACGTAAACACCAACGTCAAGGATTATAAAAACAGTGATTTTTATTCGACGATAAAGGGTATAGATTACACCGACGAGCCGCCGATTTCCGAGTTTGAAGAAATCGCGACGGCTATCCCCGATTTCTCGGCGAAATATCCGGGCGGCAAGTTTTTCGTGTGCATGCTTTCGAGCGGGGCGTCCGCCAAACATTTGGGTACGACCGATTACAGAGAGTACGCAAACGGCTGGTACGATACGGTTTTGTCGCAACTTCCCGAGGGAATGCCGAGAATTTTTGCGACGGACATTTACCCGATGCACGACGACAAGAAGTATGGGTACGATTACGTAGAGGAAACGTGGCTTCGCTCGCTCGCATATCTCGGAGAAATTAAAATCGCTCACCCGGAGATCGTGTTGCATATGGCTATGCAGTCGATGAGTTTCGGATTTGCGGAAAACACTTCGCCGAGAAGGCTTCCTTCGGAAGCGGACTGCGTTTTTCAGGCGTACGTCAACATGGCGTTCGGCTTCACGGAGTTCAGTTGGTTCACTTATTCTTCGCCCGAACTCGACGAGAGAGAATTCGGCGAAGAGCATATCTCCATGATCGACAGGTCGAACCAAAGAACGACCGCTTATTACGGAGTTAAAAAAGCGAACGAACTCATTTACGATCTGGACGAAGTTATGATGTCGTTAACCTGGCGCGGCGTTTATCCGATAACCGTAAAATCGGGAACGAACAGCGAAAAAATGGACGAAAGAGCGATTAAATACCTTAATTCCGTGAAAAGCGTTATTCTTGACGAAAGCGATTTCAACGTGATTAAATCGATTTCCGCAAACGGAAACGTCCTTTGCTCGCAGTTTACCGACGAAAACGACAACGAGGGTTTCATGCTCGTGAATTACGGCGATCCGTCGTATGAAAAATCCGTCAGAGTCGACGCCGAATTCATCGATTGCGACAAAATAATCGTCTATCGCGACGGAAAAGCGTCCGTCGAGGATATAGAAAACGGAAAATGGAGCGAGAATATCCCCGCGGGGAAAGGCGTTTTCATTGTTCCGTATAAAAAATAACCGATAAAAACGGAAAAAATCGGCAAAAGCCGAAAAAGGAGAAAATATGAGAAAACTTAAACATTTGTTGATCGCGCTTTTTGCGCTTGTCTTAACGGCGGGCGCAGGTCTTGGCGCAGCGGGGCTTGACAATGCCTCTGTGACGGCAAAAGCGAACGGCGAACTTACGGAAGTTACCGTTACGTATGACAGTATAGCGTTGGACAGAAATCTTTTCGGGCTTAAAACGAGCGCGGCATGGACGGAACATGGCAACGGAGCCGTTCAGCAGACCGGCGTTATTATCAACGGCGTAGAAAGAGAAGTCGAAACCTGCAGATGGGGTGACGCCGATATCGTTTATTTCTCAATCGGAACGGCGGACGTCCCCGAAGGGAAAACGATTTCTTTCAAAATTCCCGCAGGCACAGTTCTCGATAAGGTTGTCGTCAAAGAAGATACGATTTTCAACGTTTCGGGCAACGGAAACGTCGTTTCGGGCGTTACGGAAGTCGTCGGCGAAGTCGAGTCCGCCGTACAGCAAGACGGCGCGAGCAGATATCTCGTGTATGTAAAAGCGAATAAAACCGTTGCCGACGATGCGTGGAATAACAATAAGTTTTTGATTGACGGCGTCGAAACGACGATAAACGTAGCGCCTTCCGGCGATAGTTATCTCGTTCTTTTGCCGTATTCGCTTTTCGGAGAGGGCATTACGTCCTGCTCTCAGATCGAAGAGGAACATGTGTTTGTTATCCCCGCGGGAACGGGATTCGGCTCGATCGTCGTCACGAACGAGATTAAACTTTACATTTATAAAGATTCGCTTAAAGCCACATCTCACTTCACGAAAGTTAACGTCACCGCGTTGGGCGATTGCGCTCGTCAGAACGACGGCGACGGCAATCCGTGGCGTTGGTTTATCCGTCTGACCACGGACGTTACGCTCGACGGCGCGGCTTTCGAGAATCTTTACGGCGATCTGACGATAAAGGTCGGCGGAGAAGAAAAAACGCTCACGGCTTATCAAAGCGATATGGGAGGAATAGTTTTCCTCGATGCGTTCGGCGCTATTCCTGCGGATTTCGAGGGTAAAATCGTCATTCCGGCAGGCGCGAAAACGACGGGCGGACAATCGGGAATTCTTGTGTTTGAAAAAGAATATACGTTCATTATTCACGATCTGGCCGTCAAGGAATATAAAATTTATACCGCGACTCTTAATTACGACGGAGCAAAGATCGGCGAAGTGACTTACGACGTGTTCGACCGCGCGGCTAAACTCGAGACTTTGAAAAATTACGCGGCGACCATTCCCGCCGTCGAACATTACGAGTTCGCCATCGAAAATCTGCCCGACGTTCTGCCCGAGGAAAACTGCGAGTATAACGTGATTAAAGTTCCCCTTAAATACAAAGTAACCTTCGACGGCGAAAACGAAACTTCGGTCGCTTACGGCGAGAAGATTCAGAAGCCCGCAGATCCGACCAAAGAATCGACCGTTTCCACCGTTTACACGTTCGACGGCTGGTATAACGGCGAAACGAAGTGGAACTTTGAAACCGACACCGTTTCTGGCGACGTCGCTCTCGTTGCGAAGTATACCGAAAGCGACAGAAAATATAACGTGACGATAGTTTTCGTCGGAACGGAACAAGACCGGGAGATCATCGAAGCGAAGTATAACGAAAAAATCGGCTTTGCAAACCTTGCAAAGGATGGCTACAAGCTCAAAATCACAGTCGGCGAGGACGAGATAACCGAACTTACCGTTACCGGCGACGTTACGGTGACTGCGACTTACACGAAGATAATTCCCGAAGAGTCAACATCCGAGTCTGCTTCCGAATCGACAAGTTCGACCGAATCGACAAGCGCGAACGAATCGACAAGCGCGACCGAATCGACAAGTTCGACCGAATCGACAAGTTCGACCGAATCGACAAGTTCGACCGAATCGACAAACGCGTCCGGATCGGACGGAAAAGAAGAGTCCGCGACGGGCGGTTGCTTAAGCGCGGTGGGTTTTGCTCCCGTCGCATGCCTTGGTCTGCTTGCCTGCGCCTTCGTGTTCAAAAAGAAAAAAGACTGATTCGTCTTTAAATTATCCCGCCCGTTTCTGCTTCGGAAACGGGCGGAAAACGAATCGATCCCCGATTTTAAAGGAGTTTGAATGAAAAAATTACTTTGTCTGATCGCCGCGTTGGCGATTGCAACGTTTACGGCGATTACGGATTTCACGGGCGCGGCGTTCACGAAAGCCGAAGCCGCCGTAACCGCGCTCGGCAAAAATATGGCGCTCATCGTGACCGCATGCGAACAAAACGGAGAAAACGGATTCGCCGCGGTCGCCGGAGAAGGAACGGAAATTTCCTTCGATATGCTTAAAACAGCCGACAACGGAAAGACGGGAATATTTTTCGCCACGGATAAAAAATCCGTATCGAAAAACGCCTCGCTGGTCGAATTTTCGTTTGAAAGCGGATATAACTATCGGGTGGCTTTGGTCGGCGATAAGGTTAAAATTTCCAGAAAAGGCTTTCTTGAAAATTCTTACGAGCAAATCGCCGAGAAATCGGTTTCGGCAGGCAAGGTTTTAGGCGTTTACGGGTTGTCCGAAGGCGTTTTGTCGGCAAGTTTTATCATCGATAATTTCGTTTGTTTCGACGAAAACGGAAACGAAACGGTCGTCGACGGATTTGAAAAGAAAACCGCCGAAAAGGGATCGCTTATCAAAGCGTTCGATTGCAACGGCTATATCGACGTTTTCGACGACGTGACTTACGAAGTTTCTTTTCTTACGAAAGAGGGCGACCTTATCGCGACGCAGACCGTTTGCAAATATAATCACGTAACGCTTCCCGACGCTCCGAAAAAAGACGGATACCGCTTCGTGAGATGGATCGGCGACACGGAAAACGTAACCTCGAACGGCGTTTGTTACGCCGAATATGAAGAGGGCGAAGAGCCTTCGTCCGCCCCGGGAACTTCCGGGAGCGAGTCCGTCAACGGTTCGGATAACGGCGGCTCGAAGGGCGGTTGCGGTTCTGTCGTCACGTCGTTTCGGTCGCGGCTCTGTCGTCACGTCGTTTCGGTCGCGGCTCCGGCGGCGTTTTTTGTCGCGGCCGTTATTATGAAAAGGAGGAACGACGATGAATAAAATACTGAAAAAATTACTCGTTTTCGTTCTCGCGCTCGGCGCGGCGATCGTCCCTTTCACGGCTGTCGTCGCGGCGGATACGGAAGAGGAAGGAATTATGAAAGAAGAATATATCGTCGGAACGGTTAACGCCGGCTGCGTTATCGACGCTTACGGCGACAACAACAAAAACGCCTTGAAAATTCAGCCCTCGGATAACGGTTTTGCGGGCGTGTGGCTCGCGCTTCCCGGACTGCGGGCGAAAAAAGCGGGCGAAAAAATCCATATCGAGGCGAGAATCCGCTTCGAGGCGGAAACGCTTTACGGTTATTCTTACGCGGACGTTGTGGACAACAAGGGAAACGTTATAGACGGACAGTTCAAAGTAAACAAATGGCAAAACCTTGTTTTCGACGCGGAAATTTACTCGAGAGAGGGAAAAAACAGCGTGTTCGTCGGCTTTAAAACGGCTAAGAACAACGATATTTATCTTTCGGACGTTTCCGTTACGGACGACGTTTATGAAACGAAAAATATGTTCGGCGGCGTTAAAATGACGATTATCGAGCCGGAGAAAAACCAGACCGAAGGGTTTATGCTCGTCACCGAAAACAAGAAAATGATCATGATCGACGGCGGAGATCAGTATGACAAAGATAACGTCGTCAAACTCATCAGACAATACAAAAACGAGGTTGACGACTGGTATATTTCACACTATCATTGCGACCACGTTTTCGCGCTTATCCGTATTTTAGAAGAAGAGGATATTTTCATTAAAAATCTTTATTACGATTTTAACGTTACCGACGAAATACTCGAAAAATACGGCGACGAAGACAATTATCTCGTCGCGAGAATGAAAAAGGCCGTCGAGGAGAACCGTTCCAAAATCGGTAACGTAATCACGCCCGAAAAAGGGAACGAGTTTACGACCGACGGGGTTAAGGTTAAAATTTTAAACAACGCAACGTTCAGGGCGATGGCGAATATGCCTAACGACTCGTCGATAGTATTCAAAGTTGAAACCCCGGGCAAGAATATACTTTTCCTGGGCGATCTCGGCGCTTATGGCGACGCGCTTTTAAAAGACGAATATTTTTATAACGAAATTCAGGACTGCGAAGTCGTTCAGCTCGGGCATCACGGACAAAGCGGCGTGAGCGATAAATTTTATCAGTCGCTCCCCGCGATGAAAGTCGCAATCTATTGCGCGCCTGAATGGCTTTTCGATTGCAACTCGGGCAAGGGCGTAGGCTCCGGTTCGTGGCTCACTTTAAGAACGAGAGAGATTATGCGCGTTCTTAAAATAAGAAAAACCTGCTCGCTTAAATACGGCAGAGCGGAATTAGGATAAAATCAGGATAAATTAAGATAGACTATGTTTTTTTCTGACGATGAAGGTAAACTTTCCGAAGGGTATAAGATTTTTTCCGAACGCTTCGGGTTCTGCCCGAGAGAAGATATTTTCGTCAGGGCGGCGAGCGAAAACAAAATAGAAAAAGAAAACGGAAAAATCACGTTTTTTTATACCGACAGGCTTTCGTTTTTCAGGGCGTTGTTTTGTTGTTTTGCCGCCGGCAGAACAAAAATTTCTCCCTCGGCGTTCAAAAAAACGGGAATCATGCTCGACTGCGCCCGAAACGGCGTGCCGAGCCTTTCCTTTCTGAAAGATTTCGTTCTTTCCGCGATCGCGGCGGGGTATGATTACCTCGGTCTTTACGTTGAGGATTGTATAGAAGTCGAGGAAGAGCCTCACTTCGGATATATGCGCGGAAGATATACGGAAGGCGAACTTAAAGAGATAGTTTCGTTTGCGGATTTATTCGGGTTTGAAATAATGCCGTTCGTTCAGACGCTCGCGCATCTCGGGCTTATCTTTCGCCATTGGGACCCGTATTATAAGGACGCGCGTGATTTCGGCGATATTCTTTTAATGGATGAACCGCGTGTTTATCGGCTTATAGACCGACTTTTCTACACCGTTCGGAAATGTTTCGGGGCTTGCCGCGTAAACGTCGGAATGGACGAAGCGTTTATGATGGCGCGGGGAAAATACCGTGAACTTCACGGCGATAAAGATCCTGCCGAGGTGTTTTTCCGCCATGCGCGGAAGGTTTGCGAACTCGCCGCAAAATACGGGCTTAGCCCGGAGGCGTGGGCGGATATGTTCGTAAGGAACAAAGACAAGGCGGTTATCCCCGAAAATCTTACGCTTAGAGCGTGGGAATATTCCCTGACGGACGAAAAAGCGTATTCGGATATGATCGCCGGGTGTAAGGCGATGACGGATAAAGTTTCTTTCGGGAGCGGGGTTCATAAGTGGTACGGAACCGTTCCTTTGAACGAGTTTTCCGAAACCGCCTTTATCCCTGCGATTAGAGCGGCAAAGGGGAAATGCGACGATTTTCTCGTCACGCTCTGGGGCGACGACGGCGCAGAATGTTCGCATAACGCCGTGTGGTATTCGCTTTTAAAAATCTCGAACGCCGCGGCGGGCGAACCGTATAACGAAGATGAACTGAACGAAGCGGCGACGACGATAACCGGTCACGACGCGGCAGAACTTCTTGCCCTTGATTTACCTAACAAAGTGTTCGACGGAAAGGCGGACAAGCCCGTGAACGTTTCCAAATATTTGCTATACGAGGACGTGTTTTACGGCAACGCCGATTTCGCTGTTTCGGAAAAATTCGTTCCGTATTTCGTTAAGGCGAAAAACGAACTTACCCGCCTTGCGGAAAAAGGCGGAATTTTAAAGGAGATTTACGAGGAGGAAGCGGCTCTTTCGGCGGTTTTGGAGAAGAAGTGCGGAATAAGAAACAGGCTTCGCGCCGCATATAAAAAAGACGATAAAGAAGAACTTTTGCGGCTTTCGGACAGGCTTCTCGAAATAAAATCCGCCGTCGCGGAATTTCTTAAAGCCGCGGAAAAGAGATGGCTCAAAGACAACAAGGCGTTCGGAGCGGAAATTTTAACGATTCGGCTCGGCGGGCTTATCGCCCGGCTCGATTTCTGCGCGCGGAGAGTGAAGGCTTACGCCGCAGGCGAAATCGAAGAAATAGAGGAGTTGGCGCAAACCGATTTATCGCCCGCGCCCGCGGAAGATAATTATGCGGCGGCAAGGGCGTTCAACAGTTACGAACAAAACGTTTCCTACTGTAATATCGTTCATAAATTATATAATTAAAAGAGTTGTAAAAAGGTCCGACGTCACGGAAAATCGGAAAATACGAGGTTAAAACCGTTGTCTTCGACGGGAAAACTTTAAGGAAAAAGAACTATGGGGTTAACTGAAAACACAATAAAATTTAAATTTAAATGGCTGGAATTTATCATTCGCGGCGATAAAATAGATATGGCAGGCGCGGATTGTTATCCCGACATTTCGGAAAGATGCAATATCGCGGAAATCAACGTCGCGGGGGATAACAAGCCCTCGCATATGGGCGTTAAACTCTCGCCGTCGTCCGAAGGCTCGGTTTTAAAGTACGTTTCGCGCGAAATCAAGGGCGATACGCTTTTTATCACTCAGAAAAGCGACAAGATCGAGGTCGTGACCGCAATAAAATCCTATGAGGGTACGTCTGCGCTTCGCGTGAATACTGCGGTAACCAACGTTTCGGGCGAAGATATCGTTTTGGAAAGCGTTTCGGCTTTTTGTCTGCCGAACGTCGGAAAGAGAACTTTTGAAAACGCGAAAAACTCCTATTTTACCCTTTTTAACCAAAGTCATCACTTTGAATGTCAGCCCTCTCGCCGCTCGTTTTTCGATTACGGCTTCACGGGAAACGCTCCCGCGTCGCAAAAAAAGATATCCTTTGCCAACGTCGGCTCGTGGTCTACAAAAGAAACTTTGCCGCAAGGGATAATCGAAAACGGAGACGGAACCGTGTTTATGTTTCAGATCGAGAGCAACAATTCCTGGTACTACGAACTTAGCGACAACGGAGAAAATTACTATCTTTGGCTCGGCGGCGCGACGGCCGAACACGGCTCGTGGTATAGAACTCTTAAGCCGAAAGCCGTCTATAAGTCGATTAACGTGGCAATTTCTAAAGCATCGGCGGTTTTCGATGCTTTGGATGATATGACTGTTTACAGAAGAGCGATTGCGGGGAAGAGCAAAGCGGACGAAAATCTCCCCGTAATTTTCAACGCGTATATGCACCTTGACTGGGATAGCCCCGACGAGGAAAGAACGAAGGTTTATGCAAAATCCGCAGCGGCTCTCGGCGTAAAATACTACGTCATCGATTGCGGCTGGCACAACGAAGAGCCCGGGAACGAAATATATCCTTATGTCGGGCAGTGGAAGGAGAGCAAAACCCGATTTCCGCGCGGAATCAGGGCGACGACGGATTTTATTCGTTCGCTCGGAATGAAGGCGGGGCTTTGGATAGAACCCGAAATTATAGGGCAGAAATGCGAAGAAATGCTTAAATTTTACGACGACGATTGCTTTTTAAGGCGGCGCGGCAAGAAAATAGGCGTTATGAACAGGTATTTTCTCGATTATTCCAACCCGAAAGTGTATGATTATATGTTTGAAACCATCCGCAGAATGGTTGAAGAATACGGCGCGGATTATATCAAAGTTGACTACAATCAGGATATCGGCGCAGGCGCGGACGGCGTGGCCGAAAGTTTCGGCGACGGGCTTGAAAAGCAGTCGGCGGCGTATTTCAAATGGGTGGATAATATACGCAAAGCCTTCCCGAACGTTATTTTTGAAACGTGCAGTTCGGGCGGAATGAGAATGGACTACGCGACTCTTTCGCATTTTTCGCTTGTCTCTTCGTCCGATCAGACCGATTATAAAAAATATCCGTATATCGTCGCGAATTTTTTAGCGGCGGTTCTGCCGGAGCAGGGCGCGGTGTGGAGTTATCCCGTGGACGGATATCAATTCGCAACCACTCCCGCGACTTACGAAAAGGCGAACGAAAACACCGGCCGAGAGACTGTTATAATGAACATGATAAACACTTTCCTCGGCAGAATGTACCTTGCGAGCCATATCGACCTGTTAAGCGACGATAAGCGCGCGCTTATAAAAGAGGGTGTGGAATATTACGATTCCTTAACGTCCGCCAAGAAAACCGCGCTCCCGTTTTTGCCTTGCGGATTCGCAACGTTTGGCGACGAACACGTCGCGGCAGGCTTTAAAACAGAAAACAAGGCGTATTTATCCGTTTACAATCTCGGCAAAGCGGGCGAATTTTCGATAAACGTCGGAAAAGAATACAAAAAAGCGATTTGCGCATATCCGAAAGCAAACAACCTTAAATATTCGCTCCGGAACGGCACTTTAACAATACAATTCACCGAAGCCTGCCAGGCAAGATTTTTCGAACTCGAAATTTAAACACGGAATCCCCGGGCATTGCGCTCCTTATCGCCGCAAAAAAGATAGGGATTCCATTCGTCATCACTAACTATTTTTGCGGTGATAAACCGATTTATGCGGCGTTAAACGCCGCTCGTAGTACGGCAAGTACAACTTCGGGCGTTTGCCTTGCCTAAACGAGCCGCAATGCGGTCGGTTTCTCATCCGCAAAAATGCTTCGCACCGAAAAGAGCGTATTTTTTGATGATTTTTTGCGAACGCGAGGGTTGCTGTACTTGACGTACCGCGCCCGAACGGTCGCGGAAAATGGCGAAAAAGACGCCTTTTCGGTAATTAGTGGTGACGAATGGAATCCCTACGATTTTATAAAAAAATAGTTTTCAACCTTAAATTGCTTGTAAATTAACGAAAAATGTTTTATAATGCAGAGTAGAGAAATCAAAAAAATAAAAATTTTGCGATATTTAATTCAGGAGGAATTTTTAAATGGCAAAGAAAAAGTACGTTTACCTCTTTACCGAAGGTAACGCGAAAATGCGCGAACTTCTCGGCGGTAAGGGCGCAAACCTTGCGGAAATGACCAACATCGGTCTTCCCGTTCCTCAGGGTTTCACCATCTCCACGGAGGCCTGCACTCAGTATTATGAGGACGGCAAACAGATCAACCCCGACATTCAGGCGGAGATCATGGAGAACATCGAGAAGATGGAAAAGATAACCGGCAAGAAGTTCGGCGATAAGGAAAATCCCCTTCTCGTTTCGGTTCGGTCCGGCGCAAGAGCGTCCATGCCAGGCATGATGGACACTATTTTAAACCTCGGTCTTAACGAGGACGTAGTCGAAGTTCTTTCCAAAAAGTCCGGCAACCCCAGATGGGCTTGGGACTGCTACAGAAGATTTATTCAGATGTTCTCCGACGTCGTTATGGAAGTCGGCAAGAAATATTTTGAAAAACTTATCGACGAGATGAAAGAGAAGAAGGGCGTTACGCAGGACGTAGAACTCGACGCCAACGACCTTAAGACTCTTGCAAATCAGTTCAAAGCCGAATATAAGAAACAACTCGGCGCGGATTTCCCGTCCGATCCCAAGGTTCAACTTTTCGAGGCTATCAAGGCAGTATTCAGAAGCTGGGACAACCCGAGAGCGAACATTTACAGAATGGACCACGACATTCCTTACAGTTGGGGTACCGCCGTTAACGTTCAGATGATGGCGTTCGGTAACATGGGCGACAACTGCGGAACGGGCGTTGCGTTCACCCGTAACCCCGCTACCGGCGAAAAAGGTCTTATGGGCGAATTTCTTACGAACGCTCAGGGCGAGGACGTCGTTGCAGGCGTAAGAACGCCGATGCCCATCGCTAAGATGGCAGAAATCTTCCCGAACGTTTACAAACAGTTCCAGGAAGTTTGCAAAACCCTTGAAAATCACTATCGCGACATGCAGGATATGGAGTTCACCGTAGAAAACGAAAAACTCTATATGCTTCAGACCAGAAACGGTAAGAGAACCGCCGCCGCCGCTATCAAGATCGCTTGCGACCTTATCGACGAGGGCATGATCACGGAGCAGGAAGCGCTTATGCAGATCGACGCTAAGTCGCTCGACATGCTTCTTCACCCCACTTTCGACGCTAAAGACCTTAAAGACGCCGACAAGAACGACGTCGTAGGCAAAGGTATCGCCGCTTCTCCGGGAGCCGCCGCAGGTACGGTGGTATTCACCGCTGAAGAAGCAGCCGCTCAGGGCAAGGCCGGCAAGAAAGTTATCCTTGTAAGACTCGAAACTTCTCCCGAAGATATCGAGGGTATGAAATACGCTCAGGGTATTCTGACCGTCAGAGGCGGACAGACTTCGCACGCCGCGGTCGTTGCAAGAGGTATGGGTACTTGTTGCGTTTCCGGTTGCGGAGATATCAAGATGAACGAAGAAGAGAAGTATTTCGTTCTTGCGGGCAAAACGTTCCGCGAGGGCAGCGAACTTTCTCTCGACGGTTCTACCGGTAACATTTACGACCGTATCATAAAGACCGTTCCGGCAGATCCCAACAGCGGATACTTCGGAAGAATAATGAAACTCGCCGACAAATATAAGGCTCTCGGCGTAAGAACCAACGCGGATACTCCGGGTGTTCGTACCAATGCAGATACACCTAGAGATGCCAGAAAAGCCCGTGAACTCGGTGCACAGGGTATCGGTCTTTGCCGTACCGAGCATATGTTCTTCGGACCGGGCAGAATCGATAAGTTCCGCGAAATGATCTGTTCCGAAACCGTTGAAGAAAGAGTTGCCGCGCTTGACAAAATCGAGCCGATGCAGCAGGCAGACTTCGAAGGTCTTATGGAAGCGCTTATGGGACAACCCGTTACGATTCGTTTCCTCGATCCGCCGCTTCACGAATTCGTTCCCACGGATGAAGCCGATATTAAACTTCTGGCTAAGGCTAAGGGTAAGACCGTTGCCGAAATCAAACAACTTTGCAATTCGCTTCACGAATTCAACCCGATGATGGGACACAGAGGTTGCCGTCTTGCGGTAACTTATCCCGAAATTGCGGTTATGCAGACCAAGGCGGTTATCAAAGCGGCTATCGCCGTTCAGAAACGTCATCCCGACTGGCATGTCGTTCCCGAAATTATGATTCCGTTAGTTGGCGAAGTCAAAGAACTTGCTTACTGCAAAAAGACCGTCGTAGAAACTGCCGACGCGGTCATCAAAGAAGCCGGCGTAGACCTTAAGTACGAAGTAGGAACGATGATCGAAATCCCGAGAGCGGCTCTCACCGCCGACGAAATCGCTAAGGAAGCGGAATTCTTCTGCTTCGGAACGAACGACCTCACTCAGATGACGTTCGGATTCTCTCGTGACGACGCGGGCAAGTTCCTTCCCTCCTACTATGCGGCTAAGATTTACGAATCCGATCCGTTCGCTCGTCTGGACACCGTCGGCGTAGGCAAACTTATGAAGATGGCTGTCGAACTCGGACACAAGACGAGAAAGGACATTCACTGCGGAATCTGCGGCGAACACGGCGGCGATCCTTCGTCCATCGAGTTCTGCCACGAAATCGGCTTGAATTACGTATCCTGCTCGCCTTACAGAGTACCGATCGCGCGTCTTGCCGCCGCCCAGGCTAATATTCGTAATCCGAGGGCGTAAGCTTTTGGCGGAAAACGGTTAAATTCCGGCATTTTAATACTGAATTTTATGAAAAACAGCCATTCTCGTTTGAGTCTGGCTGTTTTTTTACTCTTCTGAAAGCGGTCGAAAATCGGAAAATATGCTAAAATTAAGGGGTGGTTCCTCAAATGTTACATTTTTCCATATATACTGTTGTATGTAAAAGAGGGCGACAAAAGAGAGGTATTTTATGTCGAAATATAAATTGATTATAGAGTATTACTTAAAAGGAAACAATCGCACGCAGATCGCTACGCTTTGCGATTGTTCCCGTATGACTGTCTGGCGCGTTTTGCAACGAGTAACCGCTATCGGTATCGAAATCGGAGAACTGAGCGAAATGAACGAAAAAGAACTTGCTTATTTGCTTTTCCCGGAAAGGGCGAAACCGGGAGGCGGGTATCTGATTCCCGATTTTAAGTGGGAAGAGTTTCAGATGGTTAAGCATCGTTCGTCAATCAGGCTTTGCTGGCGGAGGTATTGCAAACGCGCCGTAAAGCAAAACTTGATGGCATACAGTTGGAAAGTTTTTCTGACTTCGTATAACGATTACCGCCGACCGAAAATACAGGTTGACGATCCGGACGACAAAATCAGAACAAAACTGAAACATTACAATTTTTTGTTGGCTTATTGCGAGAGCGATAAGGTGATGTATTCCGTGATTCAGACGGAAAAGGAAATGTGGCTGAAATCGCTTGGACTGGACGAAAGCAGGATTATAGATGATAGAGAAAAGTAAAACAAATTAAAACTTCTTTGAATTTATTTCAAATACCTGTTGCAAAACATACCGGAATATGGTATAATTGAGGAAAGTAGTCAATGAGGTGTATTATGGCAGCAAGTTATAAAAAATTATTCAAATTACTGATAGACAGGGAGATGAAGAGCAAGGAACTCGCCGCGCTCGCTCATGTAAGCCCCGCAACGCTTGCAAAAATGAAAAAGGACGGCGTTTCGGTAAATTCCGACGTGCTTATAAAAATCTGCAAGGCACTTGGTTGTACGCTTGACGATATCGTCGAAATCGTGGACGACGAAAAATAATTGACGAATTTAAGAAAAATTTTTTAATTATGACCGTAGTTGTCATGTTTTGTATGATAAAATAGAAGTATTTAATAACTGGATTAGTAAGAGGGATAAAATGAACCGCTGTTTATATAATAACAAATTTGAAAAATTTTTGAATACGGAAGATAATTTTGTGTTCGGACAATTATGTGATAATTATCATGGTGAAGCGCTTACAACAACAAGAGAAGCGTGGAAAGCTGAAATTACCATCATGAAGGAAGTTTTATCTGGATTATCTGATAAAAATGGCGATATTATATTTGAATACGATATTCCTCGTTTAGGAAAGAGGGTAGATATAGTTTTATTGTATAAAGGTATTATATTTTGCCTTGAATTTAAGGTAAATCAATCAAATATTTTAGAGGCTGACATCGATCAGGTTCTGGATTACGCGCTTGATTTGAAAAGCTTTCATTTTTATAGCCAAGATAGAGTTATTGTTCCGATTTTAATTGCAACTAACTATAAAAATTTTTCCACAAACATTCAAATGTCGGTTTATGATGATAGAGTTGTAAATCCGCTTGTGTCTGGTGCTTTTGGCGTAGGAACTCTGATACAAAAAGTATTAAGTAAGTTTCCGTGTGAAACTCCTGTAAATCAAAACTGGATAATTAGTCCGTATGCGCCTACGCCAACGATTATCGAAGCCGCAAAATCTTTATATGAAAATCACTCGGTTGAAAGTATCACTCGTCATGAAGCGGACAAGGTTTCTACAGATAAAATAATTTCTTACATATTACAGGTAATAAAAAATAGTAAGTTGAATGGAAGAAAAAGTATATGTTTTGTAACCGGCGTTCCCGGCGCAGGCAAAACATTGGTGGGTTTGGATGTCGCAATAAAGCAAACCTATCAAGGGAGTGATATACCTGTAGAAGATGAAGGCGCTGTATATTTATCAGGGAATGGACCTTTAGTCGCGGTATTAAATGAAGCTCTTGCGCAAGACAATTATAAAAAATGTAACATTAGGGGAGAAAAAAAGAAATTAACGGATTCACGTCGTGAGGTTAGCAAATCCATACAAATGATTCATCGATACCGTGATAATATGCTGGCAAAAATCAAGAATCCTGTTGAAAATGGAATTCTTGAAATTGATCCGGATAAAGCTGTTAAATTGAAAGAATCTGGGTTTGGCGAAGTTGAACATGTTGCTATATTTGACGAGGCGCAACGTGCCTGGACGCATAAGAGACTTGCGGAATATTTGAAGAGAGGAGGGACTTATGGCAATAAACTGAAAGTTCCTAACTTTCCTATGTCTGAAGCCGCCTTTTTAATCTGGTCATTAGATCAAAGAGAAGATTGGGCCACGATTGTTTGTCTTGTTGGCGGCGGACAGGAAATCAATACGGGGGAAGCTGGAATTACCGAATGGATAAAGGCGCTTAATGAGCAATTTACAAATTGGAATGTATATATTTCGCCAAAATTGACGGAAGCAGAATATGCTGAGGGTAGAGTTAACGAATTATTAAAAGATAATAAAAGAGTTTTCTTGCATTATTAGATAAAAGATCAATAATTGAAAGCATTTAAGTGTCTCACTTAGGTCGTTTAGAGCGGAAAAATTATCTGCATTTGTGCATGCACTTTTGTCATTTGACGAGAACGCTTCTGAAATTTATGCAGAAATTAAAGATAAATACCCGATTGTGCTTACACGTGATATGGAAAAAGCAAAACGGTGGCTTCATGAGAAAGTTCGAGGCACAGAACGGACAGGCGTTTTAATAACAAAAGAATCTGCGAGGTATAAGCCTTTGGGAATACATGTGTTACCTTCTGGAGATGAAAATGCGGTGCATTGGTTTTTGGAAGATAAGGTGGATACAAGATCATCAAATTATCTTGAAGACGCTGCTACAGAAATACAGGTGCAGGGTTTGGAACTTGATTACGCATGTATCCTTTGGGATGCAGATATGCGATATTATAAAGGTCAGTGGCGTTTTTACAGATTTAACGGACAAACGAAATGGGTTGAGCAAACTGCAAACACCGAAAGTAAACAAGATTTGATAAAATATATGTTAAATGCATATCGTGTGCTTCTTACAAGAGCGAGAGAGGGAATGATAATATGTGTTCCAGAGGGGAACGCTCATAAAAATCCGAATGGCTTTTGGGAAGATAGCACACGCTTGCCGGAATATTATGACGGCACATACCAGTATTTGAAAAACTTAGGGATAGAAGAGATTTAGTGAATTGTATAGTAAAAATAATTGAGCATTTATACAAGAAATTGAAGAACAATATAAAATGATAAAAATTATATTAGAAAACAAAGGAGAAAAACGTATGAAATTTCCAGATTACTTTCCTGAAGGATGTCCACCTGAAGATGCAATTTCAAAAGAAATAATTGTATATAGAATTTGTAAAAATAACCCTATTGAAAGAAAAGATTTTGCTTCATATTACGAATTAAATAAAGGGAAAAGTGATATTAAACATTATGGCGTTTCAGTGTTTTCTAATTCTAACGAGGCCAAAATGATTTGTTTACTGCCTAATCATAGACAGGAATTTATTGCCACGGGCAAGACGGCAGAAGAGTGTGGTAAAATAAAATTAACTCCGTCAATAAAAAGCTCGTCGCATATAACTTGGTGGTTATATGAAAACGCTAGACCAGAAAAATATTTTAGTAAAATGGAGGGGATCGAAAATGAATAAAAAACTAATGTTTACGTTAGGCAATGTGAGTTATTATTTAGACACGGTATATCTAGAATATGAACAACCTGAGTTGTTTTCTGTTGTAGACGCGATTGGAACATCTTTTTTAGTTTTATTGACAAATGAGGACGAAGGAACTTGGTTAATGGCTCCAATTTCAACAATGAAATTAAGAAAAATGGAATATGGAGAAATAAATATAAGGGATCCATTTTCGAATCCAGAATTAGGTTATATTATACGCGTTAAGTTATTAAATGATCATTACATTGGAGAGATGGTAAGTCCTGAACAAATTGAAGAAAAAGAGCTTCCATATGCAGAGGCAAAAATGAATTGGAACAATATGCCAGTACCATCTGTTGCTGAGGAATTGATCGAACTTTCTCATAGACGTCAAAAGGAAATTTTTGATATTAGAATTGTTTCAGATAAAACTCAAGATCATACAATTGGATCAAAAGAATTAGCATCATTATTACTTGTAGTAAATGATGTTGTTGCCAATGTAGCAAAGGTGTATAATAAAGGATTAGGCAGGAAAAGAGGGCTGACAACTGGTTGTGGTTTAAGATATGTTGGAAGTTATGCAGGTTCTTTTGGTATAAGATTGGAAGGTGAGGAATTTGTTGATTTAGCCGATGAAACGAAGTTGACGCCTGTATTAAAAAAACTATTTGAAATGTTAGATAAAAAAGAGGAACAAGAAATAGCATGTATGGTTAAGGAATCATCTTTTGACTATACTAAGGCATTTAGAAAACTTTTAAAATATTCTAGCGATAATAATGCTACATTGGAATTTTCGTACACAACACCTTGCACTATAACTCAGAGAAAAGCTTTATGGGAAAATGGATTTTCTAAAGAAACATTGATTTTTTTAGATAAATTAATTAAAAATGAAGTAAAAGAAGAAGAGTATATTGGAGATTTGATTTCAGTCTCAACGAAACAAAACAATTTTGGGTTTATTACAGATACACAGGAAGAAATTACTGGTAAGATAGATGAGACGCTGAGAGAGTATGTTTTTAAGGTTAAATGTCGAGCAAAAATAAAAGTTCAAAAAACAGTAAAAATTACAACAGCAAATGAGACCGAAGAGAAATATAAACTTATGGGAATTGAGGAAATAGTTTAAACAATGGCGGATACTCCGAAAGCATATAAACTGAATAAAGAAAAACGGGCGGCGGAGGAAAACGGGAAGTTTCTGTATTATTTTTACGACCGCAAAAAACTGACGTCGGTTGCGCTTCCCGAAGAGCAGTTCGATAAACTCGTGGAGATGGATAGGGAGTATTATAATCTCGAACGCCGTGAAAACGACCATAAAACAACCTTCAAAAAATCCGCAAATGCCAACGTTTATAAGAAAATTGATTTAGAAAAAGATGATTTCGGACAAGCCTCGGATGAAGATCCGGATGACGACGATGCTTCCGGCGCGGACTTTACCTATAAAATTCACAAGCAGTGCGATATCGATAAAAAAGTTGCCGCGCTTTCGCCTGACGACCGGATAATTTACAAAATGTATTATGTGGACGGTTTCAGACAGGCGGAAATTGCGGAAGAACTCGGAAAAACGCAAGGTTACGTCGCAAAGCGGTTGATGAAAATCGGCGACGCATTGCAGGAAAACAAAACCGACGAGGATCGCGCAAATGCCCAGTGGGAGAAATTTCTGCGTAAATTCCGTACGGATGACGACGAAGATATTTTGTGGGATATGTTTTTATATTTGCTGCCCGTCGGCGGTTTAGCCATTGTGGGCGTTTATAAACTTTGCCGCGTTTCCGGCGTGGGCACGAACGAGGTGTTCGAGGGTGT
>ERZ825159.1230-NODE-1230-length-26037-cov-4.798668_pt1 | contig 26037 bp, 21 predicted proteins | sample MGYA00519932_ERZ825159 | MGnify/ENA primary metagenome ERZ825159 (study PRJEB31778, sample SAMEA3449191) | human gut metagenome | biome: human gut; feature: human-associated habitat; material: faeces | place: United Kingdom | collected 2010/2012 ...
CCCTGCCTCATCGGCGAGCCGGGCGTCGGCAAGACGGCCATCGCTGAAGGCATCGCGGAGCGGATCGCCAGGGGCGACGTCCCCGTGGGCCTGAAGGACAAGGAAATTTTCCTGCTGGATCTGACCAGCCTCGTGGCCGGCACCCAGTTCCGGGGCCAGTTCGAACAGCGGGTCAAGGGCCTGCTCAGTGAGGTCAAGGCCGCGGGCAACATCATCCTCTTTATTGATGAAATTCATACCATCACCTCGGCGGGTGAGAGCGAGGGCGCGATGAACGCGGGCAACATCCTCAAGCCTGCCCTGTCCAGAGGCGAAATTCAGGTCATCGGCGCCACCACCTTCAACGAGTACCGCAAGTATATCGAGAAGGATCAGGCCCTTGAGCGCCGCTTCCAGCCCGTCCGGGTGGAGGAACCCAGCGTGGCCGATACGCTGGCCGTCATGAACGGCATCAAGAAGTATTACGAGGAGCACCACCATGTGCAGGTGGAGGCGGATGTCCTCTCGGCCATCGTCACCCTCAGTGAGCGGTACATCACCGACCGCTTCCTCCCCGATAAGGCCATCGACCTGCTGGACGAGGCCTGCGCCTGCTGCAACCTTGCCCATCCGGTCATCTCGGAATACCTCGAGATGCAGAAGGAGCTGGACGGCCTGAAGCAGGAGGAGGCGGAGATGGAGTCTGCCGATGTCAACGAGGCCATCGACTATGAGCAGGTGGCCCAGCGGAAGACCCGCATCGCAAAGCTGGAAGCTGAGCTGCCCGCAAAGCAGGCCGCAGCCAGCGAAATTAAAGTGACGATGGACGATGTGGCCAAGGTCATCGAGCTGTGGACGGGCATCCCGGCAGTAAAAATTCAGGAGACGGAGTTCGCAAAGCTGGCCGGGCTGGAAGCGGAGCTGAAAAAGAAGATCATCGGTCAGGACGAGGCCGTCCATCTCGTGGCGCAGGCCGTCAAGCGGAGCCGTGCCGACCTGTCGGGACGCCGCCGCCCGGCCAGCTTCATCTTCGTCGGCCCCACCGGCGTCGGCAAGACCGAGCTGGTCAAGCAGCTGGCAAACCAGCTCTTTGACGGCCCTGACCCCCTCATCCGCCTCGATATGAGCGAGTATATGGAGAAGTATGCGGTGTCCCGCATGATCGGCTCGCCTCCGGGCTATGTGGGCTACGAGGAGGCCGGTCAGCTCACCGAAAAGGTGCGCCGCCGCCCCTACAGCGTCGTCCTCTTCGATGAGATCGAAAAGGCCCACCCCGACGTCATGAACATCCTGCTCCAAATTCTGGACGAGGGCAAGATCAACGATGCACAGGGCCGGACGGTGGATTTCTCCAACACGGTCATCTGCATGACCTCCAACGCCGGAAGCGGCGACAAGAGCACCTCCGGACTCGGCTTCAACAAGAGCGAGGAGCAGCTGAGCGAGGAAAAGACCCGCAAAGCCCTGAGCCAGTTCCTGCGGCCCGAGTTCCTTGGCCGCGTGGATGAGGTCATCGCCTTCAAGCCCCTGAGCCAGCAGACGCTGGAGGGCATCGCGGCCCTCATGCTGGACGAGTACAAGCCCAGCATGGAATCGAAGGGCATCGCCTACCGCTACACCCCGGCGGCGCTGTCCGCCCTCGTGGCCAAGAGTCAGGGCGGCAAGTTCGGTGCCCGCGACCTCCGCCGCGTCATCCGCAAGGCGGTGGAAGACCCTGCCGCCGAGCGCATCATTGACGGCACTCTGAAGGCAGGCGGGAGCCTGACCGTGGACGCCGAGAACGGCGAAGTCGTCCTGAAGTAAAGCACAAACGAAAAGGCACTCCGAAGCGCTTCGGAGTGCCTTTTATAGTACGCGGAAAACTCAGTCGAGGGACACCGGAACTTCGGGCTTGTTGGCGGTGCGGGCGCTGGTGCGGCCCTCGGGGATGATCTCCCCGGCGGCGGTCAGCGCCAGCTTGGTGAGGGTGGGGCCTACCAGCTCATACACCAGCACCGAGAAGAGCACCACGTTGCGCACCATGTGGCCGTCGGAAAGCTCGGCGGCCTCGGCGGCCATGCCCAGCGCCACACCGGCCTGAGGCAGCAGGGTGATGCCGAAGGAGGCCGAGAAGAGCACGAGGCCCACGGCGTCGTCGATGGCGACCACCATCAGCAGCAGGTGGGTCAGAGGGCCGTCGGCCTTGTACTGCTTGACCACCATGAGGGTGGCGGCAGGGGCGGTGGCCGCTGCGATGGAGCCCAGCGTGATGGCTGAGGCCATCGAAATGATGTCGGGGCGGATGAGGTGGAGCGCCACCAGTGCCGCTGCCTGTGCAGCGACCCTGTTGCATGCAACAATTGTGAATTTAGTTGAACTTAAAGATCTTCCGTGCGATGCGGTAGCCGCCCAGCACGATGTCGTCGCCCTTGGGGAAGGGCAGGTTGGTCACGCCGCCGAAACCGAAGCGGATGGAGCGGTAGACCGCGGCGCTGGTGTGCTCGCGCAGGTACTGCCACAGGCCCTTCTGCTTCTCCTTGGCCTCGGCGCTGCCGTCCAGCAGCAGGAAGATGTCGCTGACCGCCATCATCATCGAGAGGTAGTGGAGCATATAGGCCCGAAGCTTCTTTTCGCCCTTGAGGGCGTCGAGGTCCTGACAGTCGATCATGTGCCGGGTGACGCGGAGCTGCTGGTCCACGCGCTTGACCATCACGCTCTCATTCACGCTCTGGTCATCACGGCCAATAAAGTAACGGTACAGGTCAATATCCATATAGTACAGACGCTGGCAGAGCGGCAGCGGCTGGTAGACGAACACGTTATCAACATAGAAGGTATGCTTGGGCAGCTCCAGGTTGCTGTCACGCAGGATCTGGGTGCGGTAGATGACGGTGTGCATCAAAATGTTCTGGCTCGGCGGGAAATGGCCGATCTCATCCCAGGAAAACACACGGTCCTGCGGCAGAATACTCTTGTAGCTGACGGTGTGGTGGGTGTTATCCACCACATGCTCGTACACATAGTTGCACATCAGCAGGTCCACCGGCTGCTCCATGGCGGCAAAACCGCGCAAGGTCTGCATGACCTTTTGCAGAGCTTCGGCATCCAGCCAGTCGTCAGAGTCCACGACTTTGAAGTACATACCGCTTGCGTTGCGGATGCCCTGGTTGACACCCTCGCCATGGCCACCGTTTTCCTGGTGGATGACCTTGACGATGTTGGGGTATTTTTCAGCATAGGCATCGGCAATTTTGCCGGTGTCGTCCTTGGAGCCGTCATCTACAAGGATGATCTCGGCCTCCTCCCCGGCGGGCAGCAGCGTTTCTACGCAGCGGTCCATATAGGCTGCGGAATTATAACACGGTACGGTAAAGGTGATCAGCTTCATAACAGGCCTCAATTCTTATAGTTTCATGCTTATTTGCGGGGTGCGGGGCCGGTCTGCTGCACATTTTGCAGCCAGTCCTGCCAGGTGCGGCTGGCAAAATCCGCCGTTTGGGTAATCTGCGGCCAGAACTCTGCCATTGGTTCATCATAAATGCCAACGGTGGCGAAACCGGCGGCGCGTGCGGTGGCAATCCCCACGGGGGAATCCTCAAACACGGTTGCCTGCACGGGGTTCTGCACGCCAAAACGGTGCAAAGCATCCAGATATACATCCGGCTTCTTTTTGCCGTCAGGGTTCTTGCAGTCCACCGCAAATTCAAACCAGCGCATCAGCCCGTGGGAGGTCAGCGCGGCTTCGATCAGCGGTGTTTCGGTGCCGGATGCCACGCACATGCGCACACCGCGTGCGTGCATGGCTGCCAGCACCTGCTCAACGCCCGGCTTTACGGTGGCTTCCTGCGCATAGCCGTACCGCGCTTCGGCACGGATCAGCTCTGCGCATTCAGGCTCCGTCAGCGGCACGCCAAGTTGCTGCACAAACATCGCGGCGGTTCCTTCCACCGTAAGGGTCATGTTGGCCATGCGCTGTTCATGGGTGATGGTTTTGCCATATTTTGCAAGGATGCGGTCCGTTACATGGTCCCACATGCCGGTGGAGCACAACAGGGTGCCATCCATATCAAAAATTGCGTAAGGGGTCAGTTCCACGGCGTACCTCACAATCGTTTTGGGGTGCAAAATTGTACCCTGCAATAAGCAATACGTTTTAAGGATACTAAATTTTGCAAAAAAAAACAACCCCTCCGGCATAACCATTGCCGGAGGGGCTGCGCACCGGGTGGGTGGCCTGGTGCCTGCTTGCTTGTTTCAAGGTGCAACAAACAGTATTATGGTGAATCAATCATCCATATCTTATTTATGCCCTATTCGTGGTAAATTCCGGTCAGAGCCGCATCCTTCTGCGCACCATTACCGTGTGCGGGTCCAATCGTCGAGAACGATACGGTACCGTCTTAGTACTCCCGGTCGAAGCGGCAGAAGTCATGAACGCCGGAGGGGATCACGTCGTTGTAGACATCTTCCGGCAGGTTATAGGCTTCCTCACTGTCCAGAATACCACGTACCCACTTTGCAAACGAACGAAGGTTCAACATTGCAACCCCATCTCCTTTCTGTCTTTATTATATCCAGCGCAGGGGGATTTTGCAATGCACGCTTTGTACAATCTTACAAAAGTTTTTTGTATATTATAAACTATTTCGTTATTTTGTATATTTTGCGGTTGCATCTGTACGCGTCACGCGGACATTTCGTCTTGGTAGTCATCCCATGCCTCCTGCATGGTATCGGCGGAAAAAAGGAACTCGCCCGTTGCGGAATAAACTTCAATGTGGCCTGCTACATACCGGAATTGTGCTGTCATGGGAACCCCTGCCTTTCTGCTTTGCTATGGTTTTATTATAGCAGACATCCAGGGCGATAAACCGGACTTCCAGTCCTCGCAGACGAAAAAGCAGGGTGATAAAGTGTACTTTAAGCCTTTGTGCGGGCCACATAGGCGGCAAAACCGCGCAAAAAGCGCATCATACCCAGCACCCACAGGCACAAAAGGAACCAGAGTGCCGTGTATTTTGGGCACACAAGCCCGGCAAGGTTGCCCCATTCCTGGCTGTAATCCCACACCTCAACATGCAGCAGACGGCGGCAGGCAAGCCCGGTGCCCAGTTCCAGCACCGAAACCCCAACCGCGCCGATCCCCGCCAGCAGCGGGGTGGGCAGTGACAGGCGGCCGAGGGCATCCAGTGCGCAAAGGCAGGCCCCGCCCGCCAAAAACATCGTCCAATGGGTTGTGCCGCGCCAGGCGATCTCCAGCGCAAGGTACGCGGTACCGCCCATGGCAAACAGCACCAGCTGCCCCGGCGCAGCCAGACGGTGGAAACAAACAGACATACAAACGCCCCCTGTACAGTATGGAAGAATGACCCCGTCATCCTTTGCCATAGTATGTGCAGAGGGCGCAGCTTGTAACCATTTTGTAATAAAATTACAGCATTTTATTTGGACAGCTTCTTCAGCAGTTCGCTGCGGGTATCCCACAGGTTCCTGCTCAGGTCAACATAATAGCGGTGCGGGTTTTCAAAGCGCTTTACTTCGTCCCACAGGGTGCCCACCTGGGCTTTGCAGAACTTGCGGATATCAGCCAGGTTGGGGCTGGTGTAAACGCGCTTGCCGTTCTCATAGATCGGGGTGGAAATGCAGCGGGCAGTGCTGTTGACATAGGTGCATTCCTTCCAGGTCTCGATGGGGTCAAACAGGGTAATGCCGTTCTTGGTATCCACCACTTCGTCTGCCATAGTGATCAGGTCTGCCTGGGCTTTGCCGTCCTCATCATAGATACGCCATACCTTTTTCAGGCAGGGAATGGTCATCTTTTCCACGGATTCGGAGAGCTTCATCTTGGGGGTATAGCTGCCGTCATCCTCTTTCACTGCGGCCAGCTTGTACACGCCGCCAAACACGGGGTCGCTCTTGGCGGTGATCATGTTCTCGCCAATACCAAAGCTGTCCACACGGGCACCCTGCAAAATCAGGTCACGCACGATGTATTCATCCAGAGAGTTGGAAGCGCAGACGGTGCAGTCCGGGTAACCGGCGGCATCCAGCATCTGGCGGGCCTTTTTGGAAAGGTAGGCAATATCGCCGGAGTCAATGCGCACACCTTTGGGGCGCTTGCCCATCGGCTTCAGCACTTCGTCAAACACCTTGATGGCATCGGGCACGCCATGGCGCAGAACGTTGTAGGTATCCACCAGCAGCACGCAGTTGTCCGGGTACATCTCGGCATACTTCTTGAATGCGTCATACTCGGTGGGGAACATCTGCACCCAAGAGTGTGCCATAGTGCCGGATGCCGGGATACCGAAGTCACGGGCAGCCATCACGCAGGAGGTAGAGCTGCAGCCGCCGATGTAGGAAGCGCGGGCGCCAAAGTAGGCGGCGTCATACCCCTGGGCACGGCGGGCGCCAAACTCCATAACCGGGCGGCCAGCGGCAGCGCGGCAGATGCGGTTTGCCTTGGTGGCAATCAGGCACTGATGGTTAAAGGTGACCAGCAGCAGGGTTTCCAGCAGCTGGCACTCAATAGCCGGGCCTTCTACGGTCACAATAGGCTCCTGCGGAAAGATGGGCATGCCCTCTTCAATCGCCCAGATATTGCAGTGCAGCTTAAAGTTGCGCAGATAGTCCAGGAACTGCTCATTGAAAGCACCGGTGGAGCGCAGATAATTGATGTCTTCCTCGGTAAATTTCAGGCTGTCCACTGCGTTGATGAACTGCTCCAGGCCGGCCATAATGGCGTAACCGCCGCCGTCCGGCACCTTGCGGAAGAACATATCAAAGACGGCAATTTTATCCTTATACCCTTCGTCCAGGTAGCCGGCCGACATGGTAAGCTCATAAAAATCCGTCATGGTTGTCAGGTTGCGTTTTACATCCAACATAGTACAATGTACCCCCTTATGGCTGGCTGGTGCCCGCCATTATTCCTTATTCCAATCGTTCGGTTTATTTTTGCGTTTTGGGGTCGGTTGCTCCACACGGCGCACCGTAAGCAGCATAACATACACCCACAAAACCGCATAGACAACAGCCGCTATGATGCAAAGCACAACAACGACCTTGAAATAAGTGCTTGAAAAGAAAACCTTTACCTTCGCCATGGTATACAACAGCTCGTTGCGGTCCACGCTGCTGCCGGCCAAAAGGTCCACCGTGCCAACGGTTTCGCCCTGCATGGTAACGGTAACGGTACCCACCACATCGCCCTGCTTGATGGGCGCGGAGAGGTGCTCCGGAACATTGAAGGTCTTTTCCGTCACCTCTGCCCCGCCCTGCCGCGGCAAAAGAGTCTGCATATCATCCGCCGGGTAGATCATTACCGTATCCGTCTGGGAGGAATACACAATAGGCAGCTCGGTGATGGGCTGGGTGGTATCCAGCGCCGCGGTTACGGTAAAGGTGGCGAACGCCCAATCCATCAGCTCGGCGGTTTCGGTCAGCGCCGGGCGCGGGTCTTCGTCCGTTTTGGGACTGTGCAGCACCACGCTGACATAGGTTTCGCCGTCCTGGGTGTGCCAGCCCGCAAAATTCTGCCAGTCATCCAGGCTGCCGGTTTTGCCGCCTTTGGTGTAAGAGCGGTAATAGTTGCTGCTGGGCGAAACCAGCTTATCACTGGTCAGGATGGTATAGGGCGAATCATGCTTGGTGGAGGCCGGCATCTGGTAGCTTTCCTCCCCTGCCGCCTGGGCAAAGGCATCATAGCCCATAGCCACCCGCACCAGCAGGTAGGCATCCCGCGCGGTGGTCACGTTGCCGGGATCCAGCCCGCAGGGGTCAGTAAAGGTAGTGCCGGTGCAGCCGATGCGGGCAGCTTCATCGTTCATCATGGCCACAAAGTTATCAATGCTGCTGCCGCTCATATAGTCTGCCACGATATACGCTGCCTCGTTGGCGCTGGGCAGCAGCATGGCATACAGCAGGCTGCGCAGGGTATGGGTCTCGTCTTTCCAGATATCCGCCGTGGAAGCATTTTTGCCGTACAGGTAATCATAGATATAGCCCGGCGCGGTAATGCTGATGGTATCCAGCTGGTCCTGGTAGCTTTCCAGCATCAGGATCATGGTCATCAGCTTGGTCAGGCTGGCGGCGGCCATGGGGGTTTCGCTGTTTTTTTCATAAACAACCAGCCCCGTATCGGTGTTAGCCACATAGGCTGCCTCTGCGGTAACAGAAAATCCCGGTGTCAGGTTGGGGGCATCGGCGGTTTCCTCCGCTGCGGCGGGCAGGACCAGCAGCACCGCCAGCAGCAGTACCGCAAGGCAGGCAGACAGGAATTGTTTCATGGCATGTCCTTTTTGGTTTGTCGGCCCAACCTGTAAAGTTATGTGTCAATACAGGTTAAACCTTAGTATAGCAAATTCTTTCTGTAAAAAAAAGAGATTATACAAAAAAGTCAAAAATAATTTGGGCAGTTTTTTATTGGAAATAAAGATGTCAAGACTAATTCATGGCCCCGGCTGTGGCAAACAGGCGCTCCACTTCGTCCGAAAGGGCTTTGTGCTCCGGTTTGGCCAGGTTGGGGTCCAGGGCCAGCAGGGCTTTGGCCTCCTGCTGGGCAACAGTCAGGGTGCGGGTATCCTGCACAAGGTCCGCCACATGCAGGGTGGGCAGGCCGTGCTGTGCTTCGCCGAAAAAGTCGCCGGGGCCGCGGGTTTCCAGGTCATACTTGGCAACGGCAAAACCATCCGATGTGCGGCACAAAAAGTGCAGCCGCTGGCGTACCGCTTCTCCCTCGTTATCCGAAATCAGGATACAGCAGGAATTCGCCGCACCGCGCCCCACGCGGCCGCGCAGCTGGTGCAGTGCCGAAAGGCCGAACCGCTCTGCATTTTCGATCACCATTACGGTTGCATTGGGCACATCCACACCGACTTCAATCACGGTGGTGCTGACCAGCACATCCAGCTCCCCGGCCTTGAACTGCTGCATCACTTCATCTTTATCTTTCGGCTTCATTTTGCCGTGCAGCAGGCCGATGCGCCGCCCCGGCAGCAGCGGGCAGGCCACCTGCTCGTAATACTGCTTGACGGCTTTCATGCCGGAATCCATTTCGTTTTCCTCAATGGCCGGGCAGACGATATATACCTGATGCCCTGCGGCGATCTGTTTTTCCAGAAAGCCGTACATATCGCGGCGCTTTTTGCCAGTGATGAACCAGGTCTTGATGGGCTTGCGGCCGGGGGGCAGCTCGTCCAGGATGGAGATATCCAGATCCCCGTACATCAAAAGCCCCAGAGTACGCGGGATGGGGGTTGCGCTCATGACCAGCAGGTGCGGGTTGTTGGCCTTGCCCGCCAGAATGCCGCGCTGCCGCACGCCAAAGCGGTGCTGTTCGTCCACAATGGCAAGGCCGAGATTTTTGAACACCACGCGGTCCGTCAGCACCGCATGGGTGCCAACCACCAGCCCGGCACGGCCATCCGCAATGGCGGCAAGGGCCACCCGCTTTTCGGCGGCTTTCATGCCGCCCACCAGCAAGGTAACGTTGACGCCAAACGGCTCCAGGCGGTCGGCCAGGTTGGCGGCGTGCTGGCGGGCCAAAATTTCCGTTGGGGCCAGCATGGCGCTCTGCCAGCCATTTTGCGCGGCAAACCAGATGGCCGCAGCGGCCACCAGCGTTTTGCCGCTGCCTACATCGCCCTGCAGCAGACGGTTCATCGGGGTCTGGCCGCACAGATCATGGCAGATTTCTTCCGCCGAGCGGCGCTGTGCCCCGGTGGGTGCATAGGGCAGGCTGCGCCAGAACGGCGCAAGGTCCAGCTCCCGCATGGGGGCACCGGTAATTTTGCGGCCATGGCCCCGCATCAAAAATATGCCCAGCTGCAGGATATACAATTCTTCAAAGATCAAACGGCGGCGGGCAGCAGCGGCGTCCGCCGCATCCCGCGGGGCATGGATGGCCCGCACAGCGTCCGCTTTGGGCGGCATGCGGTAGCGGGTCAGCAGCTCTGGCGGCAGCGGGTCATCCAGCTGGATCACATATTCCAGCGCCAGCTGGGCGCAGCGGGTCAGGCGGGCGGCGGGCAGCCCTTCGGTGCTTCCGTAAACCGGCAGCAGGGGCGCCGCAGCAACCTGGGCTTCGGTGCGCACAAGCGGGTGCAGGATTTCCCGCCGGGTCATCATGCCGCCAACGCGGCCCTCGAAATAATATTCGGTTCCAGGTTCCAGCTTTTCCGCCGCATAGGGCGCGTTGAACCAGGAAAGCGCCAGCATTCCCGTATCGTCCCCTGCCAGCACATGGGAGAGCATCCGCCCGCCTTTAATGCGCCGGTCCGGGTCCCGCTGCAGCACCGTTGCCTTTACGCAGCAGTCCACATCAAACGGCGCTGATACTACCGTGTACGGCTGGGAATAATCAATATACCGCCGTGGATAGTGCAGCAGCAGATCCCGGATGGTATAAATGCCGAGCTTGGCAAACTTTTTGGCGTAAGCCGGGCCAACGCCCTTCAGGTATTGGATGTCGCTGTTGATATCCGGCATGGCTGCACCTCCTTCCGGTAGGGTTATAAACAAAGGACGAACATGCGTTTTGATGCACAAGTTCGTCCTTGAATGGTTTTGTCCGTTATGCCGGGATCATTCCACGCTGAGCATATAGTAGTAAACCGGCTGACCGCCATGGATATGGCTGACCTCCACGCTGGAGCCGCACTTGGACTGCACCAGTTCGGTGGTATGTTCGGCATCTTCCTCGCTGACTTCCGCACCGGAGATCACGGTGATGAACTGGCTGTCCTTTTTCTTCATGGAACGTGCCAGGCGGTAGGTCATCTTGGTAATGTCGCTGCCAGTGGCAACGATCTTACCGTTTTCCAGCGCCATGATCTCACCCTTACGGATGGGGCGGCCGTCAAACTCGCTGTCGCGGGCGGCATAGGTGATCAGGCCGGTAGCAACCTTTTCGGCGGCGGCCATCATGTTGACGGCGTTTTCCTCCGGGGCGGCTTCGGGGTCAAAGTTCAGCATAGCGGTCATGCCCTGGGGCACGGTACGGGTAGGCAGAACCAGGACCTTGCGGTCAGCCAGCTTTTCTGCCTGTTCGGCAGCCATGATGATGTTTTTATTGTTGGGCAGCACCAGAACGGTCTTGGCGGGCACGCTCTGGATGGCAGCCAGGATATCCTCGGTTGCCGGGTTCATGGTCTGGCCGCCGGAAACAACGGCATCCACGCCCAGGTCCTCAAACACGGATTTCAGTCCATCGCCCGCCGCCACGGCAACAAAGCCATAGGCGCGGTCCGGGTCAACTGCAGCGTAAACAAAAGTTTCCTTTGCGCCGGTCTCGGCAGCCTTTTCCTCGGCTTCGGCCTGCTTTTCCAGGCCCTTGGCCTGCTTCTGGCGGGCCAGGAACTGCTCGTGCATGTTCTCGATCTTAAAATTGGTCAGGTAGCCATACTTGATGGCCTCGCTCAGCATCATGCCGGGGTCAGCCGTATGCACATGGCAGTTGGCCACATCGTCATCCTCGATCACAACAACAGAGTCGCCGTTGGATTCCAGGAAAGCGCGCAGGCGGGTGATGCTTGCTCCGGAATCCTTATGGACCAGGAACTGGGTGCAGTAGCCGTTTTTGATATCCTCAACCTTCATCAGGTCGTCGGTAAACACGCCCTTGCCCGCTGCGCTGGAATCCAGCTTCGGCTTGGCGGCAACCTCGGCACCGGCAACGATCTCGCCGCCGTCAAACACCTGCTTCATGCCCTCAAACACCAGCATGATGCCCTGGCCGCCGGCATCCACAACGCCAGCCTTTTTCAGCACAGGCAGCAGGTTGGGGGTGTCCTCCAGAGCTTTCTGGCCAGCTTCGCACACGGTGGCCCACAGCTGCGGCACATCGTCGGTTTCAGCGGCAACGGCAGCCTCGGCAGCCAGGCGGGTAACGGTCAGGATGGTGCCCTCGGTGGGCTTCATGACCGCCTTGTAAGCAGCTTCCACGCCCATCTGCAGGGCTTTGGCCAAGTCAGCGGCCTCGGCATCGGTTTTACCAGCCAGCGCCTTGGAAAAACCGCGGAACAGCAGGCTAGTGATAACGCCGGAGTTGCCGCGCGCACCGCGCAGCATGGCGGAAGCAGCGCTCTTGCTGGCTTCGGCCACCGTGCAGGTATCCGGCATGGCGTTCAGCTCGCTCAAGGCCGCGCCGATCGTCATGCTCATATTGGTACCTGTATCACCATCCGGCACAGGGAAAACGTTCAGCTCGTCCACGCGGGTACGTTGATTTGCAATATTGTTGGCGCCGGAAATGATGGCGTCGCGCAGTGTCTTACCAGTAATCATTCTAACAGTTGCACCTCATTGTAATTTTTGGGGAAACAAGCCGCCGGGGCAAATGCCAGCCGGGGCCCCCGCCGCTTTATTCGTCAATGATATCATCAACAAACACATCAATGCGGGCCACTTTCAGGCCGGTTGCATGTTCAACTTCATCTTTAACGCGGTGGGTAATGCTTTGCGTGATGGAAGCGATGTTCAGGCCATACCCCACTTTGATGTGCAGGGTGATGACCAGCCGCCCTTCCTGCTGGCTTACGGTAACGCCTTTTTCGGGCAGGGAGCCGTTGCGCAGCGCTTCGCGCACTGTGCTGGCGGCAGAGCTTTGGCCCATGGCGGCAATACCGTAACAGTTTTTGGCAGCTTCGGCCACAAGGCCCGAGAAGTAATCATTCGTAAGCGAAATATGTCCCAAAGGATTCACTCGTGTGATCATTTGCGTTCCTCCCTATGGAATACAGATGAATTCCTAGCTTCGGGTTTAACCCTTTTGCCGGGTTCCATGTGCGTCAGTTACAGCTAACGCAATTCTATTATACACGATTTGTTTCGGTTTGAACAGAGCTTTTTGTAAAAAGCCCTGCCGAAAAGGGAACAAAATTTGCAGCCTAATTTTTTACATCGGTTTTAACAATCCATTCACAAAGTTCTCCCAAACGGCGCGTATACTTAATATTAGTAAAGGTCGTACTTTTAACGCCCGCCCCGGCAGTAGATGCGGGGAGCAGCAAAAGCCGCCATACACAGTGCTTTCCCTTTCCATCAAGATAACCTGCAAAGGAGTTATTTTCCGCCATGAATCTGTTGTTCTTTTTAACGCCAAAACAGGACGTTTTATTTATCTATGAAGATTTTACCCTGCGCCAGACCCTTGAAAAATGGTCCAACCAGCGCTTTGCCACCATTCCGGTATTAAAACGCAACGGCGAATACCTGGGTACCATGACCGAGGGCGACATTTTATGGGGCATCAAAAGCATTCACGGGCTGGATATTGACGCCAGCGAGGATATCCCCATCGCCTCTTTCCCCCGCCGCCGGGATTACAAGGCAGTTCCCGTTACCACTGACATGCACGCTTTGCTGAACGCCGCCGTTGACCAGAACTTTGTTCCCGTGGTGGATGACCGCAACGTATTTATCGGCATTGTACGCCGTACCGCAATTTTGCAGCAGGTTGCCAAAGACTATGAGAGCCCAAAGGGCAATGTGTTCTCGGAAACCGCTAAAAGCAAAGCCCGCAAGGAGGCGGCATTTGTGTAAGGGCAACACCGCACAATTCCCGCCTAGCGGCTTAAGCACCGCTTCGGCGGCTGCGGCACGGCATCTGCGTTGCCAAAATGCTCGATAAGACATCCAGTATTATCTGCGCTTTTGGCTTAGCATCTGCCGCACCTCGCTCGCCGTATCGGCACTTAGAATTATGCGGTATTGCCTAAGAAAATCCGGTTATTTGCACCGCATTTTTAATGTGTTTTATTCCACCGTGACCACCGGGGCGCACATTGTATGCCCGCCAACCTGGCGGCATATCGATGCCAACGCAAAGACGTCACATATTTTAACAGGTCGTACACACAGCAAACAGCCGCGGGCGAACGATGTTCGCCCTTACCAAGACATTTATATTTTTAACTTTCCTGTTCATCCGCAAACTGTAAACTAAAAGCGCAAAACATCCCCCGCAAGTCAGCGATTGCTGCACCTGCGGGGGATGTTTCAACTTTATTTTTGCAGAACGTTGAAAGTTCTGCGTTTTTTATTTTTTAGTAGAATCAGCCGTCGTCGGTTTCTTCGGCTCGTTTGCGTTCCTGTTCTGCTTTTTCGGTCAGGCGCTTTTTGCGGTGTTTGTGGCCCAGAATGGACAAGATAACCAGCAGCACCGCTGCCACGGCGCCGCCGATCAGAATTGGCAGCGGAATGCCGGGCTTTTCTACTGCGGCAAGGGTCGTTTCGTCCGTCATGGCGGTAAACACCAGATAGCTGCCGTCCTCGGTGGTGTCCACCTTGCGCCAGCTGCCATCAGCATCGCGCAGGTATACCACAGTATTGTCCGAAGGTGCCAGATAATGCAGCACATGGCTGTCGGAGTGGTCCTCCGGCAGGGTGATTTCCCAGCATTCCAGCAGCGTTCCCACCGCGCCGGGGCTTTCGCTGGACGGGGTCAGCGTTACTTCCGCCGTGCCAAAAGCGCCCTCTGCCAACAGGATGGGCAGGCCGTTGCGGGTATCGCCGCTCTGCACCACGGAATCCAGCGGGGTGTATACTGCTTCAATCGTCTGGTCAAACACAACATGATCATGGTCAAAGTCCGACCATTCTGCCGTATAGCCGCCCTTGGCAGGCAGCTCCGGCGCGTTGGCCATATCAAAGGCCGCACCGTACTCCACCGTAACAGCTTCCACCGTAACCTGGCTGGCGACAAAATTCAGGGTAACATTGCGGAATTCATCCGGCATGCCCTCCTGTGCCGTCAGGTCACAGAATTCCTGGAACGAAAGCGGTTCCGCCTGACCTGCATAACTTACGCCGTCAATGCCGCCCAGCGTTTCGCTGACAAAATAGTTGCCGCTCTGCTCGGACTCGGAATCCTGAAGTGCGCTGTTCAGGTTGGTGATGGAATTGCTGCTTTCCAGCCCACCGGCAATCGCGCCGACATACTCATCGCCATCCGCCAGCACAAAGCTGCGGCTGCCGGTAATGGTAAAGCCGCTGCCCGCAATGCCGCCGACATAGTTATCACCGCTCAGGCGGCACTTGGCTGCGCTGCGGCGGATGATGGACTTGCTCTGCCCGGCAATACCGCCAACATAATCCGCATCGTCCGATTCCAGATTGCCAAAGTTATAGCTTTGCAGCACCGAGCCCATATCCATGCTGCCAACGATGCCACCGCCGCCTTTTTTCTTGACATTGACAGCCCCCTTATTGATGCAGTCCCGTACCACGATGCGAGTCTTGTAGGTCACATTCAGTGAGCTGCTGCCGCTGGTTTTGGTATCATCTTCGGGGTCCAGGTCGTTTTCACGGGCCATGGCGCCGGTAATGCCGCCTGCATTGATATCGGCGTTTACCTCGCCAAGGTTTATGCAGTTGAACACTTTACCTTCGGTATCGCCATCGGTATCGCTGTCTGAAACATCTTCAAACAGGTTGTTGTCGTCCTCGCTCTGGTCTGCAGCACCAGCCAGCGTATCGCCAATTTTGTTCAGCTGGCTGCTGATGGCCTGCACATCCTGGATCAAAGCCTGGGTGTGGCTGCCGGTGTTGGTGTTCAGGCTGCTGACACCGTCAATGATGGAAGCCAGGCTGCCGTTCAGGCTGCTGCGGGCTGCGGTGATGGAATCGCGGTCGCTCAGCGTAATACTGGGCACCGTCAGGTCAATGTTGCTGTCGATCTGGCCTTCGCCGCCATGGTCGATGGTCACATCGCCGCCAGCGTCACCACCGCCTTCCCCGCCAAAATCGAGATCCACATCAAAAGTGGGTTCATTGCGGCGGGGGCGGCCATGTGCTTCGCCCTCGCGGTCGTCCTCGCTCTGCTCTGCGGGCTGGTCGTCAGGCTGGTCCGGCTCCGGGGCAGGCGCCGCAGTCGGATCCGGGTCAGGGGCCGCGGTGGGGGCTTCCGTCACGGCCGGCGCTTGCGTCACAGCCGGCGTTTCGGTGGGTTCCGGGGTTTCCTCCGGTTCTTCGGTCGGCTCCGGGGTGGGCACCAGCTCAATGGTGCCGTTGATGTTGCCATTGCCGGACCCGTTGGCGCTGCCGTTGCCGCTGCCATTGATCGTACCCTGCCCGGTCAGTTTGGTCAGGTTGGTAATGTTGATGGTCTGGGTGCCGATATCAAACCCGTTGACCGTCTTATCGATCAGGGTATCCACGGCTTCGCGCGCGCTGTCCACCCGGCCGGTCAGGTCATTCAGCTGGCTGGTCAGCTCACTGGAAGAAGCTGAGGCATCGTTGGTGGCCTTGTTCATCAGGGCAGAAAGGGTATCCAGTTCGCCCTGCAATTCCTGCAAGGTATCCTGGTTATATTGCAGCACGCTGGAGGGTTCCATCTGGCCCACAATGCCACCGCCCTCCTTGCGGGCGTTGACGGTGCCATAGTTCACGCAGCCTTCCACATAGCCGGTCTGGCTGCCGGCAATACCGCCGACATTATAGCCAATGTGGCTGTAGCCAATGGTTCCGCGGTTGATGCAGGCGCGCAGCACACCGGCATTGTTGCCCGCAATGCCGCCTGCATCGGTCACATCGTTGGCCTTTTCGGTTTTCAGCACATCGTCCAGGGTCAGGTCATTCAGCTTGACTTCGTTCTGGCTCACGGTAGTATTCACGCTGGCCGCATTGGTGCAGTTGGCAGCCACGCCGTCATTCTGGCCCACAACGCCGCCCACAAAGTGGCTGCCGTACACTGTGCCGCTTACCGTGCAGCCGTTGATGCTGCCCTTGACCGTATTGACACCGGCAATGCCGCCAATCTGGCTGGTGCCGGATACCACGCCGTCAAACGCGCAATTTTCAATCGTACCGGCGTTACTGCCCGCAATGCCGCCCACGCTGGCGCGGGTGCCGCCCGGCTTGATGCGGCCCTTTACCGTCATATCGCGCACCAGGGCCCCCTGCTGCACATAGCGGAATAAGCCCTGTACGCTGCCGTCCTGGCTGAGGGAAAGGCCGGTAATGGCGTGGTTCTGGCCTTCCCATGTGCCGCCAAAGCTGGGGATGCCATTAAAGTCAACGCTGGAAAGGTCAATATCGGCTTCCAGCACAACGGTGCGGTTCTGGCTCCAACTGTCCAGGCGGCAGTTCTCGGCCAGCTGGATCAGGTCATCCGCACTGGAAAGGTAGACCGTATCTTTTGGGGTCGTATCCTGCACGGTTTCGGTCTGGGCGGTGTCGGCTTCCTCGGCAAACACCTGGGCGGGCAGCATAGCCCCCAGCATACACAGGCAGATACACACAGAGAGGAGTTTTTCCAGCGTGCGTTTTGCTGTATTGCGTTCCATCAGACTTCCTCCCCTTCCGTATAATTTTCTGCCCATTCAGCCGCCGCTTGTTCCTTGCTTTCCGGCAGATAAAAATCAGGCTTTGTTGGTTCTATCGTTGTGCCGCTGGTAACAGAGGCTTTCAACGTACCGTTCAACGTACCCTTGATCTCGGCATCGATCACACCGTTCACATAGCCGCGCACCCGGCCACTGACGCGCATGTTGCCGCTGGCCGTGCGGTTGACGCGGGACAGATCCACAGGAACTTTTACATCAAAGCTGGTGCGCTCCACAATGGTATCGCCGATGAGCAGGATCTGGGGCAGAACCGCCATAACCAGCACAATGGAAATGACCGTGCCGCGGCCCAGGCAGGTGCCGATGGCAGCGATGACCGGATTGGTGGTCATAACGCCGATCAGCGCACCGGCCACCGCCAGAATGGTGCCGGATGTAAAGATGGTAGGGAACGCTTCGTTCAATGCGGCGATAATTGCCTCTTTGGGCCGCATTTCTTTTTTCAGGTCAGTGTAATGGCTGGAAATAACGATAGCATAGTCAATGTTTGCACCCATCTGGATGGAGTTGACAATCAGGTAACCCAGGAAGTACAGCGATTCATGTTGGATGGTCGGCACCGAGAAGTTGATCCAGATACTGCCCTGAATGACAACGATGAGCAGCACCGGCAGACCGGCCGATTTGAAGGTGAACAGCAGGATAATGACAACAAACAAAGCGGACAGCACACTGATCAGCATATTATCCTCGCCAAAGGAGCTGGACAGGTCTTTGACGTTGGTGGAGTTACCGACAATGTAGGTATCGCTGCTGTAATACTTAGCAATCAAGGCGTGCATCGTATCCAGGAAAGCCAGCGTCTCATCGCTTTCCTCCGGCAGGTTCAGGTAGACAACCAGGCGGCTGTATTTATCGCTTTGCAGCTGCAGCTGTGCCTTGTTCAGCTGTTCAAACAGGTCATCCAGCGTTTCCTGAATGTCGCCGTCCAGCGTAATGTTGCCGTCTTTCATCTCCCGCTGCAGGAACATGAACATATCAAACAGCGGTACTTTATAATCGCCAAGGCCGCTGATCAACTTGCCGTATTCGTTCTGGTCCACGGCATAGGCGGCGTACAGGGCTTCGGCCACCTCGTAATCCAGCCCGGCCAGTTCCGACATCTGGCGCGGGGTCAGGGCATCGGCCAGTTTGTAGCCATCCATAGCGTCAATGTTGGCCAGGCCCTGGGTGGATTTTACTTCCGCGCAGGAATCCAGGTCCTTGAGCAGCTGGCGTTCGGAATCATAATCCCCTGTCGGCACGATCACCGCCACCATGTTGTTGACACCAAAAGTGTTCTTGATTTTCTGGTGGGCAATCTGGCTTTCACTCTGCTTGGCGGTGACCAGGTCTGTATAGCTGTAGCAGTAGGGGCACTTGTTGGCCAGCACTGCGGTGACTACAACCACAACGGCAAAAATCGGCGGGACAATAAACCGGGTGGCGACATCAAACTTGCCCAGGAAGGTGATCTTGGGGATCAGGTTTTTATGGCGGGTTGCATCGATCTTTTTGCTGAACACCATCAGCAGGCCGGGCATCAAGGTAAACACCGACAGCAAGCTGAACAGAATAGCCTTGATCAGCACGGTTGCCATATCGCGGCCAATGCCAAAGTGCATGAACGCCAAAGCCCCCAAGCCGGAAATGGTGGTCAGAGAGGAAGAGCTGATTTCGGGGATTGCCTTGGACAATGCCGCGATACAGGCCTCCCGCGTATCCTTGGTTTCGTGCTCATCCGAGAAGCGGTGGCACAGGATGATGGCGTAGTCAATGGCCAGTGCCAGCTGCAGAATAACGGTAACGGAGTTGGAGATAAAGGAAATGGTGCCACACAGGAAGTTGGTGCCCATATTCAGCAAAGCCGCCGCGCCAAAGGTCATAATCAGAACCGGAACCTCGGCATAGGAACGGGACGTAAGGGTAAGCACCAGCACGATGACGATGGCCGCCAGTACCAGAATGACGCTCATCTCGCTTTGCAGGTCTGCGGAGGTATCCACGCCGACTTCGGTATCAATATAGGTATCGTACCCGGCCAGCATATCCCGGATGGTATGCAGTGCATGGATGCTGATATCGTCCGTTGTGGTACCGTCAAACGTTACGCTGAACAGCGCCGAAGCGGATTTGTAGTGGTCCGTGGTATCATCAAAATCCACGCTGGTAACGCCATCAATGCTTTCCAGGTCACTGCAGATATTCTCGGCGGTTTCATATGTAACATTGGAAACCATCACGCGGGCTGTGCCGTATGTAACAAAGTTATCATTCATCACGGTCAGGCCCTGGCGGGTTTCGGTATCCTCCGGCAGGTAGGTAGTAATATCATTTTCCACCTTGACCCAGCCGGTTGCTACAATACTGAAAATTAACGCAAATGCATAAAGCAGAAAGAACAGGTTGCGCTTATCCACAATAAAGGTAGCGATTTTTTCCATACCGCTGCCTTTTGGCTTTTGCTCCTCCATATACACACTCCTTACCTGATTAACCACAGTACCAAAAGTACAAAACCAACAGCACCGTGCATGTTTTGCCGGTGCACAGTGTGTGGCTGTGCCTTTCCCGTACTTAACACCCAATCATTTTATCGGCACTCTCCTGCCCTATTTTTATATGGAACCGGGCGCAGAGAGCACTTTATTTATATCATTATTATTATAAGGATTTTTGTGTCAGAAAGAAATGGATATATCTTGAACATTTGTAAAATCACACTGTCAAATTCTCGTTTTTGTACAAAAATAAAACCGTGATTTGTGTATTTCGCGCAAAGGGGATCCAGGTGGCTGACATACAAAAACCGCCCCGCGGTTTACACCACGGGGCGGTTTGGAAAAGATTCAAGTAAGAAGAATTACTTCAGCTCAACCTTAGCGCCGACTTCTTCCAGCTTCTTCTTCATTTCCTCAGCGTCAGCCTTGGAAGCCTGCTCCTTCAGCTTAGCGTTGGCAGTCTCAACGAGCTTCTTAGCTTCCATCAGAGAAGCGCCGGTCAGCTCCTTAACAGCCTTGATGACCTGCATCTTGTTAGCGCCGACATCAGCCAGGATGACATCGAACTCGGTCTTCTCTTCCTCAACAGGAGCAGCAGCGCCAGCAGCAGCCGGAGCGGCAGCAGCAACAGCGGAAACGCCGAACTCTTCGCAAATGGTATCAACGAGCTCTTTCAGCTCGAGAACGGTCATAGTCTTGACAGACTCGACAATGGCAGTGATCTTTTCAGAAGCCATGGTAGTTACCTCCATAATTTTTATAATTGTTTGTGTGCGGCGGTTTTGTTGAGGTTTACGCCGCTTTCCTCATGCTGCAAGATAAATCAGGCAGCGGGGGTTTCTTCCTGCTTGTCGACGATCCCCTGGATCGCAACAGCCAGACCGCCGATGATCCCGTTGAGGGAGCCAGCCAGCATAGAGAGCAGGCCTTCGCGGTTGGGCATGGTGGACAGGCTCTTGACGCCAGCGGCATCCAGCACCTGGCCGTCGCAGAAGCCACCCTTAACAGTGAAGCGCTTGGACTTGTCTGCGTCAGCAACCTTGCACAGGATGCGGGCAGCAGCAGCCGGGTCCTCAGCAGACAGAGCAATTGCGGTATCACCCTTGAAGTACTCAGCAAGAGCTTCGTACTGGGTGCCAGCAACAGCACGGCGCAGCATGGTGTTTTTGACAACCATGTACTCAACGCCAGCTTCACGCAGTTCCTTACGCATCTTGGTATCATCCGCAACGCTGATGCCGTTGTAAGCAACGACAACGCCAGCCAGAGAACCAGCGATCTTGGTGTTCAGTTCTGCAACATAAGCCTTCTTGGCTTCCAGAATCTTTGCACTGGGCATTTGTTTTCACCTCATTCCGCTTGTAAGATATACAGGCAAGCGGCTCTATCAAAAGAAAAAGCCACTTTCCCGTTGCCGGGAAAATGGCTTTGAAGCAAATTCAAAACGCACGTTTCTCGGCAGGTGGGTCAAACCCGTTAGGCCCCAAAGGGCGCCTGCTGTCTTAAAAACAGCTTAATTATAATAGCACGGGAATGTGCGTTTGTCAAGCATTTTTTAAGAGAAAATTCTCTTATACACCATACTTGTTGGTGGCAACGCGAACGCCGGGGCCCATGGTGGTGGCGATGGTTGCGCTCTTGAAGTACTGGCCCTTGGCAGCAGCCGGCTTAGCCTTAGCAATGGCTTCCAGGACGGTGTCCAGGTTGGCCATCAGCTTTTCAGCGCCAAAAGAAGCCTTGCCAACGGGAACATGGATGATGTTCTGCTTGTCCAGGCGGTACTCGATCTTACCGGCTTTGGCATCGGTAACAGCCTTGCCAACGTCGGGGGTAACGGTGCCAGCCTTCGGGTTCGGCATCAGACCACGAGGTCCGAGGATCTTACCCAAGCGGCCAACGCGGCCCATCATATCCGGGGTGGTAACCAGAACGTCGAAGTCCAGGTAGCCGCCCTGGATCTTGGCGATCAGATCATCATCGCCAACTTCCTGAGCACCGGCAGCCTCAGCAGCCTTAGCAGCGTCGCCCTTGCAGATAGCAACAACGCGAACGTTTTTGCCAGTGCCGTTGGGCAGAACAACAGCGCCGCGGACCTGCTGATCAGCATGGCGGCTGTCAACGCCAAGGCGGACATGCAGCTCAACGGTCTCGTCGAACTTGGCCTTAGCGGTCTTGCAGCACAGCTCCAGGGCTTCCTGGGGCTCGTAGGTCTTGGTACGGTCGATCAGCTTAGCGCTGTCGACATAATGTTTACCGTGATTCATTACTTTATTCCTCCATTGTGGTAGTTATCGGATTTATCCTCCCACGCAAAAGAGCTTGATCAGCCCTCGACGGTGACGCCCATGCTGCGGCAGGTGCCCTTGATCATGCTGACGGCAGCTTCCAGAGAAGCAGCGTTCAGGTCAGGCATTTTGGTCTTGGCGATCTCTTCGGCCTGAGCCAGAGTGATGGAGCCAACCTTGTTCTTGTTGGGCACGCCAGAGGCGGTGTCGATGCCAGCGGCCTTCTTGATCAGGACCGGAGCCGGCGGGGTCTTGGTGATGAAGCTGAAGGAACGGTCAGCGTAAACAGTGATGACAACGGGGATGATCATGCCGATCTGGCCCTTGGTACGTTCGTTGAACTCCTTGGTGAACGCCATGATGTTAACGCCCTTCTGGCCCAAAGCAGGACCAACAGGGGGAGCCGGAGTTGCCTTGCCGGCGGGAATTTGCAGCTTAATGTAGCCAGTGATTTTCTGTGCCATGATAAATTGCACCTCCAAAATTTGTGGTGAGTTGCGGCCCGCGGTGCAGGCCTCCCACGAGCATGCGACCCTCGCACGCTCTATAAAAACTGCTCATGCGCAGTTTCTACCGGAATTACTTGCCTGTTGCCAGGCGATTTGCGCTAAGTTCCGCTTACAGAAGTTTGACTTCGTGCAGACCAAGTTCTGCCGGGATTTCGCGGCCAAACATGTTGATCTTGATGCGGACCTTGCGTTCGTCGAAATTGATCTCTTCCACCGTACCGATGGAACCTTCCATTGTGCCGGAAGTGATCTCGACATTGTCGCCCACGGCATAATCGACTTCGGGCGCGGCAACGCCGTTATCAACGCCGAGCTTGGCGACTTCCTCCTCCGAGAGGGGTTCCGGCTTGGAAGCCGGGCCGACAAAACCGGTGCAGCCGCGGGTGTTGCGGACAATGTACCAGGTATTATCGTTCATGACCATTTTGACAAAGACATAGCCGGGGTAGATCTTGCGCTGAACTTCTTTTTCGCCGATCTTATTGCCGGTTTTATCAAACTGATCCTCCATCACGGTCTCGGTGGGGACCTTGACATCGCAGATAAGATCCTGAATGCGGCGGTTTTCCACCATGGTCATCAGATCCGTTGCGACTTTGTTTTCATAGCCGGAATAGGTATGCACAACATACCAATATGCTTGTTCAGCCATAGTTGCCTCCGCTCAAAAGCCGGTTCACGCGCCGATCAGCAGGTGAATGATACCGCCAAACGCCATGTCCAGCAGCACCAGCACAACAGCCGCGATTACCACAACCACAATAACGGTAATGGTGTTGTTGCGGGTGTCTTCCTTGCTGGGCCACACAACCTTTTTCAGCTCGCTTTTGGTATCACGGAAATACTTGGTGATACGGCCAAAAAAGTTCTTGACCTTGGCAGTGAAGGGAACCTTCTTTTTGCCGTCGTTTGCCTTAGCCTTTTTGTCGGCTTTAGCTTCTTCCGGCTTGGCGGCGGTCTGGTTTACCGCTTTGTTATCAGCCATCTTAAAAGCTCCTTCAAACTTACTTTGTTTCGCGGTGAACAGTATGCTTCTTGCAGAAACGGCAATACTTCTTCATCTCAAGACGATCCGGGTTGTTCTTCTTGTTCTTTTCCTTGTTGTAGTTACGCTGCTTGCACTCGGTGCAGGCCAGGGTGATCTTGACAGTCATTCGTTCGGCACCTCCAATTAACGGTTTATACGGGTGCAGCACCGAAGTTAAAGCTTGATGCTTTGCGCTGCGCCCAAAGGCCTCCCTCGTTGTGCAAAGGGTTGCCGCCCTTTGCGCCCGCGGGCCCTGTGCCTAAAAATGGGCACAAAAAAATAGACCCGCAAAAGAGGTATTACTATAATAGCATACCAACCCCCGTGCGTCAAGGGGGGCAGGCAGAAAAAAATCACGTTATCTGCCCAAAAGTTTATCGCCTATTCCAAAGGCGGCACATTCCAGCGGGATATCGATCTCATCCTGCATGGCGAACGAGTAGATGGTCAGCTTTGTTACCGGCACCGGCAAACGCAGGGCAAACGCACGGCGGTACAGCCGCAGCTGCGCGGCATAGCTCTCAATATAATAGGTGGCATTGCGGCTTTTATCGGTTTTATAGTCCAGAATTTCGGCGTGGTCGTCAAACACCAGCACCACATCGGCAATGCCCTGCACCAGCACCGGGGCCTTGGCCGCTCTCCCCTGCCCCGCCGCTTCGGGGACGACTTCTCCGGCCGGCAGCGCGGTAATGAACGGTTCTTCCCGCAGGACCTGGCGGGCAGCGGCAATGCGCTGCCATACCCCGCTGGCAAAAAACGGGCGTACCTGTTCCAGATCCAGCACTTTGGCCAGCTCCGGGTCCAGCAGGTGCAGGTCCAGCTGGCGCTGCACTTCGGCTTCCAGCTCTGGCGGCTGTGGGCCAAAGGGGACGCTCTGCAAAAACGCATGGATGGCCGTGCCGCGTTCTGCCCCGGTCATGCCGGACTTTTGCAAAAAGGCCGGGCGGCGCAGGGTCAGTTCCTGTTTGGTGTGGGTCACGGCGCTGACACTGACTTTAACCGGGATGGTTTCCAGCGCTTTGTTGGGGCTTTGCCATGTAAACGCTTCCAGCAGGCGTTCGGTCAGGGCATCGTCCGGCAGGGCCGGGGCTTCCGGCTCCGCTGCCTGCACCGCGGGGGGCGGGTCCAGCAGGCAGATGTTCAGCGGCGCTTCCGTTGGGATATGATGGGGCAGCAGTTCGCTGTATTTCCACAGTTCCTCGCTGGCCGGGTGCAGCATAGCTGCCGTCAGCAGCCAGAGCGCCCAGTTCTGTGCCCCCAGCATGGCTTCGGCATCCGTTGCCTCGGCGCTGGCAAACATGGCCGGATTTTTCAATTCACTTTCCGGTCTTTTCAGCGGTACCGTAATGATCAGCGCATCCTGCGCACGGGTCAGCGCCACATATAAAATGCGCATTTCCTCGCTGAGTGTTTCACGTTTGATCGTCTGCCCCACGGCGGTATAAGGCAGCGTTTTGTAGCGGCTGGCACTGCTGCCCGCGCGCAGCATCAGGCCAATGCCCAGCTCCTTATGATACAGCACCGGATAGATGGCATCGCTCTGGTTGAACTTGTGGGAGGTGTTGGCCACAAACACCACCGGGAATTCCAGCCCTTTGGAGTGGTGGACGCTCATGATGCGCACCGCGTCCTGCCGGGCGGGCGTCTGCTGGGCGGGCAGCGAAGCGCCCCTTTCCAGCAGCTGCCCGCACAGCTGCACGAGCTCCGAAAGGCTGTGGACGTCGGTCTGCGCGCTCTGCGTCACGAAGGCGGAGAAGGCGGCAAGATCCGCCTGCCTGCGCTCGGCGTCCGGCAGAGCGGCAAAAACATCCTCCAGCCCGGAGGTGCGGATGACGGTCTGCAGCAGCTCCGGCACGTCCACAAGACGGCTCTGCCGCCGCATGGCGGTCAGCCACGCGGTGAAGCGCTGCAGATGGGCGGTCGGCTCCGGCTGGGCGCAGATGCAGGTGTAGAGGTCGGCGGACTTGTCCACTGCGCGGATGCGGGCCAGCTCCTCCGGGGCAAAGCCGAAGACGGGGCTGGCCATGGCGGCGGCCAGCGGGATATCGCGGCGGGGATTGTCGATGATCTGCAGCAGCTGCAGGAGGATCTCGACCTCGGCGGTCTGCAGCAGATCGCCGCCCGCGCCCGCGTCGCAGGCGATGCCGCGCTTTTGCAGCGCGGCCTGGTACACGCCCGCGGTCATGCCGGGCGAGCGCATGAGGATGACAATATCAGACGCGCGCGCGGGGCGCAGCGCGCCGTTCTCCGTTACAAACGTGCCGCCGTTCAGAAGCTCCGCGATGCGCGCGGCGACGAACTCGGCCTCCGCGCCGGTCTTGTCGCCGGTATCGTCGTCCGCGGCGGTCAGGTCAAGGCAGTGCAGCTCGACCTTGGGGCTCCCCTCCTCCGGGAAGCTCGCGCCGGGGACGAGGGCTTCGGCCTGCGTAT
>ERZ825159.1231-NODE-1231-length-26031-cov-4.380582_pt1 | contig 26031 bp, 18 predicted proteins | sample MGYA00519932_ERZ825159 | MGnify/ENA primary metagenome ERZ825159 (study PRJEB31778, sample SAMEA3449191) | human gut metagenome | biome: human gut; feature: human-associated habitat; material: faeces | place: United Kingdom | collected 2010/2012 ...
TCATATCTTTGTGAAATAGATAAACTTGATACACATGCTTTTCGTTTACTCTGTGGTAGCGAGAGAGGAAGATCATTAAGAGATCAAATCGTACATCAAACTAATATTAAACTTGAGTATGATGAGTATAAAGAAGGTAGCAATAAAGAGAAGTTATTCATAGTGTTATATAAGGGTGAAATTGTGATTTGTTATAGAGAATTTATGAGGAACTTTGTTATGGAAGTTGTAGAAATGATTTCATCTATTTCACAAAAATTCATTCTCGACGAATTAGAAAATCAACTATAATGGGAAATGTAATAGACAATTCTCTATTTGTGGATGTCGAGAAATTTAATTTAGCGGTACGACATTATACCACATACAATTTAATAACAACACAGCGTTAGAGCGTAAGGGAAAACCTGTACGCTCTAATTTTTTATCAAAAACGGAGGAAAACACATGGAAGAAACAAATGTAACAATGACTACAGAGGAAATGCAGGGTGAGCCTGCGGCAAAGGAAAATGAGACAAAGGCGGAGAAGTTTATCCGTATTGGCGAGTACCGCATGAATAAGGCGGTGGATGCCATTGGCAGACTGGAAAATCTTGCGAATCGCAGTTTCTATGAATACACACAGGAACAGGTAGACGCTATGTTTCAGGCATTAGAGGTGAGGGGTGTGGAAGTTAAGGTAAGGTTTATGCCTAAGAAAGCGGCTGAGAGTAACACTTTCAGCTTTGGCATAACGGAATAGGAATGTAACGTGAAGTAAAGGAAAGGTAGTCATGTAGTGTATGTGGCTGCCTTTTTGTCGTATCTATGACAGGAAGGAGAACTGCGTGCGTGAGAAAATATGATTTTATATCGGCTCTGGAAAAAGAGACAGCAGCCGAGGTTGTCAAAAATCGTGAGGAATGGATGAAATACCTTATCACAGCGGTGAGCTTCCTCATAACTGACTTCTCCCGGAGCAAAAGCTTGTATCAGATGATAGGCTTTGTTAGGACTGTTCTCCCTGCAATGGTCAAGGGTGTACTTAAAGTCAATCGCTGCTGTTTCCGGTACTGTTTACCCGCTTTGCAATCTGATTCAGACTGGAGCTGATTCGTCCAAGCTCTGTATTATAATTTCGCAGATAACTGTAATCGACATCATACACATATCCATATAAAACTAGTTTGCGTAAGAAAGCTGACATGCTTTTCATGCCGGATGCTTTGAACTTGGTAGTGAGAATGTACTGCTCATCATCACTGAGATAAAATTGCACCGGATTGGTACGGTTTCGGTTTGCCATTGAGTCGCGTCCTTTATAAATTTGGGTACAAAAAAACTGCTGTAAAATGTTCGATTTTTACAACAGTCTGTTTCATGTTTTATTCAATTTTGGGTGTAATTACCCATAGCAAATTGTAGCAAAAACGGCAGGAAAGGTCAATATATTTCGATGGAAGACCGAAGAACCGAAGAAAAATCAAGAGAGGGTTAGGGATACTTCCCTATGGAAATTCAACTACATAGGCGATAGGAAAGTGTGGGGAATTTCGCATGTGTCATGACACAGGCTGTGCTTGCTATTATAGTTGAGGCTATTGGCTCAGATAGTTATAATAATGAAATATGTTTGAGATTGTTCACATAATTCGAAAATAAAAAACTTGGTTTTGACTATCTTTTTATGGTTCTCAATCGTTATACATTATAGAATGTGATAAATATTTTGAACTTCTAAAAATGAGAAAGGGGGATTTTGTGTATAATGATTTTCTACTAATCAGGAAAATGAAGCAAGGTGATGATAATGCTTTTGATTTATTTGTCCACAAGTATTATCAAGAAATTTTAAGCTACTGTCATCATCATTGTTTCGATAAAACGTATGCGGAAGATTTAACGCAGGAAACATTTATACGTTTTTTTACAAGATTGCCCGACTATCATTATAAAGGAAAAACATTGAATTACTTATATACGATAGCAGGTAATCTTTGCAAAGATTATTTGAAAAAAACAAAAGAAATACTGTTGGAAGAAAATGAGTCTCTGGAAGGAAATCAGGCAGAAGAAAATCAAACGGAACAGATTTTGAATAGAGTTTTGATAGAACAGGTTTTAGGACAACTTCCAGACGAATCAAGAGAAGTGCTTACGCTTTATTATTTTCAAGAGCTAAAACTGACAGAAATTTCGGGTAAATTGCAAATCGGGCTTCCACTGGTAAAGTATCGTTTGCAAAAAGCAAGGAAACAGTTGAAAGAACTTCTCGGAAAGGAGGAATTACATGAATCAGAAAGAAAAGATTGAAGCAAGCGAAGAAAAAATACAGGAAACAATCTGTAAATCAAAAAATGCTTTTTTTATGGCAGAACAGGAACGAATGCTTTCTTATCATGATTTTTTGTGGATACAGCTTCGTGTCATACAAAAAAGATGGTGGGTTCTTCAATTTATAATTTTAGTGGCATTATGGATTGCTTTAAATTCTATCCATGATGAAATGTATATAAAAAGAAGTATGGGCGTAGTTGCGGCACTATTTGTAATCCTTATTATTCCGGAACTGTGGAAAAACAGGTCATGCGAATGTATGGAGATAGAAGCAGTCTCTTATTATTCACTAAAACAAGTATATGCAGCACGTATGCTGTTATTTGGTGTTACAGATATTTTTTTCATCACTTTGTTTTTAGGAGCCGCGTCAGCAGGTCTGCATTATGAATTATCAGAATTAGTTGTTCAATTTCTTTTTCCGCTTTGCGTAACTGCCTGTATCTGTTTCGGAATTTTGTGCAGCAAGCGCTCTTTTAGTGAAACGGTTGCGATTGTTCTGTGTGTTATATGGAGTGCATTATGGCTTTTCATTGTTTTAAATGAAAACATATATGTTATGGTTACAGTTCCTATATGGTTAATGCTGTTTGGTTTAGCAATGATTTTTCTTGGTTTTGCTATATACCGTATTTTAAAGAATTGTAATCAATATTTGGAGGTGTCATTTTATGAAATTAGAACTTGATGGTTTAACGAAAGAGTTTGGAGATTTTACAGCAGTTAATCATATAAATCTCACTATGACGAATGGTGTATATGGTCTTTTAGGTGTAAATGGAGCAGGAAAAACAACTTTAATGAGAATGTTGTGTACCCTTTTAAAGCCAACAAGCGGAACGATATGCTGTAATGGAAAAGATATTTTCAGTATGGACAGTGAATATCGCAAGTTATTGGGGTATTTACCGCAGGATTTTGGCTTTTATCCTGAATTTACGGTAGAGGATTATTTACTTTATATTGCAGCACTAAAAGGAATACGTCCTATTGTTGCAAAAAAGCGAGTGAAAGAATTGATCGCTAAGGTTGGTCTTTCAAAAGCAACTCATAAAAAAATGAAAAAATTATCCGGAGGTATGAAGCGTAGAGCCGGAATTGCACAGGCTATGTTGAATAATCCTAAGATTTTAATACTTGATGAACCAACAGCAGGACTTGATCCAAATGAAAGAATCAGATTTCGCAATTTGATCAGTGAACTTTCAGAAGACAGACTGGTGTTATTATCTACACATATCGTTTCAGACATCGAGTATATTGCAAATGAAATCTGGTTGATGAAAGACGGAAAAATTCTGCACAAAGGAAGCATTGACGAATTGATAAATTCTATGTCGGAGACAGTATGGGAATGTCTTGTACCTAAAAATATGGTTCCGAATTTTATGGAAAAATATAAAATTTCTAATATGAAATCAGAAACGAATCAGGTTATGCTGCGAATAATTTCTCACGAAAAACCGGTTGAGAATGCAATGCGTGTAGAAGCGTCATTGGAAGATGTATTTTTATATTATTTTGGAGAGAAAGCAGGTGATGAAAATGCTGCGTTATGAAATAAAAAAAGTGTTTTCTAAATCAAAAAATAGAATGGCTGTTATTGTATTATTTGTAATACTTGTGATAACCAGTGTTTTAACGATTAACAAGGTGGAATATGTTGATGAAAAAGGAAATCATTTTGTTGGAATTTCAGCTGCAAGAGATTTAAGAGAAGCGAAAAATGAATGGAAAGGTTACCTGACGGAAGATACTTTAAGTAAGGCTCTTGAAGAAAACAGGACAATTAACAATTCTAAAGAAGCATTGTCTGACGATATTACGGAACAAAATAAGGCATACGCAAAAAAGCAGGGAATTGTAAGCATTATTGATGTAATCAGTCAGGCATTCAGTGAATACAGGGATTATAATTATTATGCGGCTGATAATGTTTCTGATGATGAAGTTGGAGCTATCTATGAAAGAAGAATTTCTGCTTTAAAAGAATGGTTTGATTCTGGAGAGGAAACATTTACACAAGAAGAAAAAGATTTTATGATTCAGAAGTATGAAGATTTAGAAACACCCTTTTACTATGAATATATGGACGGTTGGGCTGCGTTACTGCAAAATATATCAACATTTATACTGATTTTGGCTTTAGTGATAGGATTTTTTGTATCTGGAATATTTTCTGACGAATTTCAGGCAAAAGCAGATTCTATTTTCTTCTCTACCAGATTTGGAAGAAGTAGAGGAATTTCCGCAAAGGTAGGAGCAGGTTTTTGTATTACTACGGGATTTTATGTGATTTTTGTACTTCTATATACGTTTATTGTACTTTTCGTATTAGGTGTAGACGGTGCAAATTGCCCTATCCAATTAGATTTGTGGAGAAGTGTTTATAATATTACTTTTTTACAGGCATATCTTTTTATTGTTTTGGGTGGATATATAGGAACGATATTTGCTTCTACACTTGCAATGTTGGTATCAGCGCTTACACGCTCTACTCCAACCGCGATTATTGTACCGTTTATTGTGTTATGTGCATTTCCGTTTTTAAGCAGAATTATTACTTTACCGGGATTATGCTCTTTCTTCCCTGACCAGTTATTAGAAATTTATTTGGATATTAAAGAAGCTGGACTTGTAACATTGGGAGGTAAAGTAACAACAATTGCAACGGTTATTGTTCCTGTATATGCCGTGATATGTTTGATTCTTCTACCTGTACTGTATAAGGTTTACAAAAAAACGGAGATAAAATAAATGAAGCGATATACAAGACGAAAAAGCCATAAAGTAAAAATATTATTTAGCCTGTTATTTTTAATCATCTTATGTATGATGGCAGGCAAGGTACTTAATTCAGATTTTACATTACTCTCTCTTGATAATATAACACATCATGTCGCCAGTGAAGATAATGGTTGGAATCTGATTCTTGTAAATCGCGATAGTTATATTCCTGATGATTATCAAGTAGAACTTACAGAATTATCAAATGGGAAAAAAGTAGATTCCAGAATTTATCCAGAATTGCAGGAAATGTTTAATGACGCAAGGGCGCAAGGGTATGGTTTATTTGTCAGAGAGGGATATAGGACACAGGAAGAACAGCAACAACTAATGGACGAAAAAATAGAAGCATATGAAAATGAGGGAAAATCAAAGTCAGAAGCAAAAAAACTTGCAGAGCAATGGGTGGCGATTCCCGGAACAAGTGAACATCAGCTTGGCATTGCAGTCGATATAAATGCAGATACTACAAAAAGTTCAAGTGATGATGTTTATAATTGGCTTGCGGAAAATGCTCATACATATGGGTTTATAAAGCGTTATCCCTCAAATAAGACAGATATAACAGGTGTTATAAATGAACCTTGGCATTACAGATATGTCGGGAAAGAAGCTGCATCGAAAATATATTCTCAAGGAATTTGCTTAGAAGAATATATAGATACGCTTGGATATACCGATTCAGGACATTAAATTACTTGTAATTGCTCCGATGAATAATGTTTTAGGCGGAAGTTTATGAATAACAAACTAAGGAGGGAAGATTATAGCTAAATTATTATTACTTTCCCTTGAGGAAAATGAGGACGAACTATTAAATGCAGTTATGTCAGTTTTGGATGGTTTTGAAAATAAAATGCAGATGTTAAAAGAGAATTTTTGCACAAAATTAGTTTTTGAAGGAATGGAAATAGATGTTTCAAAACGAATGATATATCGAGAAAATAAAGAAGTTAAGGCTACATGTGTAGAATTTCAAATTCTGCATTTATTAGCAAGAAATCCAGGCAGAGTATTTAGTAAGGAACAGATATATGACATTGTGTGGAAAGAACCCTATGTCGGTGATTACAACATTGTTATGAGCCATATTAGAAATATTAGAGAAAAGATTGAGGATGATCCCCAAAATCCCGTCTATATACAGACATGGGGATATGCCGGAAAAAACACAGCGCATCATGGGCTTATATAATGTTGAAGAGAAGGAAGCTGTCAAAATGATGGCAGACACAGATAAAAGACGTATGACAAATTATAACTTTTACACGGAGCAGAAATGGGGGAAAGCCAGTAATTATACGTTGTGCCTGAACAGTTCACAGCTTGGATATGCCAGGTGTGAGAAGATAATTATGGAATGCAGTAAATAACCAGAAGTGATAATTATATGATGTGATATATCTGTAAAAAAAGGAGGACAATAGGTAATGCTAGAAAAATACAGAAAATCAGCATTGTTGTGGAAATAATGCGTACAACTATCGCAATCTACTTTGCATACAGAATTAAATTATAAAATTTGCAAATGTTTATTGACTCTACAACCGATATAGAGTTTATGATATGCTCATATCAGATAAGAAAGAGGAAAATGCTATGGAAAAAAATCTTACAACTGGAAGTGTATTCAAAAATGTAATTTTGTTTTCCCTTCCATATCTGCTTTCCTATTTTTTGCAGACACTCTATGGAATGGCAGATTTGTTTATTATTGGGCAATATGATGGTGTAGCAAGCACAACTGCGGTATCTGTCGGTTCGCAAATCATGCATATGATTACTGTTATGATTGTAGGTCTTGCGATGGGAACAACAGTAAGTATTGCACAGGCAATTGGAGCTGATAATAAAAAACAGGCATCTAAGGCAGTTGGTAATACCATAGTTTTATTTATGGGAGTTGCTATCGTTGGAATGGCATTGCTGCTTATGCTGGTACACCCTATTGTATCAGTAATGTCTACCCCTGCGGAGGCTGTAAATGGTACGGTCACATATCTGACAATCTGTTTTATTGGTATTCCATTTATCACGGCGTATAACATCATCAGCGCCATTTTCAGAGGTATGGGAGACAGTAAAAGTCCGATGTATTTTATAGCCGTAGCATGTATTGCAAATATTGTATTGGATTATCTTTTTATGGGAACATTTAAACTTGGTCCTGCGGGTGCTGCACTTGGAACGACTATTTCACAGGCAATCAGTGTGTTGGTATCAGTGATTGTTATTATAAAAAGAAAAAGTGTTGTGCTAAGTAAGAAAGATTTCAAACCTTATCGTGAGGTAATGGGGAAAATATTATATATCGGTATTCCAATTGCTGTGCAGGATGGCCTGATTCAGGTTGCTTTTATTGTGATAACGATTATTGCAAACCAGAGAGGATTAAACGATGCAGCTGCCGTTGGCATTGTAGAGAAAATTATAAGCTTTCTGTTTCTGGTTCCGTCTTCTATGTTATCAACTGTTTCAGCTCTTGGGGCACAGAATATCGGAGCAAATAAACCAGAAAGAGCAATTGCAACACTGAGGTATGCTGTGTTGATTGCAGTTGGATTCGGAATATTGGCAACTATTACAATTCAATTTACCGCCGGATCAATCGTAGCTTTATTTACCGATGGAAATACATCAGCTGGAGCAGATGTGATAAGGCTTGGCAGTCAGTATTTGCGAGGCTATATTTTTGACTGCATTTTTGCAGGTATTCATTTTAGCTTCAGCGGTTATTTCTGTGCTTGTGGAAAATCCGGATTGTCATTCTTACATAACATTCTGGCAATTGTACTGGTTCGTATTCCGGGAGTTTATCTGACATCAAGGCTATTTAAGACAACATTGTTTCCGATGGGACTTGCAACAGCAGCCGGTTCGTTGTTATCAGTTTTTATCTGTGTGATTGCGTTTTATGTCATATATCATAAAGAACCGATAAGGAAGGATCATCATTTATTCGGATATCATTAAGTTCGTTATTAAGACGTTCTGCCCACTGACGCAGAACGTCTTCTTTTGTTTGATAATTTTTATAAAGGGAGGCACGTCCAACCTCCTTACCGCTGGTGAATTTACCTGTTGTAATGAGCTTAGTATGTTTTGTCTTGAATCTTTGTCTAATATATCTAATCAAAAGAAAGTTATAATTCTATATCGTTCGTGTCGAAAAAATGTCATTTCACGCAGATGGCATTTTTTAAAATGCCTTTTATTGTATAATATGATGTAAGTAAGATACAACGTATTTTTATAATCGTTTTACGAATCGTTTTACAAATTGTTTTACGAATCAATTATTATAGTGTTTTATAATGTTAAAAATATTGTAAAAATGTTGTCAAAAATACAAGAAGTGCGATAAAAGGAGGAAGAGTTTATGAGGTATTCAAACTTAAAAAAGCTTGCTGCGGTAGTATTATCTATCGGAATGGTATTTTCAAGCAGTGCTGTGACTGGTTTTTCAGCAGATAACAGCAAAATGATACCTACGATTGCTGAGAGCTCATATAGCCAGGCGGCAGCAGTTATGGATGAAGAATATGCCTATGATGGAACATATGTTGATAACTGGGGGGATACGCGTAAGGGTAGTCAGCTTGGAGTGACATATACAAAGGATGCAACAGAATTTAATATATGGGCCCCTGCGGCAACAGGTGTAAAAGTTAATATTTATGAAGCAGGTGCAGGTAATGCTAGTAATGCCTGTAAGATAGGATCTTATACATTAGAGAAGGTGTCTAGCAGTAAAGAATGGAATGGTATATGGACTATAACGCTTTTAGGTGATTGGGGTGACTTATATTATGATTATACGATTACCACAACAGCTGCTTATAATAAGGACAGCAATCAAACACAAACATATAATATTCAGGATCCATATTCGGTTGCTGTCAGTGAAGATGGAAAGTATTCATATATTACAGACACTTCTACAATATCACCTGAAGGTTGGGATAACGACAGGCACGTATATGTTGATTCAACAAAAGCCAATACTGTTTACAGGATAAGTGTCAAGGATTTTTCATCAGATGCTGAATCGGGTATGACGGCTGGTGGAAAGTATAGTGCATTTACGCAAAAGGGTGCAAAAGTAAATAGTGCGGGAGAGCTTGTATCAGGTATCGATTATTTGAAGGAGCTCGGTGTTACGACAGTACAGCTTGCACCGTTTGCGGATTATGAGGCTGACAGTGAATATGAGATTTTAAATTATAATGCACCTGAGACAAGTTATGCTTCCAATCCGTCGGACTGCAAGACTGTAATAAAAGAATGTAAAGAGATGATTCAGGCACTCCATAGTGCAGGATTTTCTGTTGTGATGGAGATGCCTTATACGCATGCTTCAGAGGAAAATTCTCTTGAAAAGTCAGTTCCGGGCTTTTTTTACAGAATAAATAATTCCGGAGGCAGATATACAACAAATACAGGATATGACAATGAGTTTGCCACAGAGCGCAAGATGTACCGTATTTATATGGTTAATTCCATGAAATATTGGGCAGAGGAATATCATGTGGATGGATTTTCGCTGGATTTGATTGACTGTGTAAATATGAAATACAGAGGTACATCTCAAGTAAATAAATGGCTGGATGATATAAAGAAATCATTGGCAGAGGAAGATGAAAATCTGGTTATCTGGGGAGATAATTATACCAAAGAAGAAAGGCAGAATAAGACTTCAGTTTATGATGAAATTATTGGTACAACAGGTGGTACTTATGGCGATAGAAATGAAAAAGCCGTAAAAATCTATAAGCAGAAAGCAGCAATGAAATATGCCACGCCGGGAACATTGTTTATGGATGGCGGAGAGGAAATGTGTAACAGCGTTAAAGAAACAGGCAGCAGTTGCCTTGAATGGAAGGATTCGGCAGATTACGCAGATGTAGTCTCATATTACAGAGGACTTATGCAGATACGAAAAGCATTTTCACCGCTTGCGGATAGTCAGGAAATAACAGATTCGGAAGCTTATGTGCTTACAGGTACCAAAGCTGATGAATGGGACACTATGGCAGTATTAAATAATGATTCAGATGTGGCAAAAGAAATCACAATTCCGGTTCAGACAAGAGCTGCCGCAGACTGGGTTGTTATTGCTAACGGCGAAAGTGCAGGAGTTACATCGCTTGGTGAAGTGTCTGGCTCAGTTGTAAATGTTCCTGCATATACTACAATGATTCTTGTAGACAGGGAAAGCTTTGAGGCTGTGGCTGTAACCTCAGACAAAGGAAAAGTAATTGTTAATTATGTTATAAAAGATAGTGGGCAGAAGTTACGTGAATCGATTACACTTCAGGGTACACATGGAACGAATTATGTGGTGCCTGATAATATTAAGATTCCATCAGGATATGCTTTTTTAAGTCAAATAGGCAATAAAAGGGGTGTGTATACATCAGATACACAGACAGTTACATATTATTATGAAGCGATAGATCCAGATACAGTAGTATACGGAATTAAAAATAATGGAGTGTACTGTAAGAACGCAAAGTTTAAAGTAAATTCTTCTGATTATACACAGGTAATGGCAGGAAATAAAATACTTACACCTGATGCGGATGGTGCTTATACTGTGTCTGCGGCAGATGGCACACAGACAATAGCATTGACAGATAGTGAAGGATATAGCATTTATCTGTCTATTACAGTAAATGCAGACCACACAATAAATAACAGTGACTGCACGAAGGAATCGACCTGCTCTGTCTGCCAGCAAACATTTCCGGCACAGACAAGTCATAGGTTTAGTGCCAACTGGACAAAAGACGATACTAGTCATTGGAAGGTGTGCGAGAATGACGGCTGTACGGTAACAACAAAAAAAACAAAACATAGCGGTACAGATGATGGCGATTGTACAACGCCTGTAATATGTGAATGTGGTGAGATTGTTACAGCAGCAAAGTCAGAACATATATATGGTGAATGGAAGTCAAATGATAACGGCACACATACCCACAAATGTACAACAGCAGGCTGTACAATAGAAGAAACAGAAAGCTGTGTGGGTGGAGCAGCAACATGTAAAAAGAGAGCCGTCTGCATGGATTGTAATGCTGAATATGGTACTTTAAATCCTGCAAACCACAGTGGAAATCAGGTATGGGTACAGACAGAAAAAACTCATCAGAAAAAATATGACTGTTGTGGTGCTGAGGTAACTAATATAGCAGATCATATCTGGGAGAATGGACACTGCACAGTATGCGGATACGATTGTATTCATACAGGCGGAAAAGCAACCTGCACGCAGAAAGCGGTTTGCAATATCTGCCATAGTGAATATGGAGAAATAAATGCAGATAATCATTCGGGTGTGGAAAAATGGATACAGACAGCAACAACACATGAAAAGAGATATGATTGCTGCGGTAAAGTGACGCTAGAACAAGAAAATCATAAGTGGAAAGATGGTGCTTGTGAAACATGTGGTTATGTATGTGTACACAGCGGAGGAGAAGCAACATGTACAAAAGGTGCGGTTTGCGAAATCTGCGGCAAGGAGTATACAGATAAAGATATGGCAAACCACAGTGGAAAACAGGTTTGGGTACAGACAGAAAAAACTCATAAGCAGGCATATGATTGCTGTGATAAGGAAGTATCGACAAGTGAAGCACATGGTTGGAAAAACGGTGTCTGCACGGTTTGTGGTTATCAGTGTAAACACGCAGGCGGAAGTGCAACATGTGTGAAGAAAGCAGTGTGTACGATCTGCAGCGAAGAATATGGTACTTACAATATGAGTATGCATGAAGGCTTGCAGTCAGTAGCGGCAAAGGCGGCTACCAGGACAGATGAAGGAAATATTGAATACTGGTATTGTAATGCTTGTGACAGATATTACATCAGGCAGGATGGGCTTGTTGAAATTGAAAAATCACAGACTGTTATTGCAAAGCTTAAAGATACAACACCACCGGCAGATATAACACCACCGGCAGATGTAACACCACCGGAAGATATAACACCACCGGCTGATACAACATCACCAGCCGATATAACACCTGCGATCGATACGGATAAAGAAGCTAAGGAAGAAGCAGTAAAAGAACAGACTCCTGGTACGGGAGATGACAAACGTACATTAGCATGGCTTCTTATGTTTGTAATAGGAGGAGCAGGAGTAATAGTATTTGGTAAGAAAAATAAGTTTACAGATAAAATTTAAAATGGAGTAAAATAATAAATTGCTGGAATTCTGATTCATTTATAGAATCTGAGTTCCAGCTTTTTGTATAAGACAAAAATTTTGTGTTATAATGTTTTACAGGCTTTTTGATGGAATATTTATTTACGAGGAGGAAGCAAAGGGTGGATGAATTGAAGTGCAATAATTGTAAATATAAAACTAATGTATCCAATGTGTATTGGATTTATAGATAAAAGGGAAGAGGAATTCAACAGCATACTTATGTTTTGGAAGGTACAAGGTTTATATGACCGGGAAAAAATAAATAAATTACTAGATGATTTCGAACAGTCATATGACAGGCTTTTTAATCAGGAGTAATTAATTCTTTGCATGTAATTTCTTAAACTGCGAGGGATTCACTCCGGCTATTTCTTTAAAAACGCGGTTGAAGTGTGTGAGGTTGGAAAATCCGGTCAGTGTTGCAACCTCGGTGACATTCTTATCAGTTTCCTTGAATAAACGTTCTGCGTTCATTATGCGTGTGCGTTTTATATAGTCAACAACAGTACGGTTAGTATTTTTCTTAAATTCACGACAAAGATAGTAAGTACTTATATGAAACATATCTGCAAGAACATCAAGTGATATGTCGTGTTCATAGTTGTTGTTGATATAGTTAATAATATGCGTTGTTCTGTTATGTCTTTCAATACCAATGGTGCTCTCTTTCATTCCAAGAACTGTAATAATTATAAGATTCACAAGTGCTTCCATCTGTTCCTGCTTGTATGCTGAGGCAGAGTTCTGGGCTTCAAGAAAATAGTACATAAGCCTTCTTAACTTTTTTAATGATTCAGTATCAGACTTGTATACACAGTATGAGTCTGCAAGCTTCTGCCTCAGGGCATCTGATGAAATTATGTCCGGTCTGAAATAAAGTACAATCCTTGAAAATGTGCATCCTTGTTCACTGTAGGAACGATGCATAGTCTGAGGTGGGAATATAATACAATCACCAGCCTCGGTTTTATACAATTTATCGTCTATATAGTGATATCTTTCACCATTATCTAAAAAATACAATTCATAATAATCGTGATAGTGCGAACGTGTCATATTATCGTTGACGCTGGCAGTATGTGCTGCAGCTATGGATTCACCAAGTGACATAAGGTTCTGTGCTACATCTATCATAATAATCCTCCATTCTTGTGCGAAGCAATATTTATATATTTCACAACTGTATAGTTATATTTAATATATTATAAGTAGTATACAACGAAAAATTTGAAAGTGCAAGAAATGTAAAAAAACCAATTTATCCTGTCAATATCTGTATAGTTTTAATTATTGAATAGTTGTATAAATTAATTATAAACAAAACATAAACAAGAGATTATCAGATTACTGAAAGGAGATAAAAAATAATATGAGAATATGTTATAAGGCAGGAAATGTAACCTACAACACTAACTATTATTCGGTTATTACAGATTCAGTAGAAATAAGAATATGGTTTCTCACAGATGAAATAATCAGAATAAGAGCCGGCTTTGATGGAGACTGGGATGAAGCTTCATATAGCCTTGCTATGACAGCATGGGACTCAAGAACAGATGAGTTTTTAAAGGGCTATAGAAAAAGAGTTGAAGTGGCATACTCAGAGCTTGTGGATGGAACTGACAAGGCAGTTATTTGCGGAAGTAAGCTTCGTATAGAAATTGAAAAGAATCCATTCCGCATATGTGTATATGATAAAGATGGAACATTATTACATGCAGATATTACAGATCTTGCATATAGAGAGGATTCAAATAAAAGGCGGATACATACAAGCCAGATAGAGTCAGATGACTACTTTTATGGCTTTGGCGAGAAAGGGGGAGATATTAATAAGGCTGAAAAGTATATGAATATGGCTCCTGGTGATGCAATGGGCTACAATCCTAAGGAAACAGATTCGTTGTATAAGCATATCCCATTTTATATAAAGCTTTCAGGCTCAACCCATAAGGCAGTTGGATATTTCTATCATACAACAGCAGAATGTGACTTTAATATGGGACGTGAAAAGAGAAATTACTGGCATCGTTACTCAAGCTTCAGATCAGATGCCGGAGATATAGATCTCTTTCTTATAGCAGGACCTTCAATAGGAGAAGTAATAAGCAGATATACAGATCTTACAGGCAAGTCAATACTTCTTCCAAAGGCAGCACTTGGATATCTTGGTTCTTCAATGTATTATCCAGAGCTTCCTAAGGATTGTGATGATGCGATACTTGAATTTATAGATACTACCAGAGAAGAAGGAATTCCTGTAGATGGTTTCCAACTTTCATCAGGATATTGTGCAGTAGAGACAGAGCAGGGAATTAAAAGATGCAGCTTTACCTGGAATTATAAAAGATTCAAGAATCCAGAAGAATGGTTTGCAAAAATGAAGGAAAAGGGCATAGTTGTTTCACCTAATGTCAAACCTGGAATGCTCCTGGTTCATCCGTATCTGGAGGATATGAAGAAAAAGGATATGTTTGTATATGACAGCATAAAGGATGAACCCGGTAAAGGTACATGGTGGGGTGGAACTGGAATATTTGTAGATTTCACCAAAGAGCAGACAAGAGAATACTGGAAAGAATACCTGAAAGAGGGACTTATAAAGTATGGCTGTGAATCAGTATGGAATGATAACTGTGAATATGATTCTATGGTTGATAAGGATGCAAGAGTGTATTTTGAAGGTAAAGGAAGTACTATTGGTGAGCTAAAGCCGGTAATGAGTAATATCATGTGCCAGCTCTCTAATGAGGCAGTAACGGAATATAATGAGAATATAAGACCATTTTCAGTATGCCGTTCAGGACACGCAGGTATACAAAGATATGCACAGGTGTGGGCAGGCGACAATCTTACATGCTGGGATGCATTAAAGTATAACATAGCAACTATACTTGGCATGGGACTTTCTGGCGTTGCAAATCACGGCTGTGATGTAGGTGGATTCTATGGAGAGTCACCAGAGCCTGAGCTTTTTGTAAGATGGGTGCAGAATGGTGTGTTCATGCCAAGATTTTCAATACATTCAGTAAATACTGATAATACAGTTACAGAGCCATGGATGTATAGTGGCATGAAGGATTATATTAGAACTGCAATTAAACTTAGATATTCTATGTCTCCTTATCTTTATTCGCTTGAATACAGGGCACATAAGACAGGGCTTCCTATTATGCAGCCAATGTTTATGGTATTCCAGAACGATAGTAATACATATAATGAAGGCGTGGATTTTATGTGGGGCGATTCCCTTCTGGTAGCTAACGTTGTGGAAAAAGGGGCGGAGACCAGAAGCATTTACCTGCCGCAGACGGGGGATGAGAACGTCCGCTTCTATGATTTTTATACCAGAGAAGAGTATGCGCCGGGACAGACGATCGAGGTGCCGGTCGATATCAGTTCCATCCCGCTTTACATCAAGAGCGGTGCGATTATTCCGATGGCGGAGAATCAGATCTACAACCTGATGCATGAGACGGTAACCGGACTTCATATTCTTATGGCGCCGGACGTAGATTCTGAATTTACCGTATATGACGATGACGGAAAGACCAATGAGTACCAGAACGGGGCATATCTTAAGACCAATATTAAAGTGACGGCAGGAGTCAGAACCTGTGTAGATTTCACTTATGAGGGAAAATATGAGAATACCGTGGATACGATGTATCTGGATGTGGTACACAGGGAAAAAGCGCCGTTCTATGTTCAGATTGACGGTGTGGAAGTTCCGCATTTCCTTCACAGACGCAAATTTGAAGAGGCGCAGACCGGCTGGTATTACAGCCAGAGCAAAAAGGCTGTCGAGGTCAAGTATGCAAACCCCGCCAAGGATCACGAGTTGACTGTTTCGTTTGAACAGTTCGACCTGATCGGTATGTAACACTGTACGGAGGAACCTCTTATGCTGCTGCGTAGTTTTGAATCCTTTGAAAAGACCGAAAACGGCTACCTCATCCACGGCGATGCCGCTGATGTGAAGCTGATTTTCATGACAGACGATATCATCCGCATCCGGGTGCACTTCGACAAGGGCACCCCCATGGAGGAAGAGTCCTACACGCTGGTGACCACCGCGTGGGAGGATCGGATGGATGCCCTGCTCAAGGACGAGCGCACTCGCATCACCGCGCTGGATGTCCCCTGCGCCGAGGACGATAAGGCCCTGACCTTTGAGACCGCACACCTGACTTTGAAGCTGTTCAAAAAGCCCTTCCATTTTGAGCTGTTCGATAAGTCCGGCAAGCTGATCTATCAGGATCTGCGGGAGCGCGCCTTTGAGAAGGATCAGATTGGCCGTCTGAGCCACTTTTCCAAGGTGGACCGGGAATACGACCACTTCTACGGCTTTGGCGAAAAGACCGGCCATCTGGACAAAAAGGGACGCCGCCTGCGGATGTCCCCCAAGGATGCCATCGGCCACGACCCCGAGACCGGCGACCCGATGTACAAGCACATCCCCTTCTACATCCGGGTAAATGAGCACGACCTGCGCCCTGTGGGCCTGTTCTACCACAACTCCTACGACTGCGTGTTCGACCTTGGCGAGGAGCTGTCCGGCTACTGGGAGCGCTACTGCTACTACCAGACCGACGGCGGCGACATCGACCTGTTCCTGCTGGCCGGCCCCACCCTGCCGGATATCCTCAACGAGTACACCCTGCTGACCGGCCGCAGCGCTCTGCCCACCAAACAGTCTCTGGGCTACTGCGCTTCCACCATGTACTACGCCGAGCTGGAAAAGAACTGCGACGAGGAGATCTACAAGGTCATCGACAAGCACGAAAAAGAGGGTATCCTCATCGACAACTTCTGGCTGGCCTCCGGCTATTCCAGCGGCGAAAAGGACAACCTGCGCTATGTGTTCAACTGGAACCACAAGCGCTTCCCGGACCCCAAGAAGTTCTTTGAGAACATGAATGCCCGCGGCATCAATGTCATCCCCAACCTGAAGCCGGGCATCCTGAAGCGTCACCCCTACATCGACCTGTTCGAGAAGAACGATGTCTTCATCAAGACCCCGGACGGCAAGGCTCCGTACTATGGCCGTTGGTGGGGCGGCGAGGGCCGCTTCTTCGACTTCACCGGTCCCAAGGGCCGCGATACCTGGAAGCAGCTGCTGGAGGAGAACATCCTCAAGATGGGCACCAAGACCGTCTGGAACGACAACTGCGAGATGGACGGCGTGGAAGACCGTGACGCCCAGTGCGATTTCGAGGGCAAGAAGGGCACCATGGCCGAGCTGAAGATCCTCCACTCCAACCTGATGGCTTACACCGCCAAGCATGCTCTGGCCGAGGTCTACCCCGGCGAGCGTCCCTACATCATCAACCGTGCAGGCTACGCCGGCATCCAGCGCTATGCACAGGTTTGGGGCGGCGACAACCTCACCGACTGGCGCACCGTCAAGTTCAACATTGCCACCATTCTGGGCATGGGCCTGTCCGGCTGCTCCAATATGGGCTGCGACATCGGCGGCTTTGCCGGCCCGGCTCCGGAGGCTGAGCTGCTGCTCCGCTGGCTGCAGAACGGCGTGCTCCAGCCCCGCTTCTGCCTGAACTCCGCCAACAACGACAACACCGTCACCCAGCCCTGGATGTATGAGGAGAACCTGCCCTACATCCGCGAGGCTTACAAGCTGCGTTACCGCCTGATGCCCACCCTGTACTCCCTGATGTACGAGAGCAACCAGGACGGTATGCCGGCATGGCGCCCGCTGTTCCTGGAGTTCCCGGACGATCCCAAGTGCTACACCGACAAGAACCTGACCTTTATGTTCGGCAAGAGCATCCTGGTGGCAAACGTGGTGGAAAAGGGTGCAACCACCCGCACCATCTACCTGCCCGCCGGCTGCAAGTGGTACGATATGAGCGACAACCTGCGCGAGTATGAGGGCGGCCAGACCATCGAGATCCCGGTCACTCTGGCAAGCATCCCCATGTTCCTGCGCGGCAGCGCCATCGTGGCCACCAGTGAGGACGTCAAGCACATCCTCCGCGACACCATGCATCAGCTCGACCTGCTGGTCGCGGCCGAGACCGACACCAGCTTTGTGCTGTATGACGACGACGGCCACACCGAGGACTACAAGAACGGTGTCTACGCCAAGACCACCATCGACGTCAAGGCCGGCGACCGCACCGATATCCACTTCTCCACCGAGGGCACCTACGAGTCTCCCGTGGAGCGCATGACCATCAAGCTGGTCAGCAAGAAAAAGGGTGCGTTCTGGGCCAGCGTGGATGGCGAGCAGCTCACCCGGTACATCGTCCGCGATGGCTGGGAGGAAGCAGAGTCCGGCTGGTACTACAACCTGTCTGACCGCACCATCTGGGTCAAGTTCAACAAGCCTGCCAAGAAAGACTTCACCGTCACCATCTCGACCGAGAAGTTCGACCTCATCGGCATGGCTGAAGACTAAACCGCCACTTCCAATCTTCTTCTATAAAAGGCCGAGGCCTGTGGGAAAGCTCCCGCAAGCCTCGGCCTTTCTTTTGGTTTTGTTATTCTTCCCGCTTGAGCATCCGGCGCACCATGAACATGCAGTACAGCATGGCCAGGCCCCAGGCAAAGGGGTTGGAAAGGCAGATGCCAACATAGCCCAGGCCTGTTTTCACGGCCAGCAGGCCGCCCAGGCTGCGGCCGATGAGCTCGCCCACGCCGGAAATGATGGCCTGCACGCTGTAGCCCAGGCCCTGCAGCGTGTTGCGGAAGATCATCAGCAGGCCATGGAAGCAGAACAGCAGACTCATAATGGCCAGGTACTGGATGGCTCCGGCGGTCACGGCGGGGTCTGCATCGCCCAGCACCAGCCCCACGGCGTAAGGCTTGACGAAGAAGATGACGACCCAGGCGGCCACGCAGTAGGTCAGCTGGATCGTGCAGCCGTCCTGGATGCCCTGCTTGATGCGGTCGGTGCGGTGGGCACCATGGTTCTGACCTACATAGGTAGCCATGGCCATGCCCACGCTCTCCATGGGCAGGGTGAACATCTGGCGGATCTTCTCACCGGCAGTCTGGGCGGCTACCGCGGTACTGCCCAGCAGGTTGATGGCGTCCTGCATGATGACGGCACCAATGGCCGAGACGGAATACTCAAAGCCCATGGGAAAGCCGATGTAGGCCAGCCGCTTACAGTGCCCGGCGGAGAGCAGGCTGCTCTGACCCCGGAACGTGAGCTCCTCCTGCTTGGCCGTCCGGGTAAAGAACCAGAACGCGCACAGCCCGCCGCTGAGCAGCTGGCTGAGGACGGTGGCAAGGGCCGCGCCGTCCACGCCCATGCCCATGGAGACGATGAGCAGGTAATCCAGCCCGATGTTCAGCACGCTGGCCGCCAGCAGGAAATAGAACGGGTGCTGGGAGTCGCCCATGGCGCGGAGCACGCTGGAAGCGTAGTTGTACAGCACCGTGGCCGGGATGCCCAGGAAGATGATCCGGATGTAGAGCACGGCGTCCGCGTACAGCTCTTCCGGCGTGTGGATGAGCTGGAGCAGCGGGCCCGCCATCAGGGTGGTGAAGAGGGTGAACACCACGCTCAGCACCACGCAGAGCAGGGCACCGTTGAACAGGTACTTCCGCAGGCCGCCCTGATCCTTGGCACCGAACGTCTCGGCTACCGGGATGCCAAAGCCCACGCAGGCACCCTGCACAAAGCCCAGGATGAGGAAGTTGAGGGAGTAGGTGGTGCCTACCGCACCCAGTGCGTCGGTGCCCAGGCACCGGCCCACAATGACGGTGTCCGCAAAGCTGTACAGCTGCTGGAACAGGGTGCCCAGCACCAGCGGCAGCGCAAACCGCAAAATCTGGAACAGCGGCTTGCCCACCGTAAGGTCCGTGGTGCCGGACTTGCGTTTTGAGGTCGTTTCCATAAAAAGAGACTCCTTATCTTAAAATGATTTGAGGATATTGTACCATGGAGATCCGGTGCGGCCAAACAGGTTTTTGTGATGGAAACCATGTTTTTTGTGATGCAGGCTTTACTTCCAACTTCTAGAGATTTGTGGTAATATAATCAATAAGAATAGAAAAGAGGGACGCGGATGCTCAGACAAAAGCCGGAACTGAATATCATCTACATCTCGGAGCGGATGCGGCACAGTCTGCAGCCCGTTGCCCGCAGCAGCCTGACGGCGGTGGTGGCTCCCATGGGCTACGGCAAGACCACCGCCATCAACTGGTACCTGAACGAGCGCGGCCGGGAGGGAGCCGCCGTGCTGCGGGTGAGCATCTACTCCGCCAACCGGGCCATCTTCTGGAAAAGCCTGCAAAAGGCGTTTGCGCAGGCCGGGCTGACCGTGCTGGAGGGGTACGAGTGCCCCACGGACGCCAGCGGCGCGGCCCTGCTGCTGGACGACCTCTGCACTGCGCTGGCCGGGGAGCGGGAGATCGATCTCTTTCTGGATGACTTCCACCTGCTCCGGGACGAGCAGGCCGCCGCGTTCCTCTGTGCGCTGGCCAACCGCCTGCCGGGCAACGCCCACCTCGTGGTGGCCAGCCGGAACGATTTCCTGCCCCAGGGCGAGATCCTCCGCCTGGGGCAGCGGCTCCATCGGGTGGGGGCCGACCAGCTGCGGCTGAACGAGAAAGAGTTATCCGCCTACGTCCGCCGCTGCGGCATGGAGCTGACGGAGCCCCAGCGGGAAACCTTGCTCCACTCCTGCGAGGGCTGGTTCTTTGCCATCTACCTCAATCTCCACGCGCTGGCGGAGCGGGGCACCCTGCTGCCCACCAGCTCGGACATCTACGCCATGTTCACCGCGGCCATGATCGAGTCCCTGTCTCCGCAGCGGCAGGAGTTTTTGGCCGTGATGGGCCTGGCCGATGAGTTTACGGTGGAGATGGCTTCTGCCGTGACCCGGATGCCGGACGCCGAGCAGGTGCTGCTGGCCCTGACGCGGCAGAACGCCTTTGTCACCCGCCTGCCGGACGGCGAGAGCTTCCGGTTCCACCACATGATGAAAGAATGCGCCGAGCGGCTGTTTGCCCAGCTGCCCGCCCCGCGGCAGGCGGCCGTCTGGGAACGGTATGGCCGCTGGTACGAGGTCCGGCGGCAGTATCTGCCCGCCCTGCGTGCCTACGAAAAATGCGGGGATTATGACGCCGCCCTCCACGTCATTGAGGAGGACGCCGGCATCCTGCTGGCATCCCTCGGCCCGGCGGAGCTGCTGGAACGGCTGGGCCGCTGCCCGGTGGACGCCCTTAAGCGGCACCCGCTGGCCATTCTGGTGCTGATGCGCCGAATGTTCACCTGCCAGCAGATCCCCAAAATGATGGAGCTCAAGGCCCTGCTGGAAGCCGCCGTGCGGGAGCATCCGGAGCTCCCGGCCCAGGAGCGGGGCAACCTGCTGGGCGAGTGCGACCTCATCCTGAGCTTTCTGATGTACAACGATATCACCCGGATGAGCCGCCTCCACCGCAGTGCCAGCCGCCAGATGACCCGCCCTGCCGTTACCCTGCGCAACAGCGGCAGCTGGACGTTCGGCTCTCCCTCGGTGCTGATGATGTACTACCGTGCTCCCGGGGAGCTGGGCAAGGAGCTGGCCGAGATGTACGAGTGTATGCCCCATTATTATAAGATCACCCAGGGCCACGGGCAGGGGGCCGAGCTGGTGATGGATGCCGAGGCCGCGTTCATGCAGGGACATTTTGAGCGGGCGGTCCTGCTGCTGGAACGGGCCCGGGTGCGGGCGGCTTCCTGCGGGCAGGAGAACATGGCCCTCTGCTGTGATTTCCTCGCCCTGCGGCTTTCCCTCTGCGGGCAGGCAGGGGAGCCGTTTGATTTCGAGGCCCGCCGTGCCGCCCTCCTCCAACGGCACGATGCCGTTCTGCTCCACCTGTTGGAGAGCATCGAGGCCTATTACTACGCCCTGCTTGGCCGCACCGATGCCGTGCCCGAGGTCTTCCGGGAGCATCGTCTTGCCTCCGTGAGCTACTTTGCCCTCTGCCGCCCCATGATGGAAATGATCGAGCTGCAGGTCTGGCTGGCACAGGGGCAGGCAGTCAAGGTGCTGGCCCGCTGTGAGGAGCTGCTGGCCGCCTGCCAGCGGTTCCACTATGGGCTGGTGGCCCTCCATGTCCGGGTGCAGATGGCGGCAGCGTACGGACTGTATGGCCAGCCTGCCGAGGCCCGGGCTGCACTGGAGCAGGCGCTGGCAGAGGCCGCGCCGGATGGCTTCTGGATGCCGCTGGCCGAAAATTACCGCTATCTGGCCCCGCTGCTGGCGCAGGGCGGCTGGGGCAGTGCCCAGCCGCTGGTGGAGCGGGCGATCGCTCTGGGGCAGCGGTGCGAGGCCCGGCGCGCCCAGCTCAACGGCTCGGCAGACCGCCCGGCCATTGCCGCCGCACTGACCGAGAAAGAGCTGGCCCTTGCCCGGCTGGTGGCCCAGCGCCGCACCAACAAGGAGATCGCCGAAACACTCCACCTCTCGGAGGGGACCGTCAAGCAGTACATCAACCAGCTGTACGCCAAGCTGGACATCGGCGGGGCCGTGCGAAACAAGCGCGCCCAGCTGGCTGCCCTTTTTGGCACAAAATACTAACCAAAGGTTAATAGGAATTTTGCAGGCTCTGTGGTAGAGTAAAATCAAACCACAGGGCTTTTTTCTTTGGATTTTCCTGCACCAGAAGGAGGCGTGTAAAATGAAAGAACAAACCACCCGAACCCCGCCCAAACTGCGTGTCCTGAGCGCGTTTCTGGCGGTGGCCATGCTGTTGAACCTCGCGGCCCCGCTGGCACTGGCGGGCAGCTCGACGATCGGAGCAGCTTGCAGTGTGACAAGTGTGTTTCTGTATCCGGAGTATGTCGGACGGGTCGATGGTGAGAATGTGAGTTGCATTCAGGGTGAGGTATCCTATGACCATGGCCTTTTGACCTTTCACGGAGACGTGACGCTGACCACAGTTGGAGTTGCGGATTTGGGGACGGTCCCGCTGGTCAAAGCCCTCAGTGAAAAAAATCTGAGGCTGGTGGCAAACGGCAAGGTGACGGGCAGAACGAAAGGCAACGGCATTGAGGAAGCAAAAGAGATCGCCGGGGGAGAATACAATCTCACCTATGCCGATCTGGGTGCCTATTTGGATACTAAGCCGAACGGAATTTTGGGAGGAGACACAGGAACAACGATCACAGCCGGGACCGAAATCACGCTGAAAGATTTTCATACGGGCATCGGCGGAGGAGACGTCCGGATCGATGGCACCGTGAACATCACAGGGGCAATGTTCGAGGGAGCAACCTACGGCATCGCCAATTTCACTACCATGAACCCGGGCAGCGAGCTGGAGATCCATGCGGATCGGTACATCAGGAAGGATTGTCTTCTGACATACAACGGCGGCCATCTGCTTATGATTGTGGCGGAAAACGGCGACGGCAATAACATCGTCCAGGGGAGACTGAGCATCGGAAATGACGTAAGCAGGTTCTGGTATCGCACCGACGAGAATGGAGCGTATACGGAAATCAACGTGAAGGAAAATTATGAGAACTTTACGGCTGCCATAGGACAGAACCAAGACTATCTGGAACTGACGGATGTGGACCCGGACCAGCCGGAAAGCGAAACCTATGCCCTTTGGGTAGCAGGCAAGCAGGTCACAAAGAGCAACCAGAACGACGTGCTGGAGGATGGCGGGTCTGTGAAGTTTGACCCGGATACCCACACCCTGACCCTGAACAATGCACACCTCACGCTGGGCGAGGATGCGGAGGAAGGCATTTCCAGCTGCATCGATTCCGACTTGACGGATGATATGCTGACCATTACCGGCACCGCCACCCTTTCCAACGCCGATGGAATCAGAACGGATGGCCCGCTGACGCTGAACAATGCAGACCTTACCATTACTGGCGATAATGACGAAGAAGAAGACGGCGGCGATGACGCAATCCGGGCAGGCCGCTCTGACGAGGACATCACCATCCAAAACAGCAAGGTGACCATTGCAGGCACGAGTGTAGGAGGAAACTTCTTCCAGTTTGGCATTCGGTGCGGCAACCTCACCGTGGCGAACAGCACGCTGAACGTGAAAGCCGACAGCGGCTCCGCCATCGTGGCAGACGAGTTGAAGGCTTCCGGCGCAGGCACCGTCATCACGGCGGAAACGGATGCATCGGAGGAAGAGGATGATTATGCCCTCAAACTGGACAATGAAAACCTTTTGACCCTGAACGACGGCCTCGCTCTGGTGGAAGGCAAAGTAAACGAGAGCAAGACAGCGAAAATCGCTCTGCCGGAGCAGAATCCTGACCCGAACCCCAATCCTGACCCGAACCCGGACCCGAATCCTGACCCCGACGACAAAGACGTTTTCCTCCAGTTTGAGGACTGCTCTGTGGACGTCGAGAAACCGGACGGCACCACCCTGCACTTGGATGCTCTTACCGGTGTCATACAAAGTCAGCGGCTGCCAAAGGGCGCAAAGGTGACGATCACGCTGGATGAAAAGGCCATCCCGGAGGGGATGAAGTTCTCCTGCTGGGTGTTTGATGATCCCCGCCCGGAAGACCTGATGGAGGACGGCACCACTGCCACCTTTACCATGCAGGAGGACATTGGCGTTCTGGCCAAGTTCTCCACGCTGGAAGAGGAGGATTCCAGTGCCGACTTCGGTACCATCGCGGCTGCAACCGCTGTCGTGGGCGTCGTGGGCGCCACCGCCTACCTTGTGGGCACCGAGGTGGCCCTGAACCAGCTGCTGCCGGCAGGTACCTCCGTGCCGCAGGACCGCGCCCAGCTGGCCCTCCTACTCTGGAACACTGCAGGCCGCCCGGAGCCTACCGCACTGCCCGCCTTTGCGGACGTGACAGACCCCGACACGGCCAAAGCAGCCCAGTGGTGCGTGGAAGCAGGCTTCTTCCGGCCTCGTGAGGACGGCAATTTCAAGCCCGGCAAGCACGTTTCCCGCTGGAAAGTGCTCCGCACCTATCAGCAGACCATAAAATAACCTCAAAATAACCTCTCAGGCACCGAGCGCAAGCGAGGAGGACGGACAGGTTGAAGAAAGGCAGAGCCTCTGTGCACCACGCGCGGGGGCTCCGCCTTTTTCATGTGAAACAAACTTTTGCCTGAAAACAAGCTTGAATACAACAAACCACCCTGCAAGCAGCCCTGAATTGACAGCTGGATAGTGATTTTTTGCTTCGACCGACCGGCTTGATGCAGTTTTTAATTGCCAATGGGGAAAGCACGGAAAATTTGCTTGACAAGAAATAAACTTTTGTAATAAAATAAGAATGAAATTCTATTTGAAAAGGAACCGGAGGCAGTTCACGCAATGGGAGCTGTGCCGGGTCTTCTTTTTTCTGGGATAAAAACCCCAACAACAGGAAAAAGGCGGAAACTATGGCAGAAAATTTGCAGGAATATTATAAGCGGATGGCGGAGGCAATTGACACCCAGCTGGAGCAGAAAGGGAAAGCCGCGCTGTTCTATCCCGTTGGAAGCGGCAGCGGGCGGATCGTCTGGGCGTGGATCAACGCTCACCCGGACGCGGCCGTGATCTGGGTGGTGCCCGGGGAGACCCGGCGCGGGATGCGGCTGGAAGAAGCCAAACGGATCGGCCAGGAGATCCCGCCGCGGGTGCAGCTGATCCACTGTGAGGACAATACACCGCAGCGCTGTCTGGAGCTGGCCAAGATCCGCCCGGCCTGCATCATCCTGGATGGCTCGCGGGAGTTTACGGCGTTTCCGTGTGGAGAGCGTGTCC
>ERZ825159.1237-NODE-1237-length-25953-cov-10.658970_pt1 | contig 25953 bp, 12 predicted proteins | sample MGYA00519932_ERZ825159 | MGnify/ENA primary metagenome ERZ825159 (study PRJEB31778, sample SAMEA3449191) | human gut metagenome | biome: human gut; feature: human-associated habitat; material: faeces | place: United Kingdom | collected 2010/2012 ...
TACTCAACGGACGATTTTTCCCTCAATCTGCTGGCTATCGGGACCTGGAAATAGGAGATATGTATGACTTTTGAGTCTTCACAGATTTTTGTCGACGAGTACCCGCCCGAAGCGGCCGAATGGTGCAATCAGAACGGAACCTGCCATATCGAAGAAATCGCCCCTGAGAACAGTCAGAGGCGTTTTCAGATTGTCGGGAATCCTCAGCCTACATCTGAAGAGCTGGCTGAGCAGGAGAGGCTTCGTAAACAGGCCGAGGCTGAAGCGGCCAGACTGCCCGACCTTGAGGAGGCGGTTGCGGAGCTGGGCGTGACTTCCGCCTCCGACAAAGAAGAATCGGACGCGGCCGCCCTCGACCTTGCCGCCTACGCGGCTGAGCTGGAGCAGCTAATTGCCAAACTGGAGGCGAAAAATGGCTAAGATTTATTATCGTATGATCAAGACCGGACGCATGACCATTGACGAGGTTCCCACCCGCTGGAGAGCGGCCGTGCAGGCTCTTCTCGATGCAGACGAGTAGGGAGGCGCTGTCATGCCGGGAATGAACCGCTCGACTATCATTAACTCGGCTCTCCGCAGGCTTGGCGGAGTTGATACCAATATCCCCACCGGCGGGACCAATCCTGCCAACTCCCAGGCTGAGGCCGCATATACTTCCGTGGTTCGCCGTGTACTTTCTGCCTATGACTGGGGATTTGCCACGAGATACAGGGAACTGGCTGAAGTGGCAGAACCGCCCCTATTTGGCTTCACTAAGGCTTATCAGCTTCCGTCCGACGCCGTGCGCCTCGTGAGTGTGCATGCCGGGATGCGGGATGAAGAGGGGGATACACATGTCTGGCTCCATCACCCGGAGCCTTCGCATGCGCGGTCAGGGCGCATTATATACTGCTCCGTTCCCCGACTCTTCGCTCAGGTGGTAGAGACCGGGCATGAGGAAGACGCGCACGAGCCCTTTCTCGACGCCTGCGCCTACGCCCTGGCCATAGAGATTGCGCCAGCTGTTGCACACGGAGGAATTGATGTGAAGTCTCTGGTGCAGCTGTACAGCATAGCATTGGAGCAGGCCATGACCTTTGATGCCGGAGAACAGAAGCCGGAGCAGATATCCCCTGTACACGAATCGAAAATGCTGCGCATGCGCTTTGGGCGCGGAGGCTTCTGATGCCGATACATATTCAGAATGTTCTCAACGGCGGGGAGATAGGGCCGATGTGCCGTGCCAGGGCCGACCAGCCGCGATACAGGAGCGGGTGTCAGACGCTTCAGAACTTCCTGCCTATGCCGCAGGGCGGCGTAACCCGCAGACCGGGACTCGTCTATCTGGGCGAGGCGAAAAGTGCTTCGTCGAGACTCATCCCCTTCGTTTTCTCTGAGACACAGGGGCGGATTCTTGAGTTCGGCGAGAAGACCATGCGGATATGGATGCCGAATGGCACGCAGGTGGCCACGTCTGACGGAGGGATCTTTTCCGTCGCAACGCCGTATGCGGCGGCGGATCTTGCCGACCTGCGCTTTGCACAGTCGGCTGACGTTATCTACTTCGCTCACAGGAAGTACCCTCCGCACAAGCTGAGCCGCTATGCCGACAACGACTGGCGGTGGACACAGCTTACTTTTGCCCCGTCCATCGGAGCACCAGTGAACCCTTCGGCTGCCATTGTTGGTACGGGGCTTGGAAATAACGCCAGCACGAGGACATATAAGTATGTCGTGACGGCGGTTGACGACGACACCGGACAGGAATCCGCAGCATCCTCAGCCGCCATCGCCACAGGTGAGTCCCTGACGTCGGCATATGGCGTGAGGATTTCGTGGACCGCTCCCGCGGGGGCCGTTGCCGAGTATCGGATTTACAAACTCAAGGGCGGCATTTACGGCTTTATTGGCAGAGCGAAGGGAACCACCTCATTTGAGGATTACAACATTATCCCCGACGATGGAGACACGCCTCCAACGTATAACACGCCTTTTAGCGGAGAAGGCAACTACCCCGGACTCGTTTTTTTCCATCAGGGACGGCTGGGATGGGCTTCTACCGATAACCAGCCCATGACTGTCTGGCTGTCCCGCTCGAACGAGCTGGAGTCGCTCGCCGAATCAGTCGTCCCCAAGTCTGATGATTCTATCGAAGTGACGCTGGCAGCTACGCAGGCAAATGCTTTTACGTGGCTGCTTCCGGACCGCACTGCGCTCTGTGTCGGCACGACGGGGAACGAGTGGACGCTGGAGCCGTCGGGAAGCGCCATCCTCACACCTGGCAATCCGGCATTCAACAAGCAGACATCGAACGGCGGTGAGTCCCTCCACCCGCTTAACGTTGGTGGAAGCGTCATCTATCTTCAGCGCGGATCCTCTGCGGTACGGGCTTTCGCTTACTCATATAATGAAGACAAGTACGTGGGGCAGGACATCACCATCCTCTCCAGGCATATCCTGCAGGACGTGACTATTAAAGCGTGGGCGTACCAGCAGGAGCCGTATTCCATCATCTGGGCAGTCATGAGCGATGGCACCATAGCGACGTGTACGGCCATGTTTGACCAGCAGGTTATAGGATGGGCAAGGCACAAAACTAATGGCAGGGTGCTTGACGTCGTGACGATCCCCGGGGCCACCGATGACCAGATGTGGTTCCTCGTCGAACGCAGAGTTGGTGGGGTATGGCATACATTCGTTGAGAAACTGGCCCCGTTCTTTGACTCGGATGATCTCGGAGACGCCGTTTTCCTCGATTCCTCTCTGAGCTACTCGGGGGATCCCATTGACCACGTTACCGGGCTCATGCATCTCGCAGGGGAGACTGTTTCCGTGTTTGCCGACGGCGGTACCGTGGAGAACGTTACGGTCGGTACCGATGGTTCCTTCGATTTACACAAAGCTGCCGGTTCTATCACGGTGGGCCTGCCCTTCACGTCACTCATGATTCCATCCCGCCCTGAGCTGGATCTTCAGACGGGAAGCACGATGATGCACAACCGCAAGGTGTCAGAGCTGAGGCTCAGGGTCTACCGCTCGATGTCCTTCGAGATAGGTATTGATGAGGGCAGAACTTTTCCCGTCGTGGACCGCAATGTAGTGAGCGGAAAGTTTAAGACGTCGCCTTTCTGGATGGAGGGAGTCAGCGACCTCTCTTTCGTTCTTGCTGGAGCGTGGAGCGCTGACAGCGTACCGAGGTTTGAGGTGAGCACTCCTACTCCGCTTACCATCCTCGCGATACTGACCACCATGGATGTCAGCCCCAACGTGGGCAGATAGGAGGAGAGTATGGGGCTCAGCCCAATGGGAATGATGGGCGCCGGTATGGCTTTCGGGGCCTTGTCGGGAGGTCTTCAGTCCTACGTTGGAGGTGTGCAGCAGAATGCTGCCTTCACTGTGCAGAGCGCAAACGCGCAGCTCCAGGGAGCGCAGACAGAGATTGCTGCCGCCCAGGCGCTGGTTCAGGCCGAGGATGCACGCTATCAGGCGACCATGTCTGACGTACAGGCCCGGCAGACAGAGGCTGACAGGGACGTTGCCAGAGTCAATTATACGGTTCAGCTCTCGCAGATTGCAAAAGCGAGGGCTGCGCAGAGCACGAAGTACAGGACGGCGCAGGCCGACACCAGGGCACGCATGGGAGCCGCCAATGTGGACTCCTCCAGCGGGAGTGCCCTTTCCGTACTCACGGGCAACGCAGCGCAGTACGGGGCGGCCATGGCAGAGAGCTCCGTTCAGAGAGCGCTTGCCGACTATGGCTACGGACTCACAGATACGAAACTCAAGACTCAGGCCCTTATGCAGAGGAACCAGGCGGACTATCTGCGTAAAACGGGGTCCTTCTACGACAGGACGTATGGCTACACGATGAGGCAGGCTGGCTACTACTATCAGATGTCCGGGCTGTATAGCAGCATGAAGACAGGTACCGCTGGTCTCATTCTGAATGCTCTGGGGGCGGCGGGTATGGGAGCCGTGCAGGGCGGCATCATGTCTGGCGGCCTCAACGCTCTTTCCGGAGGCAGCAACGCTGCAGGCGCGGCCAAATCCGGGACCATAGTCAAAAACGTCCCGGCGAAAACAGGTACGGGGGCAGTAGCATCCGGATTTGGGACTTCCCGTATCAACGGCATCGCCAACAGCATTCTCGCGGCATACAGGAGATAGGACATGATGAGGAACAACATGGGTGGTGCCACGCAGTACATGAATGATACGGGCCTGAATCCCGTCAGCGCTCCATCCAGCCAGACGGGTGCTCCCGGTCCGGCCAGCGTGTCTTCGCCGGGAGGCGTGAGTGGAGCAGGCAATGCGTCAGCCCCTCTGTTCGCCTCAGCGCTGGGGAATCTCCAGAGGCTTGAACGCTTCGGGACGACGGTCATTGCCGCCATCGACAGGCAGAGACAGCAGGACGAGGATGCAGAAATCGTGAGCCGCATCGCCGGCATCCAGCGTCAGTCCCTGGAGTATCAGACCCAGTACAGGCAGGACCATCAGGGGCAGTCAGCTCTCTCTGCAGGCAGGGACTATGCCTCTCACGTAGACGGACTTTTTGACTCTCTCGCCAGGGAAGATAAATGGAAAGGCAACCGCCGCGTGCAGGATGCCCTGCGTGCCAAGAAGGCCGAGTACGGGGCGGTAGCTTTCGCCCGCGGCTCCATCTATGCCGACCAGCAGAGGCAGGCCTGGTACGAGGACCAGCGCAAGGTGGCCGAGCAGGGCTTTTCCGCTGCCGTGGCCAGTGGTGACGGGACTACGTCCCAGCAGGCGAGGGATAACTGCGTAGCCCTGTGGCGTATCCAGAACCCCGGACGGGACAGCAGTGCGTATGAGTTTGAACTGGAGAACAAGGGAGCACGCGGAGCTCTCGACCTTATGGTGGCCCGGGGAGACGGCATCGCGCTTAATGGTGCTATATCCAGATTCCAGCCATATCTCTCCGCGACCGAACTCGCCAGGTACAAGGGGACTGCCGACGCTCTGCTGGAGAACCAGATTGCCGGACGTATGTCCGCAGGGGATTATGAGGGAGCTGCAGCGCTTGGGCGTCAGGCGCTCGGTGGGACCGGTCTTCAGGGGTCTAGGTCCATGACAGGATATGGCGTTCTTGCCAAAAAATATGAAAGCGGCGGCGAGGGCGTCGGCCATGTGTCGCAGGGATTGCAGGCGACCGATGGCAATGATTTTGGCTCCTGGTCTTTCATCACAAAGGGAGGAGCCAAATCCTCGGGAGCCGAATTCCTGCGCTGGTGCGCAGGGCAGGGTGAATTTGGTGCCAGGGTGGCATCGACATTCGACGGGATATTCAACGGCAATTGGGACAATATCGACAGGACAGACCTGTGGGCGAAGGGCGGTGCTGCGCGTCAGGCTTGGAAGAAGCTGGCAGACGAGAACCCCGGGGCTCTGGAACGCCTTGAGGATGCATTCGTCAGCAGGCGGTTTAATGCCGTCATTGATAAGCTCAGCCCTCAGGCCCGGGAGGCGATTCGTACGAATCCGGCTCTCATGGAGATGGCCATTTCCACTATCAACCAGCACAAAAGCGCCATCAGCATTCTCAACTCCTGCTATGACGCAGATCCGGAGGCGTATGGCCGTAAGGTATACGCCATGCGCAGCGACCCCAAACGGTTCGCCGCAACCGGAGACCCTCATATCGGCGAGAGGCGCTTCTCCCGCGAGCTTCCTGACTTCCTCGGCATGCTCCATAGCGGCGGCGTCGGTGGTGGTCCCATCGTTACCAGCGATGTCTCCCGCAAAAATATTGAAGCCCGTCTGAACAACGAGCTCCCCGGTATGCGCATCCTCAAGGATACCGAGGGAATCACAAGTATTGAGGATCGTGAGGTAGCAGCTTGGGAGGCAGTCTCTCAGCTTCCTGCCGGCCAGCGGGACCAGGCGCAAATTATCGTTACGAGAGAGCTGAACTTTATGAAGACCAAACGGGCGGCTGAGGAGGCTAAGTCGATGGCTGATTTCTGTTCTCTTGCCACCTCTCAGCAATGGAGCCCTGTGGAAATTGGCCGTCAGATAGACGCTATGGCATCAAGCGGCAAGTACCGGCCCGAATTTATCAACAGGCTCCGATCTCTGGAGCAGAGTAACAGCAGGGAAGAAACTTCCCAGCAGAAGAAGAACGCCCTCTCTCTGATGGCGTCCGTAGATGCGAACCTCGCAGCAGGCGGGGAATCCGTGAACTACGACTCTACGGAGATCGACAAAGCCTTTGCCAGCGGGGACATCACCTTCACCCAGCGGAACAATATTATTGAGTACGCCCGAAACGGTGGAGCAAGAAGAAACGTCACCGTCGAAAACGTGCAGGATATCTACCGTAGGCTCGTCGACGACAGAAAGGCGGATCTTCCTCCTGAGCTCTTCTCTCAGGTGTATGACAGGCTCAGGAAGGCACAGACCACCGGTAAACCCATAGACAATGAGGCCATCAGCCGCGTTGTGTCGGAGCTTCTGTCCCCGGTTCAGTATGACCGCAGGTTTTGGTGGAATGGAGAGGAACCGGCCTACGAGGCAAATGCAAAAGGACACAAGGTTGTCGGTATGACCGTCCCCGCATACAGGCTTCCCGCCATCAAAGCTCTGATGAAGCAGAAAGGGTACAGCGACGCACAGATAGCGGACGAATCGATGGTAAGGCAATTCTACGCCGCGTATATGCAGCAGAGGAGCAGATAGATGTACGAAGCAGAATTTCCAGTTCCCGAGGGATCCCCTGCAGCCGCACAGACAGAAGATACGGGAGACGCCTCCCGTTTCATGGCCGGCAGCCTGCCTCTTGATGGTGCCGGCCCCATGGGCATTATCTATGACAGGGAGCAGGAGCTGTATGCCGCAGTCCCGGCGCTGGACGATAACGGCCCCATATCTACAGAACGTCAGACCGCGAATTATATGTCCGGTAAGAAGGCGTATGCCTTTTTCGACTCCGAGGAGGACGCCAGAGCATGGCGTACCCAGCATACGACTCCCGAGGCAGTCAGCGCCGCGCGCAGACAACTCCGATCCCAGATGCTCCTGGCAAGAGGAATTACGCCCGAACAGATTGCCAGGGACAAGGCCGTGGCCTCCCGCCTCGGCATATCGTTTGACCTCTACCGGTACAACCGCGATGAGCTGGACGACGAAGATGCAGCCCGCACCATCGAGAGATATGACGGTCTGACGGGGTATGCCGCCACCAGTCCCCTCGCTGCTGCATATGTACGTAGCGATCATGCGGCTCTTGCCTCTGTCGAGGAACTTATCAGGACGAGAGGACTGGACGGAGAAATCCGTGAGTTCCGGGAACCGGGTCTCATGCACTCCTATGACCTTGGCACGAAGCAGGCAGAACTCGCCAGGCTGGGCAATGCATACGCAGCAGGCACCGCCACGGTGGAGGATATCGACAAAGTCAAAGCTCAGATAGCCGGGCTCAGCCGCATGCCATCCACGAAGTTATTCATGGAAAAACCTGAGCGAGGCAGTGACCTTATTGCTGAGGCTGGTAATTGGCTTGCGGATACGTTTTCTTTTTCCAAATTTATGGAGCAGGTGCCCACTTCCGTAGGCGCACAGGCCGCGTCTGCGGCTGAAGGCCTTGGCATGACACTGTCCCTTGCCGCTGCCGGGGCAAAAGCAGGTGCCGCCGCCGGGACTGTTGCAGCTCCCGGTCTGGGGACAGGTGTAGGTGCTGCCATTGGAGGTATTACCGCAGGAACCGCCGGCCTCGCCACATACATGGTCAGGTCCGGACAGCGCACGTACGAGCTTGAGCGCGGAAGCCAGATTGCATCGATGCTGGAAGAGAAGGATGCCGATGGCAACCCTCTTCCAAAGGATGTCGTTGTGGCCGCGGCATCGCTTTACGCTGCCATTTCTACAGGCGTTGAGCTTGGAAGTGATGCGGTCTTTGCCAAGGTGCTTGGTCCGCTGGCCGGGAAGCTGGCAGGGTCCGCAGGGGCAAAGCAGACGGCGCACGCAGCGATCATGCGTGCTGCCAGGGACAAGAATCTGCAGGGGGCTCTTATCGATGCTGGCAGGCGCATGGGCGCGCTGACCGCTACGGAAGGCAGTGAAGAGGCCATCCAGGAAAGCGCCGCCATTCTCACCGAACAGGCCGCCAAGGCGTACGCCAATGCCAGTCGTGGACAGAATTTCAACATGACTCTCGACCCGTCTAAGACCAGGGAACGCATCTCTGATGCCTTCTGGGGCGGCGCCGCAGGTGGTTTCTGGATGGGTGGCGGTCCTGTTATCGCCATGTCGGCACTCAATATCGAGGCCGCGCATGCCGCCCGTAAATTCGCTGACAGGCAGGTGGCCATTCACGAGCGCGTCATGCAGACGCAGATGCGTTCCCTTGACGCAGGAGCCACCATGTCGGCGCTGGAGCATATGGGCCCGGAGATGTCTGAGAATATGGTCATCCCGCTGGACGCAGCCGTTGCTCTCCATCAGGAGGGCACGGATATCCTCACGCCGCTTGGACTTTCTCTGGAGACGGCGCAGGACGGTGCCGCCAAAGGTATGTCCATTACGGTTCCGCTGTCAGCTATGCACGCCACACTGGATTCCCGGCAGTTCAGGAGTGCGGCCGAGATAATGCACCGTGGCGATGAGGCGGCCAGCGCATCCGATGCCGGCTTTTCTGCGCAGGATTTCGGCGAGGCGCTGGCACAGGCCGCCTCCGACATGGACGCCATGGCCGCCGAGCGCGAAGGCGTGGCTCATCTATCCAAGGAACAGATATCCGACCTCGATGCAGCGCAGGGAGAAATGCGTGATCAGCTCGTTGCGGCTATCGGGTCCCAGCCCAACCTGAAGGCTCAGGCTGAGGCCAGTGGCGGGGTTCAGCAGTATGCCGGCGCACTCCTGGAGACGTGGCGGCGCTGGGCCCTCCAGATGAGCCGGCGCACAGGAGAGAACCCCGCCGATATCTACAGGAGGATATCCTTCTCCGGCGGCCAGCAGATAGACCAGTCCACCCCCGTCAAAGGTACCACCGGTGTGCAGGGCGTTACCTCCGGAACCAGGTTATCCGGAGAGAGACCGGCGCAGGCCAAAGGGCTCACCAATCCCGGCAGTATCTCATCTATGGACAGGGGTATGGGGAGCGTGCTGCGGCAGGCCGTGGCTCCGGACAACAGACTCAAGGCGGATTCGGCCTTATGGCGCACGAGGGTGGACACCCTTACGTCTAAACCTTCAAGGGCTGTACTTATGCTACCCCAGAGCCCTATCGTCATGACTTTGGTTGGGTCCGATATACACGAACTATATGCAGATAATCATCTTTTTGATGGCATATTCCCTGGGCACGCAAAGAAAGGGCACCATGAACACCCGGAGATTAGTAGGAAGATCCTCAAGCAACTCCCAGAAGCGATAGCTGACCCCATTGCGATCTTCAAATCCTATGATCCCAGGACTGGTCAACATAGAAAAGGTACCTATGTATTCATAGTAAATCTGTATGATAAAAATGGTAACACGGTAACCATTCCCGTAAGAGTCAACAAAAGAGGAGAAGGCTCTGCTGTCATTGATTTGGTAAAAACCGCTTTCGGTTCAAAGTCAAAAGATGGAACGCCTAATGGACAGTTTGCCGAGTTGCTGAGGAGCAATAAAAAAGACCTGTGTTATGTAAACACAAGTCTTCTTTCTCGCTGGGTTGAGCGTAATTCCCCGCTGCTGGGCGGTTCGTATGTCTCAACCCTAGCGGATGAACTAAATATATCCACAGAACAAGATCTTCGCAAGCTCAAAGATGAAAACCCGACTATGTACCAAGGGGGAGATGCTGGTCGTATCATCAACGGCCAGGTGCGCTTCAACGAGGGTGAAGGCAACTACGTTGTGGAGCTCTTCAAAACGGCCAATCTGTCTACGCTGGCCCACGAGATGGGACACATCTACTTTCTCGAGATGCAGAGGGCCGTGGAGAATGGCTTTGCCGATGAATCGATGCAGAAAGACTACGGGAAGCTGTGCGCCTATGTCGGTGCCAAACCCGGTGTCCGCTGGACTGTCGACCAGAATGAGAAACTGGCCCGAGCCTGGGAGACTTATCTGCGTGAAGGCAGGGCTCCCAGCTCCGTGCTGGAAGAGGCGTTTGCAAGGTTCCGCCAGTGGCTCACGAAGATCTACCGTGAGCTCTCCATGCTCAACGTTGAGCTGAACGATGAGGTGCGGAGCGTGTTCGACAGGATGCTGGCAACTGATGCAGAAATCGAAGAGGCCACCATCCAGCACGGTATTGTAGATCTAACTACCGGCGAGCTTGACGCTCTGGGGGTGGCGAAGCCCCAGCAGGAAGTCACCCGCAAGGTCATTCAGACAGCCAAAGCCATCGCTGCACAGCGGCTGCAGGAGAAGCGGGAATATGAGCGTACCCAGCGTCTGGCCGATTACCGCAGGCAGGCCGCTAAAGAGGTGGATGCGCTTCCGTCCTCTCAGGCCAAAGCGGCTATGCGGAAGACCCCTCTCAACAAGGATGCACTTATCGCTGCCGTAGGTGAAGAAGCCACCCAGGAGCTCATGGCCAGAGGGGTCGGTCTGGTCAGCGAAAAGGGAGAGGCCGATCCGACCATTCTTGCTGCCCGGCATGGCTATGCCAGTGCCGAGGATATGGTTTCCGACATTATCAGTAGCAGGACGAAGAAAGAGGCAGTCGAGGAAATTGCCCAGGCAATGGAGGCAAAGTACGAGGCTCAGTATCAGGCCATCGACGAGGTGGTGGCAACGGAGGGAGTTCACGCCCATCTCGCCGCCGTCGGCAGTGCACTGGCCAGGGTAGCCGGACGCGCCTATGTCCAGCAGCAGGCCATTGCAGCCATCGCCGCTGAGACGCTTGCCGGTATGAATATGTTTGATGCTATGCGGTCTGCCTCTTTCCGGGCGAACATGCGCAATGCCCTCCGTTCGGAGCGCAGGGCCATTGCTTCGGGAGATTACAATGCGGCCATCGAAGCCAACACCAGGGCCCGCATTCAGTTAGAGCTCGCGCGTCAGTCTCATGATTTGTCTGAGACACGGGACAGGCTGGAGCGTCAGGTTAAGCGTTTCTATGGCTCAAAGAGCGCCCCGGAACGTTCCAAAGCGTTCCTCTTCGCTCTGGCGTCCCGTCATGATTTCGGCCCGACGCTGGCCGCCGCTGAAAAGTATTCCATCAAGGACCTCAACGAGTGGCAGGAGGAACTGAAGAAGAACGGGTTTGAGCTCCTTCTTGATCCGGAAGTCATGTCGACAGACACCCCATGGACGGCCATGACAGCCGTTCAGTTTTCCGAGCTGGCCGACGCCATCAGGCAGATTATTATGGTTGAGCGAAATCAGCGCAAACTTCTGACGTCCGACCGTAAGGAAAGTCTGAAGGAGATGTGCGAACAGCTTGCAGCTTCCATCACGGCTCATGGCAGGCCACAGTTTCAGAAAACCGTCGAGGAAGAGTCCCGCATCGTCTCCACGCTGAAACGTATCCACGCAAGCCACACCAAGATCGAGGAGCTGTGTCTCCAGATGGACGGCGGAAAGCAGGGACTGGCATGGGAGCTCATCTATCGCCCCATCGCGCAGGCTGATTCTGCCCAGGCTCTCAAACTCAGGGAAGTGCGAAAGTATCTCAAGGATAATATTTTCGGCATGTACACAGCGAAGGAACTCTCCGTCATGGGTCTGAAGAAGAAACTTGTGCCGTCCATCGGTGAGTCTCTTACGAAAGAGAACCGCATTGCCGTGGCTCTTAATCTGGGGAACCAGACGAACAAGGAGCGCATCATGACCGGGCATAAGTGGTCGGAGGCGCAGATAGCCGACATCGTGTCCGAACTGGACGCACGAGACTGGAAGTTCGTGGAAGCTGTGTGGAAGTACTTCGAAACGTTTCGGCCCGAGTCCTTTAGGGTTCAGGAAGAGATCACCGGCGTGCGCCCCAGAGCTGTTGAGGCAACACCGTTCCAGGTGACAACTGCGGACGGCAAACCCCTGACACTCTCTGGCGGTTACTACCCCATCAGGTACAACTCCTCTAAATCCTTCAAACAGTTCGCCCGCGACCAGAAGGAGATGGATCAGGAGTTGTTCGGTGGCAGGAACTACGGAACCGCCCAGACAAAGCACGGACATCTCAAGGAGCGCCAGGCGGGTGGCAATGAATCACCGCTTCTTCTGGAGCTTTCTGTCATCCCGGATCATCTCTACAACACTGTTCACGACATCTCTTTCCGTAAGGCCATTATCGATGTGGCGCGCGTTATCCGCAGCGAAGACGTGCGTTCGGCTATCGAGAACTTTGCTGGGAAAGAATACTACCGTCAACTCATGCCCTGGTTGCAGGACTGCGCTCAGGAACGCCAGGACCCCATGTCTCAGTTAAACGCCCTGGCGAGATGGGCCAGATCCGCAGGATCCATCATGACCATGGGATTCAAGGCCACCACCATTCTGACCCAACCCGTTGGCATTACCCAGACCATCGATGTAATTGGCGCGAAATGGACCATGGCCGGACTTCTCAAGGTTTTCGGCAATCCTTTCCGCCTCGGCGAGCTGTGGGAAGAAACTGTGGCCCGCAGCGCCTTCATGGCAACCCGCGTGGAGAGTTACGACCGAGAGATACGCGATATGGCCAAGAGCCTTCAGGTGGGAACGGTCCGCAACTGGGTTAACATCCTCAAGCAGAAGGCTTTTGTCCCTATGGGAATCGTGCAACTCGGAGTTGACCTGCCTACTTGGTGGGGGGCGTATGAGAAGGGCCTCACCGATTACAGTGGTGACACCGTCCGTGCCGCAGAATACGCCGACTCCTGCGTCAGGCAGGCGCAGGGTTCCGGCTCCACGAAGGATCTCGCCGCTATCCAACGAGGCTCCGACCTGCAGAAGCTTTTCACGATGTACTATTCGTACTTCAACACACTCTACAATCTTGGAGCCAGGCACATCCGTGAGCTCCGCGATGACTTTTCTCCCTCGGGAATTTTCCGTGCGGCCAACTCAGCGCTCCTGCTGTGGTTCATTCCCTGTGTACTCTCCGAAATCATAGCTGGGAGGGGACCTGACGATGACGAGGACTGGCGTATCTGGGCGGCACGAACGGAACTGGCTTATCCGTTTCAGAGCATCATGGGCGTGCGTGATGTCGTGAACGGTATTGCCTCGGCTTATGGCTATCAGATGTCTCCTGCCTCTGCAGCTCCCGAGAGTATTGTGGCGTTCGGACGCTCTATTATCAAGGCGCTGGAACACGATGAGCCAGCCGCGATGGTGAAACCCGCCCTCAAAGCTACTGGCTACCTTTTCAGCCTGCCCATCGGGCAGCCGCTCATTACCTGCGGCAATATGTGGGACTATATCACAAATCCTCGTTCCGAGTTCTACGTTCGAGACCTGTTCTTTGTGAAACCTGAGAGCAGGAAAAAGAGAGAAAAATCTTACTAGGAGACAAGGCATTTCTGCACAAAGGTGATCGCGTCATGCAACGTGAGGGGAAGCTCCAAGCATCGACAAGGTTGCGCAGAGGTTCCCTGTCGGGGACTCCAGAAATAAAAAAGCCCCCTGGGCTGGTATATCCCAGGGGGCTGTGCGGCGGACCCCCAGTTTTATGTATATGGTGCAAATGGTGCGGATCAATAACTTAACTTACTGAAAATACATATTTTCCTATCTTACCGTGGCCAGGCCGGCCTGCAGGGCAAGCACGGCCTTTTCCGGAAGATCCGTCCGGAGGGCGAGCTTCGTGATGGCTTCCGTGTCCATGAGATATCTGCGGATGACGTCGATGGACAGGGGAATCTCTCCGCGGTCGCGCATTTCCACGAGCACGAACATGAGACCCGAAATGAGGGTCTGCGCGTTGGAGGAGAAAATGGCGTTGCCGCTGCTGTCGTCGTCGCCGGGCATGAGCGAGAAAAGCAGCTGGGTGAGCTGGTTGGCGCCGCCCACGGCGAAGGGATTCTGGGTGTTGGACTCGTGCCGCGGCGTGCGCGTCAGGCCGCTTTTTCCGGACGGCCCGCCCGCGCGGCTGACCATGTACGAGAGGAGGAGAAAATCATCGTCGCGGCCCATTATGCGGCACATGGTGTAGAGCTGGACGGCGAGCTTCGGCGCGGCCTTGGGGTCGACGTAGAGCAGCCCGCCGCCCACGGCCAGATAATTGAAGGCCAGGGACACGAGCGTCTCCGTCTTGCCCGATCCCGTTGTTCCCAGAATGAGCATGTGCGTGAGGATGTCGTCGCGTGAAATCCAGAGCTCGCGGTTGGCCTCGAGATCGTTGCCGATATAGAACATGCCCCGGGCCCGGCGGAAGGAACCCTGTGGCGTCATGTCTCCGTAGTCCTTTCCCTTCCAGGACTGCGGAACGCGCATGGGCAGGATATCGCGGGACACGGCCACCCTGCGGCAGAGGCAGAGCAGGGCGAGGAGCGGGAGGACGGGAAAGGCTGTGGCGGGCTCGAAGGCCATGAGCCCCAGGGCCGCGCAGAAGGCCGCCGCGTATCCGCCCTGCCCGAGAAGCGCGCCGAAGAAACGGGAGGAGACGGGGCGTATATCCCGGATCACCTCCTCCCTGCTGTGTTCCTGGACACGGTCAACGCCGTAATAACCTTTGTGGGCGCGGAAGGGCATACAAACTCCTTCTACCGGAAGCTGCTGTCCGGTGACTCTGAATCCGGGGAGGATAACTGATCCGCTGCGATCCAGCCTTCCTCGTACATGGCTCTCTCAAGGGCCCTGACCGCCTCCTCCACCTGCGGCTCTTCAATGCCGCGGGATGCGGGATCGACACGGGATATGGCTGTCTCCGTCATGTAATGGGCCCACAGGCCGGCCGTCTCGGGCCAGGCCGTGCGGCGGCCGAGGTTGTTCAGGAGGTACCAGAGCTGTCTGTTGACGGGCCGCAGCCAGATGAACTCGGCAGTGGGAAGGACGCCTTTGGTGCGGGCTGCCTCGTAGAGGGCCAGCAGGGCCGTGTCCCGCCAGAAGCTGTGCGGTCGCAGGAATGCCGCAGCGCGGGGATCCTGCAGGAGCGCGTCCATGCGTCCGGCGAGCCCGCCGGGAAGATGCGTGTCGAGGACGTAGCCCCTGGCCCGGCGCGCGGGGCGGAAGAAAGGGGGCCTGAGGGAAAGGGAAGCTTTTCTCTCTTTCACGGGCGCGCGGAAGGAAAGGCTCATTTCGTCGAGGAGGCGCTGCGCTTCCTTCTTTCTGTCAAGCGCGTGCAGAACGAAGGCGCAGGCGAGCTTCTTCAGATAGGGTGGGAGATTTTCCCAGCCCCGCCACGGCTCCCTGAACGCCGTAGCGTAGTAGGCGGCAGCCCGCTTCCTGTCAAAAATGACCGTAGCTGAGGGATCGAGCCAGGGGGAGGAAGGGCTGGCGAGCCCGGTGGAGTCGAGAAGCTCGTCCGCGGGAATGCGTTTTCCCTCTCCGTCCCTGAGCAGCCCCTCCCCGGCGCAGAGCTGGAGAGGCTGCCTGCCCGCGCGCCAGGGGCCGCTGTCCAGCGGCTCGTTCAGGATACCGCCCGGCCAGTTTACGGCAGGGGCCACGCAGGGGTTGAAGGGCATATCCTCACGCAGAAGGCTGCGCATGCCGAGTGTGCGGCGGAAATGTTCCGCGGGTGAGATTCCGGAACCAAGCCGGAAAAGCAGAAAACCGAGCGGCAGGCCGAGAATCCAGACGTACCAGCGCGCCGACTTCGAGAGCACGGCGAAAGCGAGCGGGGGGCTCACGGTTCCGGGGTCGAGCGCGGAAATCCTGGCCGCGGCTTCCGCATAGCCCGGAGCAAACAGCGCCAGGGGGCGGAGCAGGGCGGCCGAGAGCCTGAGCATGGCTTCGGAAAGGGCCGGCCCCCATGCCCTGAGGAGCAGCGCCGCCGCGAAAACGAGCAGAATGAAGAAAACGAGGGGCAGGGCTGCGCCCTGCCCCCGGACATCATCAGCAGGCATATTCCTCCAGGGGAAAAGGTGTGTCCGGAGGAATAATAAAATATTTTTATAAGGTCAAAAGATTTTTATATAAAGATATGAAAAAGCGCCGGCTCAGGACTGGCGCTTGGGGGAACAGAATTAGTCCCTGTTGGGATTCACTTCCTTGAGCAGCTTCATTTTCATGGCGTAGTAACCGAGGCTCATGTCGAGGTAATGCTCGTGGGGATTGGTGAAGCGCTGTTCCTCGGTCCAGATTTCATGATCGAGCTGGCGTTTCACGAAGGCCTGGATTTCGGAGAGGCTGGGCTTCGGGCTCACGCGGCGTCCCTGCCGCAGCACGGGCACCTGCATTTCCTTCGCCTGACAGTATTTGAACACGGGCGTTTTCCAGGGCCTGCGGGAATCCACGCAGCAGTATTCCTCGGAGAAGTCCGGTGTCTCGTCGTGGGCTGTGATGAGGTCGGCCACGGCCTTGCCGTCCGGCCTGTAGATGCGCCAGACCTTCTTCCAGCCCGGATTGGTGATTTTGGCCGCGGAGGCGGAGACCTTGATGCGGGGCACGAAGACGCCGTTTTCCTCAACAGCGGACATCTTGTAAACGCCCTCGAAGACGGGATCGCTCTTGGCCGTGATGAGGCGCTCGCCAACGCCGAAACTGTCTATCTTCGCGCCTTCCTTGAGGATGGACTCGATGGTGAATTCATCGAGGCTGTTGGAAGCCACGATGGAGCAGTCCGTAAGCCCGGCCTCATCGAGCATTTTGCGGGCCTTTATGGAGAGATAGGTGAGGTCGCCGGAGTCAATGCGTATGCCCCTGAGGCGCCTGCCCATCGGCTCGAGCACTTCCCTGGCCGTGCGGATGGCGTTCGGCACGCCGGACTTGAGGACATTGTAGGTATCCACAAGCAGGATGGTGTTGTCAGGATAGGTCTCCGCGTAGTGCTTGAAAGCCTCGAATTCGGAATCAAAGTACATGACCCAGCTGTGAGCCATGGTGCCGCTGATGGGAATGCCGAATTCCTTGCCCGCGAGCACGGTGGCCGTGCCGACTGCTCCTCCGATGTAGGCGGCTCTCGCGCCGTAAATGGCGGCGTCCATGTTGTGGGCGCGGCGGGCGCCAAAGTCGGAGACGAGGCGTCCCTGGGCAGCGCGCACGATGCGGTTGGTCTTGGTGGCGATGAGCGACTGGTGATTGGCCTGGGCCAGAATGGCCGTCTCCACGAACTGCGCGTCAATGGCCGGAGCGGCTACGGTGAGGACGGGCTCGTTGGGGTAGATGATGGACCCTTCGGGGAAAGCGTCCACATCGCCCCTGAAATGGAAATTCCTGAGCCATTTCAGAAATTCCTCGTCAAAGCAGCCGAGGGAGCGGAAGTAGTCTATGTCCTCGTCCTCGAAGTGGAGGTTGACGAGATAATCGATGATCTGCTCGAGGCCCGCGAAAATGGCGTAGCCGCCGTTGTCGGGATTCTGGCGGTAGAAGAAGTCGAAGATGACCCGGTTGCAGGGTTTCTGGCTGCGGAAATAGCCGTAGCCCATGGTCATTTCGTAGAAGTCCATCATCATGCTCAGGTTGCGTCTGTCTGACTGCAGCATGCTATTCTCCTGATTTCGGTGTCCCCGTTGTGCGCGGAGTGTGAGAGGTGTGCCCTGTCCCTGCGCCGGAAAGACGCCCGGCCGGGCTGAAAGCGTGTTCTGGAAACAGAATAGAAAGCAGAACGGGGAAGTCAACGATCCAGGACACAAAGAACGGGCATCGGCTCTTTTCTGCGGCCGGGCCGTCCCCGCTGTGCCGTGGAAAAAGAGCGGGACTCCATCCCGTGTTCCGCGGTGTACGGGCGCCGCGCCTCAGAGAAAGGCTGCCTTCGCGGAAAACCTTTTCCCCGGTTTTCTCTTTGCGGTTTTTCCGGAGGGAGCGCAGGGAGCACTCCGCATCCGTTCCATGACGTCAGGCATTCTGAAAAAAGCGGCAGGCAGGAACTCTGAATTCCTGCCTGCCAGACCATCTTTTCCACGAAACCGGAAAGGGACATGGGGCCGATGCCGGTACCGTCCCGGGAGGGCGCGGCATCAGCTCCGGGGGAAGTTCTGCCGTAACTTTTCTGCGGAGGAGGGCGGGACGTGCCGCCCTGCTGTCTCCCGGGTTCCGCCCCGCCGGTCTTTGGCGTCTTCCGGCCTGGCGGAAATCAGAGTGCCGCTTTGGGGAAAGGCTATTTCACGAAGAAAACGCGGCCGGGCTTTCTTTCATGCGCTCTGGGCATTTCTCCGTCAGGGTAGCCGAGTATGAGGTGCCCGATGCCTTCCCAGTCGCCTTCGATCCCCTGTTCCTTCAGGAACTGTTTCCACTCGGGGCGTTCAAATTCTTCTCTGGCCCTGTGGATCCAGCAGCTGCCGAGGCCCAGTGTGGAGGCGGCCAGCATCATGTTGCCGAGGGTCAGACTGCCGTCGTACACCCTGGTGGGCGAGGCCTTGCTGGCAAGCACGACAAGAACGACAGGAGCGCCGTAGAAGGGATCACCCTTCGTGCCCATAATTTCGGCGTTGGCAGCGGACAGCCTGTCGCGCACCTCTTTATTGGTGACGGCGATGATGATGGTGTCCTGTCTGTTCATGCCGCTTGCCGCGTACAGGCCGGCACTGATCACGTTGCTGATGGCATCCTGGGGAACCATGTCAGGCTTATATTTGCGGACGCTGCGTCTTTTTTCCATAGCTTCGAGAATGGCGTTCATAACAAACCTCCTGTTTCTTATTGATTAACATACTGCCGTGATGCCTTCCAGCGGGCCGGCTGGGGACCACAGGGGAATCCCTGTCAGGGATCTGCACGTGGCAGAAGAACGTGCAGAGGGGAGCTGCCCGGGGTGGTCCTCTTCCGCTCTGCTGCCGCACAGCAGAAAGGGGTTGATCCTGTCAGAAGGTTTATTTCCTCTGCTGGTGGCCGTTTTCCCCTGCATGATAAGGTTCCAGATCCGGCAGACACACGTATCCTGTCCCCATAACGGCGGTGCCTCTGCAGGCTGAAGTATGATGGAAACGGGCAGGCCCCGGAGCAGTTCCGGGGCGTTCTTTCACCAGGACAGGCGGATGACAGAAATGTATCAGCGTGTTCCTGCTTTCTGTATGTGCTGACCGGAAAGGATTGGCAGTATGTCCGCATGGGCGTGCGCACATATTGGACTGCCCTGTCTGAATGGATTCAGGGATGCGGCGTGGCGCACTGCGTTGGACACAGGGAACGAAATGATGCAGGGAAGCTTCTTCCCTGCGTGCTGACAGGAAAAAAGCTTTTCTGAGCACACAGTTTAGGTGACAGCCGGCCAGGTGTCTGAAAATAGCCGGAAAGGGGAGCAGGACTGTCTCTTCCGGTGCTGGCAGGGACAGCAGGCATGCAGGAAGAACCTCCTCTTCAGGCGGAGAAATATTTTTATGCAAAAGATGAAAAGAGTCAGCTGTTGCTTATAATTTTCATTAGGATTAGAGCTTTGTGTCAGGGGGGGATCTGGATGAAATTTCTGTCTTTCTGGCGTGAAGATCCGGCGTCGGTACCGTAAGATTTCTCTGTGCAATCCGGAGGAAAGACGGCATGCCCCTGGCATTGTTTTAAGATGTTGTATAGAGTGATCATATTTTTACATTTTGAAAAAGTTTCCTCTTCGTAAATAATTCTTTGTTTGTATTACATTGATATTGTTTGCGTTGTGCGGTTTTCCGGAACGAAGTGTTCTATTTCATTAGTAAATATAGTATCCAATACATGACAACTACTCATGTTATATTGGATTGAATAAAAAATAATTTTTTGTTTTATAAACTGGAAAATTATTTATCGTATCTGTTTTATCTTTTTTGTACAAAATGATAAAAACGGATGTAGGGAAAAGATAAATTCCTCCGTGTGGGCTGCACGGTGATGAAGCGTTCTGCCGCTGTTCCAACTGCAAGGCTGGCAGAGCCACCTGAGGAGGCATTATGAAAAACTGCAGAAGACTGTCCGGCAGAAAGACCGGCTGTACATTTACATCTTTGGGAAAGCGGCCCGGAATCAGGACCGCCGGGAAAGGGCGCCTGCCGGAAGAGAGCGGAAAACACGGAATTTCGGGCGGTATTTTTCTCGCGAGCGCTCTGGCCGCGTGGTTTTCCCTGCTTCCCGGAGGTCAGGCCCGGGCTGAAGAGGGTATTGTCGTTCCGGCCGGCACTGTCATCGCGGGCGGCGGACAGACTTCGAACTATGATCATTTCAGCTGGCAGATGAACCAGACGCTTCCCTCTCCGGATATCACGTTTGAGGGAAACAGCGGGGGCGGCGTTGAAGCCAAAGGAGGCTGGCGCTCGGTCTTCCTTTTTGACAATACCAGTGCCCAGGGAGCCGAAGGGGCCGGAGCGGGAACGACCAATGGCCTTCATTTTACGGCCAGCAATGCGGACATTCACAGCGGTTTCGCTTCAGTCATTGTCAATGCCGATACAAAAGCGCACGGGAATGTCATCGCGCTGACGGATACGGCGCTCTATGGCGACTGGGGAAATGCCATAGGCGCTCTTATTGCCACAGCCGGCGAGATTTCGGACAACAAAATCTCGCTGTCCGGGGGAAGTGTCAGCTCATCCCAGGCCGTACTGCTGCTCGGCAATGTGCCTTTCACGCGGACTGCCGAAGAATATGTATTTACCTACGGGCCCGGTGCCGCTGAGAGAATAAACGGCAATACTGTTGAAGCCAGCGGAACAAAACTGACGTCCGCCGTCGGGGGAATTGTCTCCGTGGCCGCGGCTTCTCAGGAAGTCAGCGGCAATACATTCACGCTGGATTTCGGCGATCCTGGCAAAACTTCCGCCGATATCGAAACAGCGGGCTTCAGCTTCATCTCGGCAGGACGCATGAATTCCTCTTTGGACAACTGCGATATGCCCTCGGCCGCCGCTGTTTCCTCTGATAATGTCCTGACCCTGAAGAACGGCATGATAGCCGCCCCTGTCTCAGCTGACGGACGGAGGGGCGACGCGTACCTCGGCTTCTTCGGCGTCAGGGCTGATGTCCAGTCCAGCAATACCCTCAACCTTGAAAACGTTACGCTGGAAGGTTTTCAGTTCCCTCAAAGCAGGGACGGCATCGTTGGGCTGAGCGGCAGGCAGATTTCGGACAGCACGGTGTCCGTGAAGGACAGCGGGGTGTGGTCCATGGGATCCGACAGCGGCAGCTACAGCACCAATTCGAGTATCGTGGCCATACAGGGCGCCATGTCCATGGATAAGGAACTGGGAACAGGCACGGCGTCCGGGTACACGGTTTCCGGAAGCAGAGTCAGTGTGGAGAATTCCATAATTCATTCCGGCGGCGGCGTGTACGGTATTGCCGGTGATCTGAACCTTGCGGGAGGAGAAGGCCGGCACAACGTCCTGAATTCCGCCACAGATAACACCATATGGGTAAAAGGCTCGTCCATTTCGAGCCCCCATCAGACGTCGATAGGCATTATTGCCACAAAGGCCTCAGGCAATACTATCATTCTGGATTCTACAACCATTAATCCGGCAAAGAATGCGGCGGCTGAGACTTCCGGGGTGATTGGCATACTTGCTCCGGAAACAGCGGATAACAACACGATCTCCATCACCGGCGCCACCGACAGCAGCGGTGCGAACGTCAACAGTATTTTTTCGTTTATGGGCATGGCGGGCATAGCCGGCAGTGAGGTAAGCGGCAATAATTATACAAATCCCAGTGGCGGCACGCTCACGGCGTCCAATAACAGGATTGCTGTGCAGCATATGGATCTTGTCGGCCAGCTGAACGGTATCACCGGCATTGCGGCGAAGAACGCTTCCGGAAACACTATCATCTTCAGCGACGGGACCATGTCCGGCAGCTTCGGCTTCATGGGCATCGGCATGCGTTCCACCTATTTTGATCAGAGCTGGAATAAAACCCTGGTGCACTATTCCGAAAGCGCTGACGGGAATACCATCATTCTGCGGAACGGCGCTATAAAGAGCGGTGATTCAGCGGTCAGTGTCTGCGGGATTAAGGCCAGCACGATTACCGGCAATATCCTCACAGCCGACAATTTCAATATCCTTGGCGACGGATCGGATTATCATGTCCCGCAGAAGGTTGTCGGCCTGAGCGCAGACGGGAGCGTCACTGGCAACACGGTTTCCTTTACGAATGTGACGCGGCTGTCCGCTGGTGTCGAAGGGATGAATGGCGTGGCGGGCAGTACCGTAGAGAATAATACCATCAGTTTCAGCGGTAAGGGAAAAGACGCATCGGTTCTTGATTCCGCTGGCTGTATCTTCGGGATCAGGGGTGTAGACGCCCCCACAAACTACTGGCCGATGCAGAATTATCTGCCTGCCGCCAGAGCTGCCGGCAACACCATTGCTGTGCGGAATCTCACCCTGATCTCCAATGAGGGCGGTGAAGGCCTGCTTGGCATCAAGGTCAGCGATACAGCTGCCGGAAACAGTATCTTCCTTCAGAACTGCGATATAAACAGTGCTCAGGGCCTGGCCGGCATAGGAGTCGGTGTGGGATTTCTGCCTGTGACAGTCAGAACGACTGACGGCAGCCAGATCACATATACGGGAACTTCATCGATCACCGGAAACACTATTGTTCTTGATAACGTAACGTTACGCGTCGGTGAATCCGAAAAAGGCCAGATTAACAGCGGCGCGGGTATCTATGCGGCCAGAGGAACCCTGTTATCTGGCAATACCCTCGTGGCCAGCGGAATCGAGATCAAGGAACCTGAATTTGCCGGAAACAGATGGGTCATTCCTCTTTATGTTGGAGGTTTCGCCGCTTCCGGAGAGGCATCGGATAATACTGTCAGCTTCTCCGGCCTCAGGGGGATCAAGGCTTCCACAGGCGGCATCTTTGCGCTTGCCGCCGAAACGGCCAGAAATAATACCATTTCCCTGAGCGGGGAAGGGGACTGCATGCTGAAAACCGGCGGCTCCGTTGCCGGCATTATCGGTCAGCAGCTCGGCACCAACATCCCCGTTTCCTGGGCAGCGGTGAATGCTGACGGAAACCGGATCAGTCTGGAAAATATCAATATTGACTCACAGATCAGGCCGGTCTCTTCTGTCAATTACGGCGGTCCTACCGGCAGTGTCATGGCCATAGCCGCCAAAAACGCCGCGAACAACATTATCACCCTGCAGGGTGGAAGTGTCACAACCCATCTCACGGGCGCCGCAGGCATCGCTGATATTCCCAGAGGGAATTTCACGTATTCCGATACGGCCATGAACAATGTCATAAGCGTCTCCGGCACGTCCTTCACCTTTAAGGATCAGGTCACGGCCGGCCTGGCCGGCATTCAGGCCGTGAAGGCCGGGGGCAATACGGTTGCCATGACCGGCGTTGAGATAACGGATACCGAGGACACCACGAAGTACGCGCCCGTATCCGGCATCGTCGGCGTCTCCGGCTCGTCCGTGACCGGCAATACGGTGTCCTTTGAGGGCACCATCAATTCCGCCAAGCACTATATAGATGGACTGCAGGCAGCCGTGGCCTCCGGCAACAGGCTTGCCGTGCAGAATTCCCGCATCAGTTCGGACAGAGCGGTTTGCGGCCTTACAGGCATACATATCATCGACGGCCCCACCGCTTCTGACGGCGCGGGACATACCACGCTCCTGAAGGTTGCTGACACGGGCCGGGTGTATAACGTGGACAGCACACAGGATAATGTTCTTATCGTTAATAATTCCTCCATTACCTCGGGAGAGGAAGGCGTTGCTGGCATACACGTGGGCGGGACGTCTGCCAGGGACAGTATTTTTCTTTCCGGGGCGGCCATCAGCTCGGCTGCCGGCGTGGCGGGTATTTCCGCGTGGGTGAATCCTGGAAGTATTGAGGTGGAGGCTGCGGGCGCGGCCAGCGGCAGCACGGTGTCCATAAAGAATTCGGACATTGTTTCCACGCAGGGGGCCGTGTACGGCATCCGGGCGGATACAATAACGGACAGCGCTTTCGAGCTGCGTGACAGCAACGTAAAGGCCGAGGGGTATACGAACGGAGATGCCGGCGGCCTGGTCGCGGAAAATGCTTCCGGCAATACGGGTGTGCTTGGCGGAAAACTTTCCTTCATCGCCCCTGTTGGTTCCCTCGATGTAATTCGGGCGTTCGCACGCGGCACGGAAAATACGGGCTGGTTCGATCACGTGGAGATTTCGGTGCCTCTGCTCTACTTCGTGCATGCCGAGCGCCGGGCAAACAACAACAGCCTTCTTGTGGAGGGTGGCACCATTAACGCCGACCTCCGCTGTGCGGAAAGCGATCAGGGCACCTCTGCCAGCGGCAACACAATGGTGATGCGGGGAACGACAGTGAACGCCGGGGTCCTGGCCACGGCAGAGGCGCGCGCCGGTGAGGCCGATGGCAACACGATGATCATTTCCTCCTCCAGTGTTACGGCAGAAAGGGCCTCCGCCGGCATAAGCGACGGCTCGAGCGCCAAGAACAACAGCGTCTCCGTTTCCGACAGCGTGTTTTCCGGTCACCTGGCCGCGGGCATGACGAAGAGCGGCGACGTGAGCGGCAACACGGTTCTCGTGAGGAACAGCCGCGTGGGCGGCCATGTCTATGGCGGATTCACCGTCAGCGGCCTCGCGGGCGGCAATACCGTTATTCTGGAGGACAGCCACGTGTCCGGCTACGTGTACGGCGGCCAGAGTGAAGCAGGACACGCCACCGGCAACACGGTCATTGTCCGCAACACGTCCGTGAGCGGCGGCGTGTACGGCAATTATATCGGCACTGGCGATGCCGGCCATAACTATGTCTATATCAACAGCGGCATCGGCGGCGGCGTGGAGGCCTCGCATACCCGCTCCGGCGACGCGTCGGACAACGTCATTGTCATGGAAGGCGGCACGGTCTTCGACCGTCTCTATGGCGGTTATACAGAGGACGGATCGGCCAGCCGCAACAGCATCACCGTGACCGCCGGCCGGGTGCGCGCCGCCGTGGTCGGCGGCTACGACGATGGCACGGCTGTGGACAACACGGTCACGCTTTATGACACGGCCAGTTTCGCGGGATCTGACCTGTACGGCGGAAAGACAGACGGAACGTCCTCTGACGTTTTCACCGGCAACACCCTGAATCTGCACGGCCAGATTCAGGCGGACAGCCTGCAGAACTTCCAGAACCTGAACTTCTCCGACGTGGCTGACGGGACGCCCAGCGCGGATCTCGCGAAATCCGCCGTCCTGGGCGACGGGAAGGGGAGTTTCACCAATGTCTCCATTCAGAATCTGAGAAATCAGTCCGGGGATGTGCCCGAAGAATATGTCCTCGTCCACACGCCTGCGGCCTCGTCCAGTTTCACTGGCACGAACCTCTACGTGAACGGCGCAGACACCGTGACCATCGGTTCCGACGGTTCCTATGTGCCGTATACGGGCACAGTGTCCAATGACGGCACCGTGGACAATGAGACCGGCACAGCCGGCATGACGCGCTCCCAGGCCGGGCTCACCAAAGGCTTCCTGACTTTCGATGTGGATTACTTCATCAAAAATGGCCAGGATCTCATCGCCCGCACCAAAAATGTGCGGGCCGATCACCGCACGAAGTCCTTTAACATTGACCGGCTGCCCGGACTCGCCCTCCTGGATCAGGGAGGCGACCTTGCGGCCGGCGCAGGCATGGAAAGCGCCGAAGAGAGCGCCATGTGCCTGCCCGGAGAGGAACCCTGCGGGACGCGCGCCTTCATGGCCGTGTCCGGAGGCTACTCGACCTACAAGGCTGACGGTCATTTTAATATGTCAGGCGGAAGCGCCATGGCGGGCCTTGCCCGTTACTGCAAACTGCCTTCAGTCGGTTTCCTCGCCGGCGTGTTCTTCGAGACCGGTATCGCCCGTTTTGACGCCGAGCATGACTTTACCGGCTATGACAGCTTCGACAGCGAGGGCAATGCCAGCTATTACGGCGTCGGCGCCCTCGGCAAGCTTTACCTCAATGAGACGGCCATGCAGGGCCTCTACGCCGAGGGATCCTTCCGTATCGGCATGCTGAACTACAGCTGGGATACGG
>ERZ825159.1262-NODE-1262-length-25522-cov-41.672164_pt1 | contig 25522 bp, 21 predicted proteins | sample MGYA00519932_ERZ825159 | MGnify/ENA primary metagenome ERZ825159 (study PRJEB31778, sample SAMEA3449191) | human gut metagenome | biome: human gut; feature: human-associated habitat; material: faeces | place: United Kingdom | collected 2010/2012 ...
CCTACCAGTCCTTCGGCGACAGCGCCGACGCTCTGAAGAACGGCCAGATCGACGCCGCCTTCATCGTGGCCGGCGCCCCCACCACCGCTGTGACCGACCTGGCCACCACCAAGGATACCTACCTGGTCAGCCTGGACAGCGAGCACATCGCCAAGCTGCTGGAGACCTCCGACTATTACACCGAGACGGTCATCGCCAAGGACGTGTACTTCGGCGACTGATCCTTAACGGACAATTGACAAAAACCGAGGCTACGGCGGGGCTTCCCGCCGTAGTCCTCGCGCTATTCTGTAATCTTCAGGGAGAGAAACGACTATGAGCATCGACAAGAAAAAACCGGATACCAGCCCGGCCGACGGCGTCAATACCGCCGCGGACGAGGCCCCGGATCTGGACGCGGTCATGCGTAAATATGACCGTGAATCCGCCACCCGCCTGTGGGAGGGTACGCCCCAGCTGATCATCCGCATCCTCATGGCCGCGTTCGGTCTGTTCTGCATCGGCATGACCCTGTTTTCCAAGGCCATGCCCGAGATCCGGCTCACCATGTTCGTGGGCTGCATCATTATCATCGGCTTCCTGACCTACCCCGCCAGCAAGCACCACGTCAGGGTCAACTACCTGCCCTGGTACGATATCGTGCTGATGGTGGTGGGCGCGGCCTGCTTCTTCTACTTCGCGCTGAACGCCATGACGCTGGTGCGCCTGTCCACCCGTATCGAGACGGTCCACGTCATCATCGGCGTGGTGGGTATCCTGATCCTGATGGAGCTGTGCCGCCGCTGCGTGGGCCTGCCTATTCTGTGCGTGGCCGGCGTGCTGATCGTGTACGCGTTCATCAACCAGCTGAGCTACGCCGGCGCGGTGAACAGTGCCACCCTGTATGACGCGCTGAAAACCATCATCTACAAGCTGTTCTACACCACCTCCGGCGTCATCGGCACGCCCATCAACGTGTGCTATACCTACATCGTTCTGTTCATCATCTTCGGCGCGTTCCTGGAGCGCACCGGCATCGCCAACTTCTTCATCAGCTTTGCCAACCGTCTGGCTGGCTGGTCCAGCGGCGGCCCGGCGAAGGTGGCTGTTATCAGCTCCGCCCTGTGCGGCATGGTGTCCGGCTCCTCCGTGGGCAACACCGTCACCACCGGTTCCTTCACCATCCCCATGATGAAGAAGACCGGCTACAAGCCCGAGTTCGCCGGCGCCGTCGAGGCCGCGGCTTCCACCGGCGGCCAGATCATGCCCCCCATCATGGGTGCGGCAGCCTTCCTCATGGCCGAGTACATGAAGCTGCCCTACGCCCAGGTGGCCGTCAAGGCCATCCTGCCCGCGCTGCTGTACTTCACCGGGATCTTCATCGCCGTCCATCTGGAGGCCAAGAAGCTGGGCCTGAAGGGCGTTCCCCGCGAGGAGCTGCCTGCGTGGCGTCTGCTGGTCCGTGACTGCTACCTGATCATTCCTCTGATCCTGCTGGTGTGGCTGGTGTCCTCCGGCAGCAAGACCATGTCCCACTCCGCGGCCTATTCCATTCTGGCCGCCATTGCCGTGGGCTTCGTCAATTTCTTCCTGCAGGGCAAGCGCGGTGAGGGCGACACCCAGCCCATGACGACCGGTAAGGCGCTGGGTAATGCCGGCAAGCGCTCCGTCTTCTCTGCGGTGGAGTCTCTGGAAGCCGGTTCCCGCGGCGCTATCACCGTGGCCGTGGCCTGCAGCATGGCGGGCATCATCGCCGGCTGTATCACCGTCACCGGCCTGGCCTCCATCCTCATCAACGCCATCGTCCAGCTGGCGGGCAACGCCACCATCGTCGGCCTGGTGCTGACCATGCTGTGCTGTATCGTCCTGGGCATGGGCGTGCCCACCACGGCCAACTACTGCATCATGGCCTCCACCTGCGCGCCCATCCTCATTCAGCTGGGCTTCCCGCTGGTGGCCGCCCACTTCTTCGTGTTCTACTTCGGCATCGTGGCGGATATCACGCCCCCTGTGGCTCTGGCGGCCTACGCCGGCTCGGCCATCGCCAAGTCCGACCCCATGAAGACCGGCATCAACGCCACCAAGCTGGCCATCGCCGCCTTTATCGTGCCGTACATCTTCGCCTACAGTCCGGCCCTGCTGTTTGAGAACATCTCCGGCTGGTGGGAGGTGGCGCAGATCTGCATCAGCGCGCTGCTGGGCATCTTCGCCATCGCGGCGTCCCTCAACGGCTTCCTGTATAAGAAGATCCACCCCGTGCTGCGTATCGTCCTGGTCATCGGCGGCCTGGGCATGATGATCCCCGGCACGCTCACCGACGTGGTCGGCCTGGTGCTGGTGGCGGCGGTCATCGCCTACCAGAAGATCAGCGCCAAGAAGCACGGCGGCCCCGTGGTGACGGCCTGATCCCATTTGAAGCAAAAGCATCCCCGCACACCGCGCGGGGATGCTTTTTTTACACTGCGTTCATACATTTACGCGCATTTTGCCTAAAGTGCATAGTACGGGCATCTTGCAAAAACTGTCTGAATTTGGTATGATACAGGTGGTAAGGCAGTTTTTGCACAAAGAGAGGAGCATGGACATGGCACAGACCACAAAAAACGCCATTCGCAAGGGCTTTCTGGCCCTGCTGGAGCAGCGGCCGCTGGATAAGATCTCCGTGGTGGACATCGCAGATCACTGCGGCGTGAACCGGAATACGTTTTATTACTACTACTGCGACATCTACGCCCTGGTGCGCGAGGTGCTGGAGACGGAGCTGGACCGCGTCCTCAACGCACCACCCCTCTGCACCAGCTGGTACCAGCTGATGATGCGGGTGACGGCGTTCATGCGCGCCAACCGCCGCGCGGTCTACCACCTGTACCAGTCCAGCCAGCGCGACCTGCTGGAGCGCGAGTATTACCAGGTGGTCTACGGTGCCGTGGAGGATCTGGTGCGCCGCACGGCGGAGGACCTGCCGGTGGCGGAGACGGATGTGCAGTCCATCGCGGCGCTGTATACGGCCACGCTGGTGGGCCTGCTGCAAAGCTGGCTGCACTACGGCATGAAGCACGATGAGGAGCAGTTCGTGGAGCGCGTCACCCGCCTGACGGAGGGCACGCTGCGCCACGCGCTGGAGCGCAGCTGCGGGGTGGAGAAGGCGTGAGCGGCTTCTGGAAATGCGTCCTGTACGCGGCGGCGCTGGCCCTGCTGGCGCACCCGCTGGGTCAGGCGATCCCCGGTCCCTTTGACCCGGAGAAGCGGCTCTTCCGCAGCCGGAAATGGGAGCAGAACGGCCGCGTCTACACCAAATTGGCCATCGATAAGTGGAAGAAGCTGGTGCCGGACATGAGCCGCATCCTGCCGGACATGGTGAAGAAGGAACTGCCCGGCAGCGGCGCCGTGACGGCGGATCAGGCCGCGGCGCTGGTGCAGGAGACCTGCCGCGCGGAGCTGGTCCACGGGGCCTCCTGTTTGCTGGGCCTGGCGTTTCTGTGGCTGTGGCCCGGCTGGGGCGGCGCGATCGTGCTGGCGGTGTGGGTGCTGCTGGCCAATCTGCCCTTTATTCTGATACAACGCTACAACCGCCCCCGGCTCATGCGCCTGGCGGCGCTGCTGCGAAAGCGAGCGCAGCGGAAAGGAGAGCAAAATGCGCGTACTGATCCTGACCTGTAACACCGGCGGCGGGCACAACGCCGTAGCCGCCGCCCTGCGTGACAGCCTCCAACGCTGCGGCGCGTCCTGCGACGTGATGGACGGCTTGGGCTTCATCTCCAAAAAGGCATCCAAATTCGTTTCCAAGTGGCACACCCGGTTCTACCGCCGGTATCCCAGGCTCTACAAGGCGGGCTATATGTCCGCCGAGGGCGACAAGGAGATGGACCGGCGCGACGGCCCGGTGTACCGCTACATTGCCCGCGGTGCCCGCCGTCTGGGCCGCACGCTGCAAAGCGGCGGCTACGATGCCGTTGTCTGTGTCCACGTGATCCCCGCCATGATGATGACGGCGCTGAAGCAGGCGTGGAGCGCCTGTCCGGTGTTCTGCTTCGTGGCCACGGACTATACCTGCAGCCCCACGGTGGGTGCCTGTACCCCGGATATCTGCGTCATTCCCCATCAGGAGCTGGCCGACGAGTTCGTCAGCTGCGGCATCGCCCGCGATACCCTTCTGCCCGCCGGCATTCCCGTGCGTTCCGCCTTCCGCCAGCGCGGTGACAGGGCCGCGGCACGGAGAGCCCTGGGCCTGCCGGAGACCGGCCGCCACATCGTCCTCATGTCCGGCAGCATCGGCTGCGGCCCCATGGGCGACGTGGCGGAGGACCTGGATATGCGTATGGCCGACGGCGACTTTGCCACGGTGCTGTGCGGCAGCAACAAGCAGATGCGCTATGCCCTGGAGCTGCGCCGCCTGTACCGCGTGGAGGCTGTGGGCTTTACCACCCAGGTGCAGCTGTACATGGACAGCGCGGACGTGCTGGTCAGCAAGCCCGGCGGCATCAGCATCACCGAGGCCGGCACCCGCGGCGTGCCGCTGCTGCTGGCGGATATGGTGGGCGGCTGCGAAACGCGGAACGAGGCGTTCTTCACCGCCCACGGCTGGGCGGCCTCCTGCCCGCCGGACAACATGGCCGCGTCGGCCCTGGCCTTTCTGGAGGACGAACAGCAGCGTCAGGCCATCACCGCTGCCCAGAGCCGCGATTTCGACGGCCTGGCCGCCGACCGTGTGGCCGCCGCCGTCCTCGCCCGCTGCAAGAAATGACCCCAGCGCCCACGGCGGCAGCCGTGGGCGCCTTCTTTGCGCTTTTTGTACGGCGTCCCTCTTGCATTTCGCGCAAACTGTCGGTATACTTGTTAAGGAAATATCGATTTGTTCACAGGCAGGTCATATTCGTATAGTAGGATGAAACTGCGGCCCCGGACGTGGGCTGCGGCCGAAAGGAGGGCGTCTGCCCATGATGATCGAAAAAAGCGGCACCATCCGCCTGCGGGACATTCCCACCGCCGCGGGCCTTTCCCCGAAGGAGCAGGAGCTGGCGGCGGGCATGGTGCGGGTGACGCACCTGTACCGCAGTGCGCTGAAGGTAGCCGTAACGCAGATGGAGATCCTGGACGAGGAGTTCGCCCGTCTGTATGACCACTCGCCCATCCACCACATCGAATACCGTATCAAGACGCTGGACAGCATCATCGACAAGCTGCGCCGCCGGGGCCTGGAGGTCAGCATCGACAACATCTATGCCCACATCCAGGACGTGGCCGGTATCCGCGTCATCTGCAACTATCTGGATGATATCTACTACCTGCGCTCCCTGCTCACCCGCAGCGAGTCCTATACCGTCCTCCGCGAGGTGGACTATATCAAGGAGCCCAAGGACACCGGTTACCGCAGCCTGCACCTGATCGTCAACGTGCCCATCGTCATCAGCGAGGGCACCATGGTCCTGCCGGTGGAGATCCAGCTCCGCACCATCGCCATGGATATGTGGGCCAGTCTGGAGCACGAACTGCGGTATAAATCCGACCGCAAATTCACCCAGCAGGATGCCGCCCGCCTCCGCCTGTGCTCCGACGCCATCAGCGAGATCGACCGGGAGATGCAGGACATCTACCAGGGCAACGAACCCCAATACCACGCCTGAACACAAAAGACCGGCCCCGCCGGTCTTTTTTCGTCCCCCGCCAAGGCCCATAACTTCCCCTTATACCTCCCACACAGATTTTTTATGCCAACATCTGGATATTCCCGTTGCCTTTCGCGATACTTTCTGGTAAGATGGTCGTACAACAGAGCCTGCGCGCCGCAAAACTTTCCCAACAAGAAATTTTGCAGCACACAGGCCCGGGAGAGAAATATGTGAGCCATAGAAGGAGGAACCGCCATGAAGAGACGACTGCTCCCCATCCTGATGACCCTGGTATTGGTATGCGCGCTGCCCATATGGGCAGCTTTTGTTACATCGGGGGATGTAACAAATCCCCTGGTGTCCACCGCTTGGGCGACGCTGCCTGACTTGCAGGCAAAAATCGACGCTGCGGCGGACAACGCGACCATTACCTTGGACTCCAATACGGAGATCGCTGCCACGCTGCAAATTACAAAAAACCTGACCCTCGACCTGAACGGCTGTACATTGAGGATGACCGGCGACGGCAGCGTGCTCAAGGTGAGTGGCCGTGCGACCCTGACCATACAGGACAGCAGCGCGGAGGGCACCGGCACCATCACCGGCGGTAATGCCGTGGATGGCGGCGGCGTGTACATTGATAATAACGCAACATTGAAAATGACCGGGGGATGTATTACGGGTTGCCATGCGAGCTACGGTGGCGGCGGTATACGGTCTTCCGGGAATCTGTACATGAGCGGAACGGCTAAGATCGAGAAATGCACATCGAATTGGGGAAGTGACGATGCGATTTGGAACAAAGAGGGGGTCATATATGCCGATGGCGGCACAGTGGATGGCATGGTGAACAGTCAAGGTACGATTACGTGCAGTAATGGTACTAATGCCAATGCCGCAACCGTTTTTAATAAAACTGTATATCTGCGTGGGTCCAATCAAACAACGCGCTGCATCGAAGCTGGAACTTATAATGGGACAGTGGAGAACACGGGATCGATCACCGGCGGTACTTTTTACGGCACAGTGAGAAATCAGAAAAACTCTATGGGTTTGAATATTACTGGAAGCGTCACCGGCGGCACATTCTACGGTCCGATCGTAAATGAGGTAGGCCCTGGACAGGTCACCGGCGGCACCTTCGCGGTGCGCTTTGATACGGATGGCGGATCAGAGATTGAGCCGACGATGGTGGAACATTCACATACAGTGCGGCCCCCAAGCGATCCGGAAAAGAGTGGCCACACCTTTGTCGGCTGGTATCTGGGTGATGAGAAGTATAATTTCGATACCCCTATCACCGCCCCATTGACACTTACGGCCAAGTGGGAGAAGGTTCCCTCCTCCGGCGGCTATTACTACTACCAGCCCACCACCGACACCAAGACCGACGATGCCAAGGGTTCTCCCAAGACCGCCGACCCCGGCGTAGCCCTCTACGCCGCCCTGTCGCTCCTGTCTCTGACCGGCCTGACCTGCGCCACCAAAAAGAGATAAACAAAACCAAAAGAAGCGCCCCCGGGCGAAAAAAGCCTTCCCCCTGGGGGGTTCGCGGCGTTGAATGACAGGCCGGTGGCCTGTCAGACCCGCGGACCGACCGACCCGCAGGGAGACAGGTGGCACGGCGAAGCCGAGACGGATGAGGGGTCCTTCGTCCCCCGTCCCGCCCGCAGGCGGCGTCCCCCATACCCCGGCGGCATCAGCCGCCACCTACCCATTGCGGTGCTTTGCGCCGCAATGGGCGCGATTTGATAATCGCCCAACCTCAGGGGGCGGTTTCAAAAGGAGGGGGCCGAAGCCCCCTCCTTTGTCGCTTCAAGGGGATAGGATCCTTAAGGAAAGGGGGAAATTCGAAATCCCCCTTTCCTTAAGTGGCGTTCTTTGGCTGCTTTCTTTCGACATGAAAAGAAAGCAGCTTGCGCCCGCAGGCGCAACACCTGCTCGCCGCCGGGGCGGCGAAACTCCCCCAACCCGGTAGAAGCAAACACCCCTACCGTGGCTGGGGCAAGCGGCCGCGCCAGCCTCCGCGCCGGTGAACGCAGGCACAGTCCTTTTGACCGACAGTGATGACCGCTGCACCCCGCCCGCGAGTACACACTGTCAAATTCGCACCTGCTTGTCCCCGCGCCAAGGAAGTCTTGAAACGTAGTTTCAAGCGGCTTTCTTTGGTAGCTTTCTTTCAACGATGAAAGAAAGCTACTCGCGCCAGGGGGCGCGAAACTCCCCATTCCGGCACACAAAAAAACAGCCCTCCGGCCACCGCCGAAGGGCTGTTTTTTACAGATGATATTCCTGCTTGTACTCCTCATAGTACCGCGCGAAGGAACTGGACTTCATGGCCCGGACACTGTTCAGATACTCATGGGTGTCGAAGGAGTCGGACTCCAGCTCGATAATGGCCACGGCGATGTTGGAGCAGTGGTCCGCCACGCGCTCGTAGTTGGTCAGCAGGTCGTTGAACACGAACCCCAGGTTCAGCGTGCAGCTGCCGGACTGCAATCGGTCCACGTGGTGGGACTTCATCTCGTCGCACAGGCCGTCGATGATCTCCTCCAGCGGCTCCACCCGGGCGGCTCGCTGGGGATCGTTTTCCACAAAGGCGCCCACGGCGATGGATAGTATCTCCCGGACGGCGGACTCTATCACGTCCAGCTCATGACAGGCCTCAGGGGAGAATTGCAGATCCTTGTCGTGTATCTCCTTGGCGGCCTCCGAAATGTTCAGTGCGTGGTCGGAGATACGCTCAAAGTCGGAGATGGTGTGCAGGTATTTGCTGACCTCCTCGCTCTGGGATTGAGACAGGGACTTGCTGGTGATCTTCATCAGATAGGTGCCCAGCTTGTCCTCGTAGCGGTCGATAACGGACTCCGTTTCACCCACCATGCGGAAATCCTTGTCGGACCAGCGGTTCCGCAGGCCAACGGCCATCAGCAGGTTGCCCTCGGCCCGTTCGGCCATGGAGTTGGTCACCAGCCGGCTCTGCTCGATGGACAGCGCCGGGTGCTGCAAAAAGCGCTCCTCCAGCCGGTCCATCTCCTGCTCCTCGGCGGCGGAGCCGTCGTCGGGGAACAGCAGCTCCACCATGTGCTCCATCAGCCCAATGCAGGGCAGCAGCACGATCACGGTGGCCAGGCGGAACAGGGTGTTCATCAGTGCGATGGACACAGAGGACATGACCGCGTCCAAAAAGGTGAAGTGGATAATGGCGTTGGCGCCGTAGAACAGCAGCGCCCAGATCAGCACGCCCAGCACGTCGATCAGCAGATAGATAAAGGCGGTGCGCTTGCCGTTGAGGTTGGCGCCCAGGGCGGACAGCAGCACAGGCACCGCCGCGCCGATGGCGATGCCCATGACGATGGGCAGAGCCACCTCAAAGGTGACAGCGCCGGTAATGGCCAGCGCCTGCAAAATACCCACCGCGGCGGAGGCGCTCTGCAAAACGCTGGTGAACGCCAGACCCACCAGAATACCTAAAATGGGGTTGGAGAAGCTGGTCAGGATGCGGATAAAGGCCTCGCTCTCCCGCAGGGGGGACACCGCGCCGGACATGGCGGACATACCGTACATCAGCACCGCGAAGCCCAGCAGGATCTCGCCCACATAGCGGTTGCTGGTCTTGCCGGTGAACATCCGCAGGATGATGCCGACCACGGCCACGATGCCGGTGAGCACCTCGGTGCTCAGCAGCTGCACCACGCCGCTGCCGCCCTCCAGGGAAGACAGGCACAGGATCCACCCGGTGACGCTGGTGCCCAGTATGGCGCCCATGATCACGCCGATGGCCTGCTTGACCTTCATCATGCCGGAGTTGACGAAGCCCACCACCATCACAGAGGTGGCGGAGGAGGACTGGATCACGGCGGTGACGCCGGTGCCCAGCAGTACGCCCTTCAGCGGTGTGCTGCTCAGCTTATAGAGCACCAGCTCCAGGCGGCTGCCGGCGACCTTTTTCAGGCCCTCGCCCATCAGGGACATACCGAACAAAAACAGTGCGATACCGCCCAGCAGCGATATGACGTCTGCAACGCTCATGGCCCATTTCCTCCCATGATAAAATCTTCTTATAGGTAGTATAACAGGTACAGGGGGGATTTGTCGACTGAAACTGTAAAAAAGTCGGTAGAAATTTTAGGTTTTTCTTAAACAGCCCTTGTGGTTCTTGTCAAAGAGAGCAGCTTCGGGTATAATGACAGTTACAAAAAAAGCACAGTAAGGATACAATAAGGTATACAATGAAGTAAAGTGAAGGAACGTATATGTTTAAGCATTGTGTCATCGTTTTTTTCGTCTCCATGGTGCCGTTGATCGAGCTGCGGGGCGCGATCCCCTACGGCGTGGCTTTCGGTCTGCCCCTGTGGCTGACGTATCTGATCGCTATCGCGGGCAATATGCTGCCGGTTCCCATCATTTATTTTTTTGCACGAAAAGTGCTTGTATGGGGGAGGGATAAGAGGTATATAGGAAAATTCTTCACTTTTTGCCTGGAAAAAGGGGAGAAAGCCGGGCGTAAGCTCCAGGCCAAAGCCGGCCGCGGACTGTACTGGGCGCTGCTGCTGTTCGTAGGGATACCCCTGCCGGGTACCGGCGCCTGGACGGGCACTCTTGCCGCCAGCCTGCTTGATATGGACTTCAAAAAAAGCACCCTCGCCTGCGCCGCCGGCGTCCTCCTGGCCGGTGCCATCATGGGCGGCTTGAGCCTGTTGGGCGTCAGTGCTTTCGGCGGGTAAATTTGTCTTGCAATCGCCGGCCATTTACGGTATAATGTGCGGGTAATATCTGCCGGTGTGATGGAATTGGTAGACGTAGTGGACTCAAAATCCACCGCTGGCGACAGCGTACCGGTTCGAGTCCGGTCACCGGCACCAAAAAAGAGACATCCGTGAGGATGTCTCTTTTTTTGCCGCTGATAGAAGGGTATATACGAATTTGGCAAAAATTACCAATATATCAATAACTGCTTGACATTTCGCTATAAGAATATATAATAGATACACGAACCAGCAGTGGTACCACTGATGGGGAGGTGACTCCGAGTTTGGTGAATGTGTCTCGATCCAAGACAGCCACCGTACTGGATAAGGACTATCAGTCCACCATTACGTTGTCGCTTCCCAGCGCAGAGGAAAAACTGGCCAGCGATGTGGTCTTTGTGCTGGACAAATCTACAAGCGCAGAATTGGAGGATAAGGCGTTAGCGCTTCTTGCCGACCTGGAGGAAGAGGTGAGGGAACGCGGTGTGATGGTCAAGGTCGGCGTTGTTATTTTCAATCAGGCGGCAGATGTTGCGTTCCAGCTTACGGAGCTTACAAAGGAAAACTATACTACCATTGAGGCTGCGATAAGGAAAACTATATCCAGCGGCAGCAATACGCATGCGGGACTTCTTGCGGGCAAGAAAATGCTCGATGACGATACGGCGGTCGAGCCGCACCGCAAGCATCTGATATTTGTCAGTGACGGCGTTACCTATCAGTTCTGCAAGGGGGATGATCATACTACCCCGTATACGCGCAGCTTTGATGGCAGCCTAATCTCGAATGGTGTTAACCAGTGCGGTACGCTAAGTGAGTTGAACGTGCAGTACGGGTACAGTGACAAAGAGGCAGGAACGTTTATTCCCAAGGGCTGCATCAATGACTGGATGAGCGATATTGCCCGAAGAATGGAGACAGACAATGACAACGAGAATTGGGACTATCAATATACTGGGCAGGCTCCGACCGATAATAGCAAACTGCTGCAGAACAAGGAAAACGTTTCAAATGTGGAGAAAGCCCTGCACCTGACAGAGAGTACCTACAAAGCGATGCAGGAGAGGGGCTATCAGTGCCATGCCGTGTTGGCAAGGGAAACACGGCAGTGGGGTACCGCCTTTATGAACAGACTGGCGGGAGGGAGAGCAGTCGATTTTAACTCAATCCAACATAAAGTCCTCTACGCTGTTGATGCGGGCTCCGCTGTGGCGGATACTGTCGGCAAGAGTTTCGATCTCGTTCCCGGCACGTTTTGTCTCACTGTTGGCGGGCAAGAACTGCAATATAAGCAGGATGGAAATGTGACCTACTTCGGCGGCGACCAGAATGAGAGGAATTACCGCTTCAAGATAGAGTACGACGGTGCCGCCGACAGCTTCACATGGAAAATCAACGAACCGGTCTCCAACTTTGCCCCGGTCAAGCTTTCCTACACTGTAAAGCTCGCCGGTACGCCCGCCGCCGGCACCCACGGTGTGATGGATCTGAATGGGGACGGTTATGTGGATGACACCACCACACACGTAGACGTGTCAAAGGCGCTTTATACCAATGAGAGCGCAATCTTGACACCGGTAGCCACAGACGGTGAGCAGGGTGAGGCTCTGGAGTTCCCCAAGCCCTCCGTGTCCTACACAGCGGCCGCCTATTACTGCAGCGAGCCCCCTGCACCTGTGAAAAGGACGGTCAGCCCCACGACCTTTGACGCGGGAATTGCCGTATACGCTGAGGTCGCCGCCCTGTCGCTGGCCGGCGCGGTAAAGCTGTGCGGGAGGCGTGGCCGCCGCGATGCCTAAGAGGATATCCCTCCCACGGCTGATGTCTTCCACCCTGCACCGGCAGGGGAATACAGAGAGCACCCCGAAAGGGGTGCTCTCTGCGTCCGGCATTAATTTGCTGTTTATTTACGATTTTCCCTCTACCAAAGCGGTGCAAGATGTGGTATGATATTTAAGTAAGAGTATGACCCGGAGGGAGGTGCTGCTGTATGCGGCGTTTGAAACGGTATATCTGCCTGGTCGGGCTGCTGGCGCTGCTGGCAGCGGCATTGACCGGCTGCGGTTTCTCTGACGATTCGGTGGAGGAACTGTTTACCCTGCCGCGAATGGCGGAGGAGTACACCGGCCTGACCCAAGAGCTGGAGGCACTGATCACACAGGGCTATGAGTACGCCTCGCCTACCGGCGGGCGGAATATCCAGTCGGTGCAGATGGCTGACTTGGACGGCGACGGACAGCAGGAGGCCCTGGCCTTTTTCCGCATGAGCAGCGACGAAAAGCCGCTGAAAATATTTGTATTTAAGATCGAGGGCGACAGCTATGCCCGCTACTGCACCATCGAGAGCAGCGGCACCGCCATCGACAGCGTATACTATCAGGACCTGAACGGCGACGGCCGGCGTGAGCTGATCGTGGGCTGGCGTATCAGCGCCGAGGTGCAGACCGTGGCGGTGTACACCGTGGCGCGGGAGCCAGTGGCGCTGATGTCCAGCGGCTACACGCGCTTTACCATACAGGATCTGAATGGTGACGGTATCCCCAGCCTGCTGGTGCTTCGTACCGATGCGGATAGCCAGCCGGTGGCGGAGTTCTACGGCTGGCAGGATGGGCAGATGGGCGTGGCCTACCGCTGCGTGCTGTCCAGCACCATGGCCTCGGTGAACCGGGGCAGCCTGGTCAGCGGTCGGCTGGATGCCGACACGCCGGCGCTGTACATCACCGGTGTGGACGAGCAGGGTATGGCCGCCACGGATATTCTGGTGTTCCGCCAGGATCTGGGGCTGGTGAATTTGGCACTCAGCGGCAGTAGTACCGGTGTGTCCAACGCCGTGTTTCCCTATCGTCAGCTGCTGCCCCAGGATATCAACGGCGACGGGATCATTGAGCTGCCCAGTCCGGATACCAGCTGGACAGCGGAGCAGACGGACGGTCTGGTCAGTTGGCTTTGCTGCGACGGCGACGGGCAGTTGTCCACCGTGGCCAAGACGTACCACAGCCTGTCCTGCGGGTGGTATTTCACCATACCGGAGAGCTGGTGGGACTGGAGCGTGGAGACCGCCACCACCAGCATCAGCAATGAAAATCAGTTCAGCCTGGCGATCAACGGGGATCCGGTGCTGAGCCTGTACACCATCACCGGCGAGAACCGGGAGAACCGCGGCCGCATGGGGAAAAGGGTGCTGCTGCGCCGCCAGACAGCCACCATCTACGCCGGTGAGCTGAATGACGCGGCGGCCTATTACGGCATGGATGAGGATCTGCTGCGCCGCAGCTTCAGCCTCATCGTAGGCAGCTGGAGCAACTGACAAGGAGGGACTGCCATGAAAAAGGTACTGGTACTGGAGGACGAGTCCAGCATCCGCAGCTTTATCGTTATCAATCTCCGCCGCGCCGGCTACGAGGTGGTGGAGGCGGAAACAGGCGAGGAGGCACTGGAAAAGCTGAAGATCCACAGCGATGTCCGAGTGGCGTTGCTGGACATTATGCTGCCCGGTATCGATGGGTTTGAGGTTTGCCGCCGTATCCGCGCCACCAACGCTGCCATCGGCATCATTATGCTTACCGCACGGTCCCAGGAAATGGATAAGGTGACGGGATTGATGACCGGTGCCGACGACTATGTGACAAAGCCCTTCTCTCCGGCGGAGCTGACCGCCCGTGTGGACGCGCTGATGCGCCGATCCGGCGGCGGTGTCGTGGACGCCGGTGAGATCGACCAGCCGCCCTTCCTGCTGAACACCCGCAACCGTACTCTGGAGAAGAACGGTCAGCGGATCAAGCTCACCCAGGTGGAGTACGCCATCATGAAGATGTTTATGGAGAACCCCGGCAAGGCGCTCTCCCGCGAGGAGATCCTGGACTTGGTCTGGGGCCACGACTATTTCGGTGAGCTCAAGATCGTGGACGTGAATATCCGGCGCCTGCGACTGAAGATCGAGGACAACGCCACGAATCCAACCTATATTACGACGATCTGGGGTTTCGGCTACAAATGGGGGCTGTGACAGCGGATCTTTTCCGCCAGTACTTCGTTGCAGCGGCTTGACGTACACACAGTACGCCTGCGCCGCTGTGGCTCGTCCTGGAAAAAAAGTCTCTCGCTGTCAGGCTTTGCACCGCGCCCGTGGGTGCGCTATACCTTATTTTGCGATGAAAGGAGATGAACGCCTTGGCAGGAAAGAAGCATAAGGTGCAGGGCCTGCGCCGCCGGTGGCTCACCGGCAGCATGGGGCCGGTGCTGGTCATATTGCTGCTGGTGGGTGTGCTCATCTCTGTGGGTTTTGCCAGCAACTACTACAACAGTGCGCGCTCTACCCTGCGAGCCAAGGCCGCGGCGGGTGCGGACTATTTCAACACCTATGTGATGACCAGCTATCGGGAGTATTACCGCAGCGCTACGATCTACGCGGCTGCCTTTGACGACAGCGACAAGATCGAGCTGCAGTTCCTCAACAGCTCCGGCCGCGTGGAGGTCACGACCCGGGGCGTCACCACCGGCACCTACCCCAGCACGCCGGAAATACTGCGGGCGCTGGAAAGCGGCACGGTGCAGGACTACATCGGCCGTGACAGCGTCACCGGGGAGCGTATTCTGGCGGTGTCCGGCCTGCTGAAGTTTAACGGCCAGGTGGTGGGCGTTATGCGCTACGTTACCGCCATCGGGAACATCGACCGGCAGGTGCTGCTGACGGTCCTGCTGGTGGCCGGCGTCATGCTGGCGGTGGTGGGGCTGATCGTCATGTCCAGCATGATCTTCATCAACAATGTGGTGGCCCCCGTGTCCGCCGTGTCAGAGGCGGCCAAACGTATCTCCGGTGGCAGCTACGGCGTGCAGATACCCAACAAGTACTCCGACGAAATGGGCGAGCTGGTGGACAACATCAACGATATGTCCCGCAAGATCGGCGAGAGCGAACGAATGAAATCCGAGTTTATCTCCTCGGTGTCTCATGAGCTGCGGACACCGCTGACGGCGATCAACGGCTGGGGCGAAACGCTGCTGGCCGATGAGTCCAACGACGTGCAGCAGATCAAGCGCGGCGTGCAGATCATGGTGAAGGAGTCCCGCCGCCTGACCAATATGGTGGAGGAACTGCTGCAATTTTCCCGCCTGGAGGATGGGCGCTTCACCCTGCAGGTGGAGGACACCGATTTGCAGGCGGAGTTGGAGGACGCGGTGTACAGCTATCGGGAGCTGTTTCGCCAGGACGGCATTGCGCTGGAGTATTCCAGTGATCGGGCGGAGTATGGCGAGGTCATCTCCGGCGACCCGGAACGCCTGAAGCAGGTGTTCTGCAATCTGCTGGACAATGCGGCCAAGCACGGCGGCAGCGGCAAGCGCATCGCTGTGCATCTGAGCCAACAGGAAGGGGAGTACGTGATCACTATCCGGGACTTCGGCCCCGGTATACCGGAAGCGGAGCTGCCTTATGTGAAGCAGAAGTTCTACAAGGGGTCCTCCAAGGCCCGGGGCAGCGGCATCGGTCTGGCGGTCTGCGATGAGATCGTCCAGCGCCATGGCGGACGACTGGACATCGCCAACGCCGAGGGCGGCGGCACCGTAGTTACGGTGTATCTGCCGCTGAAAAAGCAGGCGGAACAGGAATTGTAAAAAAGAACAGAAAAAACTCGAACAAGTGTTGCATTTTATTGCGAGCTGTGCTATGCTTGCGTCAGAAAGGAATTCAGCAGACCTATGGAAAAGAAAAAGGGCGCTTTCCGTACCAGTATTGGCGGACAGGCGCTGATCGAGGGAATACTTATGCGTGGCCCGGAGAAGGACGCAATTGTGGTCCGTTCGCCGGAGGGCCTGGTCACCAAGGTCACCCAGCGCAAATTCGTCAAGGCCAACTACCCCATTCTGGGCGTTCCCATTCTGCGGGGCGCGGTGACGTTCATCGGCTCCATGATCACCGGCGTCAAGGCGCTGATGTTCTCGGCGGATTACTTCCCGGAGGACGAGAATGCCAAGCCGGACAAGCTGGAGGAATGGCTCAACAAGCACGTGCCGGCGGAGAAACTGCAATCGTTGCTGGTGGGCTTTTCAGTGGTGCTGAGCATCGGTCTCATGCTGGTGCTGTTCATGCTGCTGCCTACGTTTCTGGCGGGGCTGTTCCACGCCACAAGCCCAGCGATCCACAATTTGATCGAGGGTGTGGTCAAGATCCTGGTGCTGCTGGCGTACATGATCCTCTGCTCCAGACAGAAGGACGTATACCGGGTGTTCTGCTACCACGGTGCGGAGCACAAGACCATTTTCTGCTATGAGGCGGGATTGCCGCTGACGGTGGAGAACGTCCGTATCCAGCCCCGGCACCACCCCCGCTGCGGTACCAGCTTCCTGTTTGTGGTCATCATCGTGTCCATCATTGTCTCCAGCCTGGTGTTCCCCTACATCAACTGGCAGAGCGTGTGGGTCCGTGTGGGCGTGAAGCTGCTGCTGCTGGTGCCCGTAGTGGGCATTACCTACGAGTTTAACCGCATGGTGGGGGCGCACGACAATGCGCTGACGCGCGTCCTCTCCGCCCCTGGTATGTGGCTGCAGAACTTTACGACCCACGAGCCGGACGACAGCATGATCGAGGTAGCCATCGAGGCCATGAAGCTGGTCATCCCGGAGGAGAAGGGTACCGACACCTGGTAAGCTGGGGTCGCGCGGCGGGGCGCAAAACAGCGGAGAGCGCCGAAAAATACCGAAGAAAGTGAAAACGGTACGTATTATGGCGATCACATATAACAATTTGTATTTGGACGTGCGGCAGCAATTCCTGCGGGCAGGACTGCCCGATCCCACGCTGGAGTCCCGGGAGTTGGTATGCTGCGCCTCCGGGAAGACCCGGGAGGCGTTGAGCCGGGATGGCCGGCTGTACGTGCCGGAGTCGGTGGAACAGCAGGTGCGCCGCCTGGCGGAGCGCCATCTGGCCGGCGAGCCGGTGGCGTACCTGATCGGCGAGTGGGAGTTCTACGGCCTGCCGCTGGATATCTCTGAGAGCGTGCTGATCCCCCGGCCGGACACCGAGGTATTGGTGGATCGGGCGCTGACGTACCTGAAGACCGTGGCCGAGCCCCGGGTGCTGGACCTGTGTGCAGGCTCGGGCTGTATCGGTTTGGCCCTGGCCAAAAACGCGCCGGAGAGCCATGTGGTGTTGGGCGAGCTGGACGAGGGTGCACTGCGTATCTGCCGCCAGAACATCCGCCGCAATGACCTGACCGGGCGGGTGGTGTCCCTGCAGCTGGACGCGCGGGAGAAGCCGCCGGCCCATCTGGGGGAATTTGACTGCATCGTGTCCAATCCGCCCTATATCCCGGATGGAGATATCGCGGAGCTGGACGCGTCTGTGCGGGACTACGAGCCTCATCTGGCGCTGCGGGGCGGCACGGATGGGCTGGACTTCTATCGAGCGATCGCCGGACACTGGACGGCAGCGCTCCGCGTGGGCGGGCGGCTGCTGTTCGAGGTGGGTATCGGCCAGGCGGACGAGGTGCTGCGGATCATGCGGAGCGTGGGCTTCGGCGACCTGGAGATCACCCCGGATCTGAACGGTATTCCCCGGGTGGTAGAGGGTGTGCTGTGCTCGGAGCTTTGACAGCGTATGTTGACTGTCCGTTTTTTGGGACAGTTGGGGAGATATATTAGATACATCAGAACTTGAGGAGGACGGAACTATGGCAGTCAAAAAAGAACCTGTCGCCCCGGCACCGGTGGTATCCGACAAAAAGAAGGCGCTGGAGACGGCCATGCAGCAGATCGAGAAGATGTACGGCAAGGGGTCGATCATGCGCTATGGTGCGGAGAGTACGCTGAATGTGGAGTCCATTCCTACCGGCTCACTGTCGCTGGATCTGGCGCTGGGTATTGGCGGCCTGCCCCGGGGCCGTATTGTGGAGATCTACGGACCGGAGTCCTCCGGTAAGACCACGCTGGCACTGCACGTGCTGGCCGAGGCACAGAAAATGGGCGGCGAGGTGGCCTTCGTGGACGCGGAGCACGCTCTGGACCCCACCTATGCCAAGGCGCTGGGCGTTAACGTGGAGGATATGCTTATCTCCCAGCCGGACACCGGCGAGCAGGCGCTGGAGATCACCGAGGCCCTGGTCCGCAGCGGAGCCATCGACGTAGTGGTGGTGGACTCCGTGGCGGCGCTGGTGCCCCGGGCGGAGATCGAGGGTGAGATGGGTGACAGCTTTGTGGGCCTGCATGCCCGACTGATGAGCCAGGCGCTGCGTAAGCTGACGGGTATCATCAACAAGACCAATTCTATCGTCATTTTCATCAACCAGCTGCGCGAGAAGGTGGGCGTCATGTATGGCAACCCGGAGGTCACCACCGGCGGCCGTGCGCTGAAGTTCTATGCCTCCGTCCGCATTGACGTGCGCCGTATCGAGACGTTGAAGTCCGGCGGCGAGGTCATCGGCAACCGTACCCGGGCCAAGGTGGTGAAGAACAAGGTGGCGCCTCCGTTCCGCGAGGCGGAGTTCGATATCATGTATGGTGAGGGCATCAGCAAGCTGGGCGACCTGCTGGATCTGGCGGTGAAGCTGGACCTGGTGCAGAAGAGTGGTTCCTGGTTCAATATGGGTGAGCTGCGCCTGGGACAGGGCCGTGATGCTGCCAAGCAGTACTTCCGCGACCATCCGGACGAGGCGGATAAGTTGGAGACGGCGGTGCGGGAGAACTTCCACAAGCTGATGGGCAGCCAGTCCCGGGTAGCGGCCAAGGCCGCCGGACGGGCGGTGGACGTGTCCGCCGACGATTTTGACGACGAAGACTGATGCGGATCGAGCGCATTGAAAAATCAAAGCACAAGCAGGAGCGCGTGCTGGTGTTTCTGGAGGGGGGCGACCTTCTTCGGATCACCGGCGCGGAGCTTCTGCGCTTTGGTTTATACAAAGGTATGGACTTGTCGCCGGCGCTTGTGGTAGAATTACAGGCGGCGGCACAGCAGTCTCAGCTGAAGCAGACCGCGGCGCGGATGGCGTCGGGACGGATGCTGTCCAAAAAAGAGGTACAGCACCGTTTGACAAAAAAGGGCGCCACAGAGGAGCAGGCGGCGGACACCGCCGACTGGCTGGAGACGCTCGGCGCGGTGGATGACGAGGGCTATGCCGGCGTTATCGTGCGGCATTACGGGGCCATGGGTTATGGCCCAGGCCGGGTGAAACAGGAACTGCACCGCCGGGGCGTGCCCCGGGAGCTGTGGGACGAGGCGCTGGCACAGTTGCCCCCGGCGGCGGATGCCGTGCGGAAGGTGGTGGCTGCCAGACTGCGGGGCCGGCCCATGACACAGGAGGACAGCCGGAAGCTGGCCGCGGCATTGCAGCGGCGTGGGTTTTCCTGGAATGACATACGGCCCGTGCTCAATGAGTGGGGGCAGGAAATAGACGAGACGTGAGGTATACAACGTGAAGGTTGCATTTATTTCCCTTGGCTGTGCCAAGAATCTGGTGAACACGGAGCAGATGATGGCTCTGTGCCGCGATGCGGGGCATACGCTGCTGGAGGCACCCGCCGGTGCGGACGCGGTGGTCATCAACACCTGCGGGTTTATCGACAGTGCCAAGGAGGAGGCGATCGACACCATACTGTCCGTGGCGGCGTTGAAGGCCGAGGGACAGGTGGGCAAGATACTGGTGACGGGGTGCCTGACTCAGCGCTACCAGCAGGAGATACTGGACGAGCTGCCCGAGGTGGACGGTATCATGGGCACCGGCAGCTACGGTGAGATCGTCCCGGCGCTCTCGGAAATGATGGCTGGCGGTACGCCCCGGCGCTTTGCCGATATCCACGGGATGATCGACGAATTCGACCGGGTGCTGACTACGCCGGGGCACTATGCCTATCTGCGTATTGCCGAGGGCTGCGACAACCGCTGCGCCTATTGCGTGATACCTTCTCTGCGCGGGAAATACCGCAGCCGCCGCATGGAGGATGTGCTGGCCGAGGCGAAGCATCTGGCTGACGCCGGGGTGAAGGAGTGCATCGTCATCGCCCAGGATATCACCCGCTACGGCATTGATCTGTACGGCGAAAAGAAGCTGGCGGTGCTGCTGCGGGAGCTGTGTAAGCTGGACTTCCGCTGGATCCGGCTGCACTATCTGTATCCGGACGAGTTTACCGACGAGCTGATCGACACCATTGCCGCAGAGGAGAGGGTGCTGCCCTATCTGGATATCCCCATCCAGCACTGCAATGACAGGGTGCTGAAGGCCATGAACCGCCGGGGCGACAAGGCGGAGCTGCTGGCGCTGTTCCGTAAGCTGCGGGAGCGTATCCCCAACCTGGTGCTGCGTACCAGCCTGATCACCGGCCTGCCCTTCGAGGATGAGGCGGCGTTTGAGGAGCTGTGCGAATTTTTACAGGAGGTCCGCATCGAACGGGCGGGCGTGTTCCCTTATTCTCCGGAGGAGGGGACGCCGGCGGCGCGTATGCTGAATCGTGTGGACACCGCCGAGGCCGAGCGCCGGGCGGAGCTGGTGGTGGACGTACAGTCCCGGATCATGGACGACTTCAACGACAGCCGTATGGGCACTGTGGCAGAGGTGCTGTGTGATGGCTTCGACCAGGAGGCTATGCAGTTCGTGGGACGCAGCTATGCCGAGAGCCCCGATATTGACGGGCGTATCTACTTTACTGCCGACCATGAGGTAGAGGCGGGTGAGTTCGTGCCGGTGCGTATCACCGGTGCCATGGACGGCGAGCTGACCGGCGAACTGGCGGAGTAAAAGGGGGCTTTCCCTTTGCCCGGCACTGTGCTATAATGCTGCGAGAGATAAAAGCGAAAGGTGGATACATATATGACTACGGCGAACAAACTGACGATCCTGCGGGTGCTGATGATTCCCGCGTTCTTGGTGGTGTTGTACTGGGGTTTTCCCGGCAGCCGCTATGTGGCGCTGGGCATCTACATCGTGGCATGCCTGACCGACCTGCTGGACGGCTACATTGCCCGGCACTATAATCAGGTCTCCGATTTCGGGAAATTCATGGACCCGCTGGCGGACAAGTGTCTGGTGATGGCGGCGCTGTGCTGGTTCGTGGAGGAGGGCTCCTTCTTCGCGTGGGTGTTGGCCATCGTGCTGCTGCGGGAGTTTGCTGTGTCCGGTATGCGTTTGGTGGCCGTGGAGAAGGGGCGCGTCATCGCCGCCGGCTGGTCCGGTAAGGTCAAGACAGCCAGTACTATGGTGTGTATCTGCCTGATCCTGCTGGGTATCCCTCAGGTGTTGAACTATGTATGCCAGGGTATCATTTTGGTGACAACGGTGTACTCCGGAGTTGAGTATTTTGCCAAGAACGCTGATGTGTTCAAAGAGGTCAAATGAAAAAAGAACGGCCGTAGGCCGTTCTTTTTTTGCGGAATCAGTGATAGTGTAACTTTAGCAATAGCTTTCCCAGCCATCCGCTTGTGATAGCAAGCAACGCGACAGAGGAGAGAACCCCAACCCATGAGAGAATGATACCGGAAATGAGGAGGTTACTCCAATTCCCCTTTGCTACAGAAACAAATGCAAATATGATGCCCAAAACACCCAAGACAAAGGCCGGGATGGAAAGGTAAAAATAAATGGCTGCTTTTTGCCAAAAAAGGTAGGTGAGTATGACAAAAACGCATGAAGTGATGCCGAGGATCACGCTGACGATGGCGCAGCTTTCGCCGCGGCGCGGCTGGTTCTCCATAAAAACACCTCCAAGCAGTAATTTATATTATATAATAATGGTGATGCATTTGTCAATAAAACAAAAGGAAGCAGAGCACTTGACACCATACAAAATTCCTGTTACTATTAACTGAATCGAATAGCGCGTTGATCGGAAAGAGTATGTCCATCCCACGGGGAAAGAGAGAGGGGGCCGCCGGCTGCAAGCCCCTTTACCCGCTGCGGGCAGAAAGTGCGTCCGGGAGCGCGAGGGATGTGGATGCCCTCCGCATGGCCTGCGTTATGGCCGGACTTGAGTGATAAACGAGAGTGGAACCGCGAAGTCTTTTTCGCCTCTCATGCCCTACGGCATGGGAGGCGTTTTTGTTCGGCATAATAATATAATGTAGATAGAAGGAGAACCGTTATGTATCTGTATAATTCCGCCACCCACAAGAAAGAGGAGTTCAAGACCCACACCCCCGGCCATGTGGAGATGTACACCTGCGGTCCCACGGTGTACCACTTTGCCCACATCGGCAACCTGCGCTCCTATATCATGGAGGACGTGCTGGAGAAATACCTGCGCTACGCGGGCTACGACGTGAACCGCGTCATGAATATTACCGACGTGGGGCACCTGACCTCCGATGCCGACGAGGGCGAGGATAAGATGCTCAAGGGCGCCAAGCGTGAGCACAAGACCGTCATGGAGATCGCCAAGTATTACACCGACGCGTTTTTCGAGGACTGCCGGAAGCTGAACATCAAGCGTCCCGATGTGGTGCAGCCCGCCACCGGCTTGATCGACGACTATATCAAGATCATCACCAAACTCATCGACACCGGGTATGCATATCTGGCCGGCGGCAACGTGTATTTCGACACCAGTAAGCTGAAGCGGTACTACATCTTCAACGATCACAACGAGGAGGATCTGGCTGTGGGCGTCCGCGAGGGCGTGGAGGAGGACACCAACAAGCGCAACAAGAACGACTTTGTGCTGTGGTTCACCAAGTCCAAGTTCGAGGACCAGGCGCTGAAATGGGACTCTCCCTGGGGCGTGGGCTATCCCGGCTGGCACATTGAGTGCTCCGGCATCTCCATGAAGTACAACGGCGAGTATCTGGACCTGCACTGCGGCGGCGTGGACAACGCCTTCCCCCACCACACCAACGAGATCGCCCAGTCGGAGAGCTATCTGGGCCATCCCTGGTGCCCTCACTGGTGCCATGTGGCGCACCTGAACACCGACCACGGCAAGATGTCCAAATCCAAGGGTGAGTTCCTGACGGTATCGCTGCTGGAGGAGAAGGGCTATGACCCGCTGGCCTACCGGTTCTTCTGCCTGCAGAGCCACTACCGCAAGAGTCTGGTGTTCACCTGGGAGAACCTGGATAACGCCACCGTGGCCTACAACAAGCTGCTGAGCAAGATCGCGGCGCTGAAGGATGAGGGCGAGGTGGACCGGGCTGCCTTTGACGAGTACAAGGCCAAGTTCATGGCTGCCATGGACAACGACTTGAACACCTCTATGGCTGTGACGGTGCTGTATGACGTGCTGAAGGCCAAGACCAATGACAAGACCAAGCTGGCCCTGCTGGACAGCTTCGACACCGTGCTGGGCCTGAAGTTGCTGGAGAAGGCCGCGGCCCTGCGGGCCAAGCAGGCTACTGCCCCCGCCGCCGGTGAGTTTGCCGTGGTCAGCGAGAACGGTGAGGCCAACGCAGAGGTGGAGGCGCTGATCCGCGCCCGCGCCGATGCCAAGAAGGCCAAGAACTTCGCCGAGGCCGACCGCATCCGCGACGAGCTGAAGGCGCAGGGCATCGAGATCACCGACGTACCCGGCGGTGCAAAGTGGAAACGTGTCTGAATATAAAAAAGACCGCCTGTGGGCGGTCTTTTTTCAGCTGGGAACAAAGGGGCGGCGGCGTGCGTCCAAAGGAATAGAAGGAAGAAAAGGAGGTATTTCCCATGAAGCGAGTAAGAGCGATATGCTGTGCGGTGCTGGCGGGGCTGATGCTGGCGGGCTGCGCCGTGCAGCCCCAGACGGACAACAAACGGGGAGGGGGAGCTGCCGTGGATCTGACGAAATACGTCGTTAAGGAAGCGGCGTACCCGGCCTATCCCAAAGAGCCGCGGTTTGAAGACTACTTCGATGAAAACGGTGAGGGTGACTGGGACGCCTACGACGCGGCATACACCGAGTACCGGGAGGCGCTGCAGAAGCTGGGCAAGCTGGATGCGGAGCCGGACGGCGGCGCGGTGTTGGCCTTTGCTAACAGGACGCTGGGCAAGATCTTCGCCGACAGCGAGAACCGGGTGTATTCGCCCATCAGTCTGTATGCGGCGCTCAGCATGCTGACGGAGATGACCGACGGGGACACGAAGCAGCAGGTGATGGAGCTGCTGGGCGCGGCCGACAGCGAGACGCTGCGGCAGACGGTGCGCGACCTGTGGATGAGCGTGTATCTGGACGACGGGCGGTCGGTGTGCCGTCTGGCCAACGGCGCGTTCCTGCGGGAGAACGCCGACGTGAAGCAGGAGGCGGTGGACGCGCTGGTGGACTGGTATTATGCATCCTCCTACCGGGTGCCCATGGGCACGGCGGAGGCGGACGAGGCCATCGCAGGTTGGCTGAACCAGAACACCGGCGGGCTGCTGTCCGAGGAGACGGGGAACATCCGCACCGATGGGAACGACCTGCTGCGGCTGTATAATACCATATATTATAAATCCGGCTGGCAGGACGCCTTTAAGAGCAGTCAGACGAAGCAGGACACGTTCACCGCCGCCGATGGCGCGGCGCAGACCGTGGACTTCATGCACCGCACGGAGAGCGGCAGCTATCGGAAGGGTGACGGCTACACCGCCGCATCCCGGTCGCTGAACTATGGCCGCATGGTGTTCGTGCTGCCGGACGAGGGCGTGACGCCGGAGAGCCTTTTGCAGCGGCAGGGCTTCCTGGCGGAGCTGACCGGGGACTACAATGCCGCAGAGCTGGTGTGGTCCGTGCCCAAGTTCGATGTGAAGTCCTCCACCGAGCTGAACGGGGTGCTGCAGGCACTGGGCGTGACGGATGCTTTTGACATGGCGGAGGCGGATTTTACCCCGCTGACGGACAACGGCGCGTTCCTCAGCAGCGCCATGCAGGCCGCCCGGGTGAAGATCGACGAGGAGGGTGTGGAGGCTGCGGCCTACACGGAAATCGTCTGCGCGGACTCGGCCATGATGGAAGTGCCGCCCACCGTGGAGATGGAGTTGGATCGGCCGTTCCTGTTCGTGATTTTTGACTACAACAATGTGCCGCTGTTTGTGGGCACGGTGAATACGGTGGCGTGAAACTTTAAAAAGCGACCGGCAAAAGCTACAAAAATACCTGAAAAAATTTGTATAGGAAATAGAAAAATCCTCTTGACATAAGGGGATTTTTCCTTTATTATATATGGGTACGCGCGTGAAGGGTGCTACACACCCGGAGGCGTTTGCAACTGCGATGAACCGGGAGATTGCTCCGCAAGGAGGTAACTTCCGGGGAGTATGTCCG
>ERZ825159.1263-NODE-1263-length-25512-cov-3.996150_pt1 | contig 25512 bp, 21 predicted proteins | sample MGYA00519932_ERZ825159 | MGnify/ENA primary metagenome ERZ825159 (study PRJEB31778, sample SAMEA3449191) | human gut metagenome | biome: human gut; feature: human-associated habitat; material: faeces | place: United Kingdom | collected 2010/2012 ...
CGGTGCAAAACCGATTGATTTTACAATCACAGAGAATGGAAAAATCGTGCTGCAGGAGATTTTTCATCTGCTGAAAAGGACTAATAAGTTTATTGTATGTGAAGGGGTAGAAACCAAAGAAATGGTAGACTTCCTGGTAGTTGAGGGATGCGATGAACTACAGGGCTATTATTATTATAAGCCCATGGAAATGGCAAAATTTGAGCAATTAATCGGGTAAAATATCCCCAAAAGTGGAGCGTGCAGCTTACGGAAATGATTTTTTAAACACGCTCCAACCAGGACGACAGCCATAGATGAGCCATGAATTTGCTCATGCAAACATGGCCCATTCATGGCTGCTATCCGGGACTTTCATTGTAAAACACCTTTATTCCTTCATAGCTCCAAGCTCTCTTCTTGCGAACAATATTGCCAGTGCAAATGCAGCTGCATCTGCGATCGGTCCTGCATACATAACTCCGTCAATTCCCATTATCAATGAGAAAACAACGATCAGAGGCATAAGAAACAGCACCTGTCTGGTCAAGGACATGACGATTCCAAGCTTTGCTTTTCCGATAGATGTAAAAAATCCTGAGGACATTGGCTGAATTCCATTTGCAAAAGTCATAAACATAAATATCTTCAGATAGCGTTCTGCGAACTGGAAATAAAGGTCACTTCCGGTTCCGAAAATGCTTACAATCTGGTGGGGAAATAACTGGAAACAAAGGAAAAATACGGTTGCAATCGCAGTACATGCAGTCACAGAATAACGGTATGCAAGCCTTACCCTGTCGTATTTTTTTGCTCCATAATTAAAGCCCCAGATTGGCTGACAGCCTTGGGAAATTCCAATACAAATTGCCATAAACACCTGATTTACTTTTGAAATAACTCCTACACAGGCGATTGGAATATCACTTCCATAGACAGATAAACCGCCATAATAACGTAAAATATTATTCAGTACAATCTGAACAACCGCCATAGCGATCTGATTAATACAGGACGCCATTCCGAGAGAAATAATAGCTTTCAGGCACTCTGAAGAAGGCTTTAACATGCTCATCTCCAGATACATTTTACGAAATTTTCCAAAATAAATAATCACCAAAATTCCGGAAACAACCTGTCCGATCACCGTTGCCCAGGCAGCACCCTTGATTCCCCAACCAAACCCAAAGATGAAAAGGGGATCCAGAATTGTGTTGATAACCGCACCTGTAAGAACACAGGTCATAGAATATGTGGGGCTTCTGTCTGCGCGGACAATATGATTGCCTCCAATGGATAATGCATAAAAAGGGAGTCCCACTGCTGTAATCCCAAGATAATCCACCGCATAGGGCATAACATCTGTCGTTGCACCAAATAAGCTTAGAAGCGGACGCAAAAACAGAAGTACTGCCACTGCCAGAATCACACCGGTAATCACCAGTGTGGAAAGTGCAGTTCCGGCTATGGAGCTTGCCTTCTTCTCTCTTCCGGCACCCATTTCCAGGTTATAGTTAGACGCACCTCCAATTCCCAGAAGCAGTGCCAACGCCGTTGCAATAGTTGTTACAGGAAATGCAACATTAGTAGCAGCATTTCCCAGCATCCCAACGCCCTGGCCGATGAAAATCTGATCCACAATATTGTACATTGCACTGACCAGCATACTGATAATTGCCGGAATTGCAAATTTCAATATCAGTCCTCCCACTGGAGCTGCTCCCAGGGGATTTTGCTCCTGACTGATGTTTGTTTCTTCCAAAAAATCTCCTCCCCTGTTTAAAAGTATTTCTGTTTATTTCTCATAAATTCTGATATGAATCATAACAAATTCTGAAAAACGATTCAAGATATTTATGCTCAAAAAGCCCAGCTGCATACACAACTGAGCTTTTTGTATGAATATGGTTATTACTTCGCTACTCGCAATCTCACCGCCATATACTCTTTCCCCGGCAGCTTTACTCGGAACTTTCCTTTATGAACTCCACCATCGGTAATAGTCATTTCCCAGGTATCGATTATTTCCACCTGATACTCTGTAGTATCATCAAAGTAGAAGTCTCGGAAGCCCGGCCGCATAAAGGAATAATAGTAAATAAAATAATCTTTCCTTGCCGGGAAACCGGCAGCACGGCAAGCAACCTCATCCCATTTGCAGGGCATAGGTTCCACACCAAGTCCCGGTGTTTCCTCCATGATTTTTGCAAGAAATCTGATACGCTCCGGTGAGGTTCCGTGAAGAACGCCGCCATGAGACCACCAGAGAATACGATCCGGGCTGAGATAGGTTTCACCGTGTCCCGGATATCCTCCGCGGCAGAATGCCTCCCAGAATCTTCTTGTCATTTCCTCACCGCTGATATTTCCCCAGCCAAACTGAATGTTGCCCTCATAGCAGATTTCATCCAGAATTACAGGCTTATGATATTTCTCACGCCACTCATTTACCAGCTCGGAGGAACGGTATGTCTCTGTTCTCTGGATGCTGCAGTGGGTAATCCAAGGCAGGTTATAATCGTAATATGCCTTACAGTTATGAATGGATCTGAGATGATGGTAAGGATCCTTCTCACAGATAATGCCGGCATATCTTTCCCAATCAGAAAGAGTCTTCTCATGCATCAGATCATACTCATTAGCCAGGGACCACCATACATTTCGGTATGCGGAAAAACGTGCCAGCACATACTTCCAGTAACGGTCATCATCCTCTGCTTTCATCATGGAGAATCCCCATCTGTCGTATGGATGCATAACAATCAGATCAGCCTCAATTCCCAGATTCATAAGTGCCTGAATACACTTTTCAATATGCTGGAAATGGGCTGGATTGAATCTGGTAAAGTCCCAGTCGTTGCCTGGTGCACAGCCATTATATTCCGCGAAATTATTCTCATTTAATACCGAGCTATCGCAGGGTGTTCCCTCATAAGGATAGGTAATCGGCTCATGAAGATTGTAGTCATAGTGCTTGGGGAAAATACAGAAACGAATCTTATTAAACGCATTTTCTTCCAGAGTTTTCAGTGTCTGCTTCTGCAATTCTTCGTTCTGCAGATTCCATACATAGCAGGTCGTTCCAATGCAGTGATAGGGTGTTCCATCCTCATAGGAAAGATAATAGGTACCCGCAACACGAACCGGACCATGGTTGTCCGCTGAAGGAGAAGTTACAGTAAAACTTCCGGTCAGTATATTTCTGACAGCACATTTTTCTGCTGCCTTCCCACCATCAGCAATTCCAAGCTTATGTTCAGGAACTTCTTTATCCGGCACTTCTTCTCCCACCTTAATGTCAAAGGAAGCCTCAATTTCAAAGGTATACTCGTCTGTAAAAGACGGCATAAATCTTACTCTATAAGTACCATCTCCATCATAAAACCCATCTACCGTTTTCTTCTCATTTTTACAACAAAAAGTACCTTTAATCCACTGGTCACAAAATGGATTTCCTTCCTTTGGACCGCTTACAGTCACTTCAAAAATGCCCCATTTTTCTATTGTTTTTGCATAATTTAATTTCATTTTTCTTGTCTCCTTCTCCATTTTAGATCTCTTATATTTTATATATCTCTCTTTCAAAACTCCAAATACGCGTTGCGGATTTGTCTCGATATCACTGCCGCATCTGACATCTTATGAGGATGCAGACTTTGATTTACTGCCCGTGTAAATAAAAATCCCCCATGCTTTCTACTATCATAATACGTCAGAAAACATGGGGTTTGCAATGTTACTTTATTAAGAAAATGTATGAATTTTTAATCTGTCCAGAGCGTGTTTGAAAAAGTGGCTAAATGCCTTTTCTATTGTTCTTTACGCGTTTTGACAATCTCAAAATAATCAAAATCCGCATACCGTCTCACCCCTGTCATATCGTGACAGTACATTCCGAAATGAGCGCCGGTAAATCCATCGCTTTGCTCATCGGTGAGGATGTTGGTGGGGACTTCAGCCAGTTCCTGATAGTCTTTTCCATCCAGGGAGTAGCAGAATTTTGCGTAAAGTCCTTCCTGGGTGGTGATTACGCGCAGGTATACAGGGCCTTCCGGGATGGAAATTGCCGGAATCACATCTTCTACGTCAAAGTGATCGCTCTTTATCAGGCGCAGCTTTGCAGGCTTTTTCAAATCAAGTGTCTGGGAGCCAAACTCTTCCTCTCTGGTCTTTACCAGAAGGTAGAAATTGCCAGTGTCATACATATAGGCAAGTCCTGCCATTTGTTCTCTGCAGGTCGGAGTAAACTCCACACAGGTTTCCACCTGAACATGGCGCTCCTGCTGCCTCCGTGCCACAAGACTTACGTTATAGCAGGAATTCAGGGATTCCTGACCGTAGAGGCGAAGATAGCCGGGGCGTTCTGTCAGGCTGGTGTAGCTGTCATATGGCTGGCGCAGGGAAGTATAGCGCACATCTAAGAGCGCAGAGGTCTTCTTCACTGGCATACTTAACTTTTTATTACCTTCTTCGTCCACAGCATTCTTCTCATTCAGATACTCTTTTGTTTTCGAAAGAGTTTCAGCAATGTCCGCATTCTTTGCAGTTTCATTATTTCCAGCACTGTCTGCAATTTCTAAATCAAAGTCTTCTTTTCCATAATCTTTCCCCTCTTCCTCCGGGAAAAGATACTCCTGAATTCCAGTTGGCTCTTCTGTCTCCCACTGTCCAAATCGTCCATCGCAGGCCAGCCTTAGCCAGCCCTCTTCGTTCCATACCATCTTCTGAATTGCGGTTTCGCGGCCAAGCACGCACTGTCTGCTGCCCTTCGGCGGTCTGCCGCAAAGATGTACCATGTACCACTCCCCGTTTTGAGTGCATACAAGATCTGCATGTCCGCATTTCTGCAGTTTCTCTGGATTATCCACATCAGAGGTAAGTACCGGATTGCCTGGATCTTCCTCGTATGGTCCCCAGATGGAACGGGATCTCGCCATAGTTACCATATGCTCATATCCGGTTCCACCTTCTGCCATCAGCAGATAATAATATTCTCCAATATGGTAAATATGTGGACCTTCTGTATAGCCACGTCCGGTTCCCGGGAAGACATTTTTCGCCTCTCCCACCAGGCATTCCTTCTCAGGATCATACTCCTGTACCAGAATTCCCTTGAAATTGTTGATCATATTCACAATATACATTTTGCCATCTGTATCATGAAATACAGATGGGTCAAAGCCAGAGCTGTTCAGATAAACTGGCTCAGACCAGCCGCCACGGATGTCCTTAGATTTCACAAGGTAATTATGGGTGTTAAAAAGTCCTCCGGTACGGGTTTTCACGTCCGTATAAATCAGCCAGAAGTATTCCCCATCCCAGGAAATATCCGGCGCCCATACGCCACAGGAATCACCCTCACCAACCATATTAAGCTGGCTCATTCGGTTCAGCGGCGATGGCAGCTGTTCATAATGCTTCAGATCTTTAGAATGATAGATTTTCACACCAGGCCACCATTCAAAGCTTGAATTTGCAATATAATAATCTTCTCCAACACGTATAATACTTGGATCCGGGCAAAATCCCGGAAGAATCGGGTTCTGAATCATGTTTTTGCTCCTTTATCTGTTTCATTTTACAAAATAAACTTAAAACACATTCTAAGTATAAGCTATTTAAATTTTTTTGTACACACTTTGTTTCAGAAAGATGTTTTTTCCCGGTCAAACCAAAAAAAGGACTGCAAAATTCCACGTATTCTGCAATCCTTTTCCTGTATTTACTTACCTCACAGCAGAAAAATCTTATTATAACGATTGCTTTTCTGCCTGTTTTTCCAGCAATTCTGGCAGACACATTGGTTTCTTTCCTTCCAGCTCATCTGCCATATTCAATGCCAGTATATTCCAGTTAATAAAGCCACCATTCATAACCGGTTCTCCATTAAATGGATTGTAATACTCATGAAGACATCCTGTTTTCTCCAGGTCCTCTCCCAGAAGGTGCATGGTGCGCTTATACATAATTTCCGCCTCCATGCGGTATCCGTAGTTCAAAAGTCCGCGGAATACCACATAGTTTGCAACCAGCCAGATCGGGCCAAGCCAGTTGGACGGATTATTGGTAACAGACAGGTCAAACATTTTTTCATCCTTTGAAAGCGTGGTCAGACCAAAGTCAGAACCAAAGGTATCGGGATCAAAAATATGTTTCACCATGTCTGCCGCCTGCTCTTTTGTAGCAATTCCTGCATACATGGGAATAAAGCCAGACCATACACGTACTTTGATGGGCAATGTCTTCCAGAAGACTCCCAGTCCCTGGTGGAACCAGTCGTATTTCCTTGTCTTAATATCCACATCAACTGAATAGAAGAAATGATCACGTTTGTCCCAGCATTCCTGCTGAATAGCACCGATCAGTGCCTCGCGCTTATCCAGAAGTCTCTTTGCCGCTTCCTCCTTGCCAAACTGTCTGTATAATCTGGCACCAGCTTCCAGTTCTACACACATAAAGCTGTTCAGATAAATATTGGCAGTGGAAAATGGCGGACGGCCAAAAGTAGCCGGATCATTGTCCATGCCGATCATAATATCATCCTGCCATACATACAGTCCGCTGTTTTCATGAAAATAATAGTGATCATAACATTCAAAATACTTCGCCACGCCTGAAAGAAATTCTTCCGTCCAGGCATAATCACCAGTATAATCACTGATCAGGCACATCTGACTGCAAAGAAAGGGCTTATGCATATTCATAATCTTGCCTTCCTTATGCCTCATATTCAGATAAGGCTCCGGCCAGTCTGCCACCTCGATCATCATGGGAATATATCCATCTTCCAGCTGATGGTCGAAGAAATTGCGGATATTTCCCTGTGCATGCTCTATAATTCTTGGCTTCACAGACGGATCCTGGTAGGAATCCGCCAGATTCAGAAAGCCATATACGGACCAGTAGGTATCCCAGTCCCATACATTTCCATCATAAACGGAACCTGGATCAATAAACGGATAACGGATAAAGCTTCGCGGATTCTTAAGCACATCCTCCGTGTGAGACATCACAAATTTTTTTAGTTCCTGTCTATACTGCTCTGTCCTTTTATCTTCCATAAAATCAACCCTTTACAGCTCCGGCTGTCATACCTTCCATCAGTTTCTTATTCAGTGCCATGTACAGGATCAGAAGTGGGAATACACTCATGGATACAGAAGCGAAAATTGCACCCCAGTTCTTGGATCCAAACTCATCAGAGAAGTACAGAAGTCCTGTCTGAACAGTCTTCAGCGCAGAATCACTAATGAATGTCATGGAAAACAGAAGGTCGTTCCATTTAAAGAAGAACTGAAGAACCAGTACGGTTACAATAGAGTTCTTCATAAGTGGTGTTACAATATGCCACATCAGTCTGTAAATACCACAGCCATCAATAACAGCTGCCTCCATAATATCATCCGGGAAGGAACGAAGATATCCCTGAACCAGATAAATGGACAGCGACAGACCAAATGCTATGTACGTAATGATCAGACATGTTCTGGTATTTAACAGGTTTGATCTGCTGTAAATCTGGAACAGCGGGATCAAAGCAATTGCTACCGGAATCATGATACCGAAACGGAAATACTGTGCAACTGCATTTCTGAATTTCCATTTCATCTTTGTTACAGCAAATCCTACAGTTACTGAGAAAAATACAATAAATACAAGTGCTACTAATGTAGTGATCAAACTGTTCTTAAAGAAAGTGGACATATGTCCTCTTGTCCATGCATCAGAGTAGTTCTGGAAATAAAAGCCATCATTTAACGCATAAGCTGGCTTCTCACTCCACTCAGCCTGTTTCTTGAAGGATGCAGTAAGCATCCAGAATAACGGATAGATCTCAATTACGCAAAGAAGGAAAATTACAATTCCTCGAAAAGCTGCTTTTACTTTTTTCATAATATTTCCTCCTTTCAGTCTTTCACATCAAATTTGTTGATAACAAGAGATCCAACTACACAGATCAGGAAGATCACGATTGCGATAACGCTGGCGTAACCAACCTTATTATAAGTAAATGCAACGTCATACATATACATGGACAGTGACTTGGTTGCACTTCCAGGTCCGCCCTTTGTAAGAGCCATAGCAGACTCGAACATTTTTACAGTTCCGGAGAAGCTGAATACAAGGCTGGTAATTACCATCGGACGAAGAAGCGGAAGAAGAATGTTTTTAAATAACTGCCATCCACCGCAGCCGTCGATTCTGGCTGCTTCCAGGATATCATCAGAGATATCAAGGAGTGCTCCATAGAAAATTACGGAATAGAATCCCATGGCTACCCAGATATCCATTACGCACAATGCCCAGAGAGCTGTGCTGGACTGGCCGATCCATGGCTGAACAAGGTTCGTAAAACCAAGAGAGTCAAGCAATGAGTTTAACAGACCATAATTTGGCTGAATCTCATATATCTTTGCAAACAGCTGACCTACTGCAACAGTAGGAAGTACTACCGGGAAGAAAACCAGAGTTCTTACGATGGTTTTGCATCTTCTCAGCCAGAATTTAAACATCAGGGAAAGTAAAAGTCCCATTCCAACCTGGCCAACGGTTACTACCAATACATATTTACAGTTTACTGTCAATGCATTTAAGAAGTTCTTGTCTCTGAAAAGTCTTGCATAATTGTCAAATCCGGCAAATTCCCACTGAAGTCCCGGGCTGCCGCTGAAGAATGAATAATACAACGACCAGATAACCGGTACCATTACAATAATGGTGTAAATAATCAGTGCCGGAACTACGAAAAGGGATATCGCTTTCTTATTACCTAATACCTTGTTCATAAAATTCCTTCCTTTCTGTGTCAAAAACCATTAAAATTTCGAATTTTTTCAACAAAAACGGGAGTGTCTGCTGGCAAACACTCCCATTTGAAGTTCAAAGCTTATATTGCCAAAGCTGTTACTTACTGCATGTCATATACATCCTGGATGGACTGCATATATTCTTCGCCAGTCATTTCGCCGTTTAACAGAGGCTGTACATTTTCCTGAGCTGTCTTGGAGATTTCGCTAGGCATTTTTGCTTCCCACCATGCAAATCCTTCTGTGGATTTGTCAATCTCGTCAAGAACAAGCTTGGTGTAGTTATCCATATCATCTGCTGCAACATCATATGTGTAGCCTTTAACAGTTCCCTGATCTTCCATAGCTACGTTTCCGATGTTCTCCATGAAGTATTTCAGGAACCAGCCAGTAGCCTCATCATATTTGTCATTGTCAAGTGCAAGAATGTTACCACAGTTCATAGAGTAAGAAGTAGCGGAGCTGATGGACTCATCTGCAACCGGAATGTTGAAGAATCCGATTCCGTCCTCGCCTGCCGGGTTCTGTGCATCATCTGTCAGGTTCTGTGTAAACCAGGAACCATTGTAGAAGATGGCTGCTTTTCCACTCATCAGCATGGAACCAGCTGTGTTCATATCAACTGTTGTGATACCTTCTCCGAAGTATCCTTTCTCTGCCCACTCTGCAATCTTATCAGCTGCTGCAACAAGTTTCTCATCTGTATAAGGAACTTCGCCGTCAGCTGCTTTTGTCATAATGTCGTTTCCTGCGGTTCTTACTGCGTATGCATTGATCAGACGGGTTGCACCCCATTTGTCAGATCCGCCGGTTGTAAGAGGCTGGATACCTGCATCGGAAAGTTTCTGAAGAACCTCTTCAAACTCATCCCATGTAGTAGGAACTTCGCATCCTGCCTGCTCGAACAGGGCTTTGTTGTACCAGAAGCCTTCTACATTCAGTCCAAGAGGAAGATCATAAAGATCATCTGTTCCGGATAATCCTTTCAGAAGCTCAACAGCACCGCTGTTTAAATAATCTGCTGTTCCGATCTCGTCAACAGCTTCTGTAATATTTTTAACCTTTCCGGAATCGATGAGAACGCTGAGCGGAGCACCTGCTTCGTAAGCGAACAGATCCGGAAGATCATTGGATGCTGCAAGTGTAGCAATTTTCTGCTGAAGGTTGTCAGAAGCAACCATCTCATATTCCCATGTAAAATTCGGGTTTACATTTTTCTGATAGTCTTCGCAGATTTTGTTTAACAGCATACCATTGTCATTATCTTCTGCCCAGATGGTAAGGATTTTGATGTTTTTCTCAAGCTGCGGATCCTCTCCTGAGTAATCTGCTGCAAATGTAGGAACTGCAAACATGGTACTTGCTGTTAATGCTGCCATTAAAATAGCTAATGCTCTCTTTTTCATTATAAATTCCTCCAGAATTTTCAAAATTATTGAACTTTGTTATAATTTACTCTTGATAGCCATTTACTTTTCGGTCATGTTTAATTTGTTTCTTTGTATCCCCGGGAAATATCTTATGGTTATATAATACCATTGTTCTGTTTTTTTACCAGTGCCTAATTTTTTTGGTAATGTACAGTTTTTTTAGACTGTTTTTTATAAAAAGTTCCACTTGTCCAGCCGTTCAATTGTGCTAAATATATAAAATGCACATATTCAGCAATTTGAATATGTGCATTTTTGCAAATCCTGTTTTTATCATTCTGCTTTCCACACGTTTCCCTTATACTCATTGGGAGTCATGCCCTCGTGTTTTTTAAAAATATCACAGAAATATCTGTAATTATTATATCCCACCATTTCACTGACTTCATTAACCTTATATCCATCCTGCAACAGCTTCTTCGCCTTTTTTATGCGAAGGTCCGTCAGATATTTCACATAAGATGTGCCAACCTCTGTTTTAAAAAGAACACTTAAGTAAGCCGTGCTCATTCCGGCTCTGTCTGCAAGCTCACTCAGCCCGATATCCTGATCATAATGCTCGTCCAGATAAGTAAGAAGCTCCAGGATAACTCTGTGTTTGCTTCCGGTCTGGTCTGCGGTCAGATGCTTGCTGATATCAGACAGAACGCTTTCCCCATAGGCCTGTACTGCTTCTATGCTCTGACATTTTTCCATCTCCTGAAAAGAGACAAGGGACCCTCGTTCCACCTGCTTCTGACTTTCGATCAGTACATCGCTGAGCACACAGAGATGCTTGTAAAATTCCCTGCGAAAATCCTGCAACTCCGGGTAAAGTTCCTGCAGGCATCTGATTGCCTGCCGGCATTCTTCCCGAAATGCTGCAGCATCACAGTCTGTAATACATTTTACACTGCTCTCAAAAGTTCTTTCCAATTCCTGAAATTTCTCGCGATTAGCCTGTGCCTTACGATTATCCTCATGACGAGTCTTCGCCCATTCATCTTCAATTCTGGTAAGGGCTTTTTTCAGTTTGTCTGCTGTAACCGGCTTATCAATATAATCTTTTACGCCAAGAGTAAGCGCCCTCTGCGCATACACAAATTCAGAATAGCCACTGATCACAATAAAATATGTATCCGGACATTCTTCCTTCGCCGCCTCGATCACAGACAGACCATCCAGCCCCGGAATTCGGATATCCGTAATTACTACATCCGGTTTCTCACTTCGGATCACTTCCAGTCCCTGGATTCCGTCATAAGCAGCCCCTACTACCTCATAATCCAGCTTCAGGCGGGAAATTAAAGCCTTAATTCCCTGCACAACTATATATTCATCATCAATTACCACTAAGCGATACATGAAAATCCTCCTTGTATCTGCATTTCCCTATCCCTTATCTTACCGGAACCACAATCGTTACCTTCGTTCCATTGCCTGGACTGCTTTCAAATGTTACACCGTATTTTTCCCCGTAATTCAACTTTATACGCTCTATTACATTGCGCACTCCATAACCGTTCTCCAGTCTGGACATATCGTCAATTCCCACACCATCATCTTCAATAGTGAAAATCATATTATTCTGCTCCTGCCAGCCGCGAAGGGAAATCTTTCCTTTTCCAATCTTCGGCTCCAGACCGTGATACATGGCATTTTCAATAAATGGCTGAAAAATAAAGGTAATCGTTTCACGCTGAAGAATTTCCCTTCTGATATCCACGAACAGTTCAAAACGATTATTGTAGCGCATATTCTGAAGCTTCATATAGCCCTGCATCCATTTCACAGAATCCGCAACTTTAATATATTTGCTTCCATTATTCAGCGCCAGCTTAAAGTTATCAGAAAGTGCTTCTACCATTTCTGCCATCTGGTCATCCCCATGCATGATTGCAACAAAGTACAGGGAATCCAGTGTATTATAAAGAAAATGGGGATTGATCTGGGACTGAAGCAAAAGCAGCTCTGCTTCCCGTTCATTCAGCTTCACCGCCATAAGATGCTCGGAAAGCTCCAGGTTCGTATTGACCATTTCCTTGAATTTCCGTCCGATCCGGCCAACTTCACTGTAGTCAAACTCTTCTGTAATGTGACGCTCTCCTTCCCCAACCTGTGCAATGGTATTTTCCAGCTGCTTCAGAGGATGGCTGATGGTTCTGGAAATGATTCGTGCCATGAGAAAACCCACTACAAGAACACAGCCGGCTACCAGAAACGAGGTCAGCCGGATATTTTTGCTCTCTTCACTGATCTCATTTTTCTCCACTACGTTTACAATATGCCAGCCTGTAGTAGAATTGGTGACAGAAGAAAACAGATACAGATGGTTCTCTCCCGGATTAGAATAGGATTGCATAATTGCATTCTCCCCTTCCTCATTTCCCACAAAATCTTCTACAGATTTTTGGGAGATTTACTAATTGAATGTTCTTACGGGGGGGGGGTATACTTAACTTAACAGCAGAATACACGATCTGTTCTGCATCATCGATTTTCACAATGTTAGGAGGTATCTTATGAAAATGCTCAAACGAATCCTTGCCGCCGTTGCGGCCAGTGCAGTCTCCCTGTGTATCTTTACAGCGTGCGGCTCAGACCCCAAATACGACACTTCCGTCTTTATCAAAACAGCCAGCGCACGGACCGGCTATGAACTCAAGGAGAGCAAGAGTCTTGACAATGCTCTTCAAGCAGGTCTGGACGCACTCAGCTCTGACACAAAGTATACCAAGGATGACAATCCGGGCTATGAACAGATCGCCTACGATTCCATCAAGAAGGCTCTGGGCGACCCAGATGCAACCAAATATCAATATATCACCTCTGGGATCGTAGGCGGAAACCTCAGAGCCTTTGCACGGAGCGGTGGGTCTCCCGTTGCAGCCTATACCTTCTACAGCGCCGCCATCCGGGATTTCGATAAGGAATACAAAGACCTGAACTCCGCACAGCTCTACGAGGCCTCCGGCAATTTCATCAATAGCCAGCGCCATCTCTTCCTTTCCAACTCCAATCATCAGACCGTCAATGGTGTTACCGCTGTTTATGTTCCGGAAGAGATCTCCGTCAGCATCAAGACCATCACGGTCAATGGCAAGACCTCTCCCTACATCTTTGTCCTGCTGAAGGGCACCATGTCCATTGATTCCTGATATTTCCAATTTGAATTTTCATGGTATTCCACTCCAACATCACATAAAAATTCCCCCTCGCTGCGAGATAACAGCGAGGGGGGATTTTTTGTTGTTGCAACAGGGCCAGCCTCTCTCTTTGGGAGAGGTGGCATCGCTTGCGATGATGGAGAGGGCAGGCCGCCTATAACAGAGACTCTCTGCATAGCAATAGGAAAATCTCTTTGTCAGAGCGATGCTATCGCTGTGCCTGCGCCTTCGTTGTCAGCAGCCTTACCCTCTCAGGCGCTTCGCGCCAGATTCCCCCTTTTGTCGCTTACGCGACATCTTCCCCCGACCGGGGGAAGTCTTTCCTCAAAGGGAGAGCCTTTTTTCAGAACGACCCTCCCGACGAGCCGCCGAAGCCGTCGGAGTCGGTGGACGAGCCGCCGGAGGAGCTTGACTCCTTCTTGGGCGGGTCATAGACCCGCTCCCGGGTGGTATGGGTGTAGCGGTCGCGCTTGACCCGCAGGGCGAAGCCGGGCATATACTCATCGGCCCGGGTCTTCCGCTTGGCCGTCTTCATCTGGCTGTACAGGACAAAGCAGACAATGGCCGAGATGCCGAGGGGAAAGAGCATGGCAACCATCAGGTCTCCCAGCCCGACGTCATTGTCTATGTCGATGGGTTCGCCGTGGTCGGCGTAGTAGTCCAGCGCCTCATCGCACATCTCGATGTAGGTATCTGCCGCATCCTCCCACTCCCCATCGGAGAGCAGCGGGACGATCTCGTCCTCCTGCTGCTCGATGCGGTAGTCGGTAAAGGCGGTGACGCCCCCGCCGTAGGTAATGGTGACATACTTGCGGGAGCCGACGGCCAGCAGGAAGAGGATGCCGCTCTGCTCGTCGCCATAGCCGAGGCCGTTGGAGATGTAATAATTCTTGGCGTACTCCCGCTGGTCCGCGTCGCCGATGCTGTCCACCACGAGGAAATAGACATCCACGCCGTGGCCGTCGGAGGCGCTCTCGGCTTCCTCTTCGAGGTCGGCCAGCGTGTCGGCGTCGAAGATGCCGCATTCGTCCCGCACCAGCGGGGCGGCTGCCCCGGCCGGCAGGGTCAGGGCCATGCAGAGCAGGGCCGCTGCCAGAAGGGCAAACAGTTTTTTGCAATGTTTCATATTCCCGTCTCCCCCTCTCACAGCAGCATGAACAGGGCCGTCAGGATCATCAGCGGGATGCTGATGCCGGCGAACCACGCGGCCACCCTGCCCTTATCCACGGGCAGGTCGCCGATGAGCTTGCCGGTCTGGCCGTTCATGGCAAAGAGGAAGTCCTGCTCCTTCCAGCGGGTGTGGAGCATCCAGACCGGTAGCAGGGCGTAGTGCGGCTCGAGGGTCCGCGGGTCGATCTGCTCCGAGAGGGTCTGGATGCTGGTGTAGCCGCCCAGCGTCCCGTGGAGGGCCGCTTCGGCGCTGTGCTTCATCCGGCCCAGAGCGCGGGCAGCACACTTCTTGTCGTCCTCGTCGTACCGGTCGGCCAGAAAGCCGGGCAGATAGGCCGTGGAGAAGGGCTTGAGGGCGCTGTAGTCGAAGGGTTCGATGGCGTCCATGTGGGTGTCCGGCATCTTGCTGGAGCCGTCCACCGGCACCCGGACGAAGTCTGCATCGCCTACGCGGGCCACATCGAAGTGCTTGGTGGTGGTGACGACATAGTCGCCCTCGCGGTGGCTCTCGCTGATCTCGGCTTTGTAAGCGCCCCGGGCCTCCATCCGGCCATCGTAGAGCCAGAAGGGCACATAGACGCCCTGGATCTCCTCGATGTGGTTTCCGTCCTTGAAGGCTTTGGGGAGGAAGGCCTTGCCCTTATAATACTTCTTCAGGTTCTCGATGGCCGTCTTCCTGTCCATCTTGAAGGGGATGATGTACTCCGGCTTGAGCTTGCCGGAAAGCTGTCCGCCTAGCACGGTGGGGTTGCCGCAGTAGGGGCAGGTGGTGGCTGCTGTCTCGGGGCCGCAGACCAGCTCTGCGCCGCAGGAGGTGCAGGTGCGGCTGCTGAGGTCTCCGACCTCCCCTTCTCCCCAGACCGGGCCGTTGGCCGCAGCCTTTTCGGCTGCTTCGGCGGCCTTGTCGGCCTGTGTCTGCTTCTCGCCGTAGAGGGCCTCTACCTGTGCGACATCGTAGGTCGAGCCGCAGTAATCACAGCAGAGCTTGCCGCTGGCGCTGTCGAACCGCAGCGGGCCGGTACAGGCCGGGCACTGGTAATTCGTGGTGTTTTCTGCCATCGTTCAGCCCCCCCTTTCAGGCGCCGAATGGCTTGCCGCACTCGGGGCAGAACTTCGGCGGGTCCGTGGGGTCGGCGGGCGTCCAGCCGCAGTTCGGGCACTTGGCCGCCGGGCGGGGCCTGCCGCACTCCGAGCAGAATTTTCCGGTGTTGTGTGTGCCGCAGCTGCACACCCAGCCCGCCTCGGGGCGGGGCTTGCCGCAGGCGGTGCAGAACTTGCCGGTGTTGCCGGTCTGTCCGCAGGAGCAGCTCCAGCTGCCCGCTGCCGGGGCGGCAGGGGCGGGAGCAGGCTGCTGTGCGCCCATCTGGTAGAGGGCCTGTGTGTTGATGCCCCCGGCGGCTGCGGCCTGATTCATCCCCATAAAGGCCATGGCCGGGCCGGCGGAGGTGTTCGACGCCGCGGCCTGCATGGCCGAGGCCTGTGCGCCCACCATATGGGCGGCAGCGCGGGTGGGGTCCATGAAGGCGGCGCTGCGCTGCAGCTCCTTGATCACCTGCTCGTCTTCCTCGCTGGCCTTGACGCCGGACACGCCGAGGGAGACGATCTCGATGCCGCGCAGCTTGCTCCACTTTTCGGAAAGCTCCTGATTCAGGGCCTCGGCCAGCTCGGCGGTGTGGCCGGGCAGGGACGAATAGCGGATGCCCATCTCACTGATGCGGGCGAACGCAGGCTGCAGCGCCGTCATCATCTCGGTGCGCATCTGCCCCTCGAGGGCGTCGCGGGTGTACTCATTTTCCACATTTCCGCAGACGTTGGTGTAAAACAGGATGGGGTTGACGATACGGTAGCTGTACTCGCCGAAGCACCGGATGCTCACGTCGATGTCGATGCCTGCCCGCTGGTCCACCACACGGAAGGGCACCGGGCTGGGGGTGCCGTACTTGTTGCCCATCAGCTCCTTGGTGTTGATGTAGTAGATGCGCTGGTCGGTGGCGGCCTGACCGCCGAAGCTGAACCGCTTGCCGATCTCCGCAAAGACCTCGTCGATGTTCTTGGCCAGACCCTTGCTCAGCAGAGAGGGCTGGGTGCCGGTGTTGTAGGTGTACTCGCCCGCCTCGGCGCAGAGGTCCACCACCTTGCCCTGCTCCACGATGAGGGCGCACTGGCCCTCGGCCACCGCCACGATGGAGCCATCGGTGATGACGTTCTCGGTGCCGTGACGGTTCGAAGAGCGCCCGGAGACCTTCTTTTGTCCCTTGACGGCCAGCACCTCCGCCGGGAGAGCGCTGCAATAAAAGTATTCCTTCCACTGGTCGCCCATCACTCCGGATGCTGCACCCAGTGCCGCTTTGACAAGACCCATAAGCCATATCTCCTTTTTCTGCCCGCTGTTCTGCGCGTGGGCTTTCCCTCAGTATACCACAAAACAGGCGGCGAAAAAAGAAAACCCTTGCATTTTCTCCCCGATGGGTGTAGAATACTCCCGACAAACAAATACAGGGGAGCTTGTAAACGCAGGCTGAGAGGAAGTTCTCGAACTTCGACCCTTGGAGGCTGTCTCTGGACAGCCTCTGCACCTGATGCGGATAATGCCGCCGTAGGAAGTCATAACACTGCTTATGGATTTTTACAGGAGACGCCGCAGAGGGCGTCTCCTGTTTTTTGTTAGAAGCTGTTTTCGTAAGCGGGCAAAAAGGCCGCTCAGGCGGCGTGCAGCGCTTAGGAAACGGCTTCTCGTGTTACCGGCTGAGGGGGAGCGCCCTGAGTCTGGGTTATATGTTGCGATGGGAAGCCGTGTTCCGGCGTGAGAGGAGGCCAATGAGCCTCGACCGCTTCTTCCGTTTCTGGCATCTGCGCGGGTGCCGGTTCTGTTCGTGTGCGGGGGCGGCGGTCTGTCTGCTCCCGCATGATATTTTTATTGAAAAGGAGCACTCATCATGAAACACTACTCTGCAAAAAAGCTGGCGCTGGCCGGTATGTTCTGCGCCCTCGCCGTCGTGGGCAGCGTCTTCTCCTTCCCCGTTTTCGGCAGCAAATGCGCCCCCGTCCAGCACATGGTCAACATCCTCTGTGCCGTCCTGCTGGGGCCTTACTATGGCGTGGGCGTAGCCTTCGTGGCCTCCCTGCTGCGCAACCTGCTGGGTCTGGGCAGCTTGATGGCTTTCCCGGGCAGTATGTTCGGCGCACTGCTCTGCGGCCTCGTCTTCCACAAGACGAAGAAGCTGCTGCCCACCCTCGTGGGCGAGGTGTTCGGTACCTCCATCCTCGGCGGTCTGTGCGCCTATCCCGTCGCCATCCTGCTGATGGGCAAGAGCGCCGGTGACATCGCCTTCTACGCCTACATCGTGCCCTTCCTCGTCTCTACCGCAGGCGGCGCGGTCATCGCAGGCGTGCTGCTGGCCGCACTTTCCCGTGCAGGCGCGCTCCGCGCCATGCAGGCCAGCCTGAGCTGAGCGGAAGGAGTAACACGACCCATGTTCCAGAGCATCTTCGCCAACGTCCGGGCCCGAAGCCCCCTCGTCCATAACATCACCAACTACGTCACCGTCAATGACTGCGCCAACATGGTGCTGGCCTGCGGCGCGTCCCCCATCATGGCGGACGATGCCGCCGAGGTAGAGGACATCACCTCTCTGTGTGCCGGGCTGAACCTGAACATCGGCACTCTGAACAGCCGCACCATCCCCTCCATGCTTCTGGCGGGCCATACCGCCCACCGGCTGGGCCGGCCCGTCGTGCTGGATCCGGTGGGTGCGGGAGCGTCCCATCTCCGCACCGAGACGGCCCTGCGGCTGCTGCGGGAGGTAAAGCCTACCGTCATCCGGGGCAACATCTCCGAGATGCGGACACTGGCGGTGGGCAGCGGCACCACCAAGGGCGTGGACGCCGACGCATCCGACAAGATCACGGAAGAGACTCTGGACCGGGCCGTGGCCTTCGTCAAGTCCTTCGCGGCCCGCACTGGGGCGGTCATCGCCGTCACCGGGGCCATCGACATCGTAGCCGACGGCCAGCGGGCGTTCTGCATCCGCAACGGCCACCCCATGATGAGCGCCGTCACCGGCACCGGCTGTCAGCTCTCGGCCCTGACGGCGGCCTTCTGCGCCGCCAACCCCGACAAGCCCTTGGAGGCTGCGGCGGCGGCTGTCTGCGCCATGGGCCTTGCGGGCGAAGTGGCCCACAGCCGCCTTACGAAGCTGGACGGCAGCGCCACCTACCGCAATTATATCATCGACGCCATCTACAACATGACCCCCGAGCAGCTCGAGGAAGGAGCACGCTATGAAATGCGATAAACACACCATGCTTCTCTACGCCGTCACCGACCGGGCATGGACGGGCCGCGAGACCCTCCGCCAGCAGGTGGAGGATGCGCTGAAGGGCGGCGTCACCTGCGTCCAGCTGCGGGAAAAAGAGCTGGACGATGCGGCATTTTTACAGGAAGCCATGGAACTTTCTGCCCTCTGCCGCAGCTATGGCGTCCCCTTCATCATCAACGATAACGTGGACATCGCCATCCAGTGCCATGCGGACGGCATCCACGTCGGGCAGGAGGACATGGCCGCAGCCGATGTCCGGGCCAAAGTCGGCCCCGATATGCTCCTCGGCGTGTCGGCCCACTCGGTGGAGGAGGCCCAGCTGGCTGTGGCCCACGGCGCGGATTATCTCGGCGTCGGCGCAGCCTTTTCCACCCACACCAAGACGGATGTGGACGTCCTGCCCGAGGGCGAGCTGAAAAAGATATGCGACGCTGTGGATGTGCCGGTCGTCGCCATCGGCGGCATCCATAAGGACAACATCCTCCAGCTGAAAGGCTCCGGCGCAGACGGCGTGGCCCTCGTGAGCGCCATCTTCGGTGCCGAGGACATCGAAGCCGAGTGCCGGGAGTTGAAGGTGCTGGCGGAACAGATCATCTATAGCAATTCAACTTTTTAATGCAACAGCAACAGCGTTGAATTGCATATCGCAAATATGCTGTTTGAATGTTGCTCGAATTTCTTGACTTGCGATAAAGGAGCAAACCCATGAAAACTGCACTTACCATCGCGGGCAGCGATTCCAGCGGCGGCGCCGGCATTCAGGCCGACCTCAAGGCCATGACCATGAACGGCGTCTTCGCCATGAGCGCCATCACCGCCCTGACGGCCCAGAACACCACCGGCGTGTCCGGCATCTATGAGGTCAGCCCCGCGTTTCTGGCCCAGCAGATCGACGCTGTCTTCACCGACATCCGCCCCTGCGCGGTCAAGATCGGGATGGTGTCCTCGGCCCCGCTCATCGAGACCATCGCCGAGCGCCTCCGCTTCTACAAGGCGGAGAACATCGTCGTAGACCCCGTGATGGTAGCCACCTCCGGCTCTGACCTCATCGCCTCGGACGCTGTGCGCACCCTCTGCCGGGAGCTGTTCCCCCTCTCGGCGCTTATCACCCCCAACCGCCACGAGGCGGAAGTTCTGGCCGAAATGGCCATCCATAGCCGCGATGACATGGTACGCGCCGCGCAGACCATCGCCGGCCGCTATGGCTGCAACGTCCTGCTGAAGGGTGGCCACAGCGACACCGACGCCGATGACCTTCTGGCGCTCCGGGACGGGCAGCTGCTCTGGTTCCCGGGGCAGCGGGTCGATAACCCCAACACCCACGGCACCGGCTGCACCCTGTCCAGCGCCATCGCGGCAAACCTCGCCAAGGGCTTCGGGCTGGCGGACTCCATCGCCCGGGCCAAGGCCTATCTGACCGACGCGCTGAACGCTCAGCTCGACTTGGGCCAAGGCTCCGGCCCGCTGGACCACACCTTGGGCGGCACAGGGGTCGAAAACTGGATGCACGGCGTCCCAGACGCCGTACAGGATAAATAAAGAGCATATTTTCGGAGGATTTGAACCATGCAGACTTACACCACACAGATGGATGCCGCACGCAAGGGCATCGTCACGCCCCAGATGGAGACGGTCGCCAAGAAGGAGTACCGCACCGTCGAGGAGATCCGTCAGCTGGTCGCCGAGGGCAAGGTGGCCATCCCGGCCAACAAGCATCACACCTGCCTCGACCCCGAGGGCATCGGCTCCATGCTTCGCACCAAGATCAATGTCAACCTCGGCGTCTCCCGCGACTGCAAGGACTACAGCATCGAGATGCAGAAGGTCATGAGCGCGGTCAACATGGGCGCAGAGGCCATCATGGACCTGTCCAGCCACGGCAACACCCAGCCCTTCCGCCAGAAGCTGACCCACGAGTGCCCTGTCATGATCGGCACCGTGCCGGTGTATGACTCGGTCATCCACTACCAGCGCGACCTCGCCACCCTGACCGCGCAGGACTTCATCGACGTGGTGCGTCTGCACGCAGAGGACGGCGTGGACTTCGTCACCCTCCACTGCGGCATCACCCGCAAGACCATCGAGCAGATCCGCAAGCACAAGCGGAAGATGAACATCGTCAGCCGCGGCGGGTCTCTGGTCTTTGCATGGATGTGTATGACCGGCAATGAGAATCCCTTCTACGAGCACTTCGACGAGATCCTCGACATCTGCGAGGAGCACGATGTCACCATCTCTCTGGGCGACGCCTGCCGTCCCGGCTGCCTCGCCGACGCCACCGACGTCTGCCAAATCGAAGAGCTGGTCCGTCTGGGCGAGCTGACCAAGCGGGCTTGGGCACACAATGTTCAGGTCATGGTGGAAGGCCCGGGCCATGTGCCCCTGAATCAGGTCGCCGCCAACATGGAGATCCAGAAGACCATCTGCATGGGCGCGCCCTTCTATGTCCTCGGCCCCATCGTCACCGACATCGCCCCCGGTTATGACCACATCACCGCTGCCATCGGCGGCGCTGTCGCAGCCATGAGCGGTGCGGCTTTCCTGTGCTATGTCACCCCCGCCGAGCATCTGGCTCTGCCCAATGTGGACGACGTCAAGCAGGGCATCGTGGCGTCCAAGATCGCCGCCCACGCCGCCGACATCGCCAAGGGCATCCCCCACGCCCGGGACATCGACGACAAGATGGGCGACGCCCGCCGTGTGCTGGACTGGGACGCACAGTTCGCCTGTGCCCTCGACCCCGAGACCGCAAAGGCCATCCGTGACGCCCGCCTGCCCGAGGATGACCACAGCGATACCTGCTCCATGTGCGGCAAGTTCTGCGCCGTCCGCAGCATGAACAAAGCTCTGGCCGGTGAGTACATCGACATCCTGTAAACTGATATTTTCATCGCTTTTGCGATTTTTCTTCTCCATTGCCGCCCGGTATGAAAGCCGGGCGGCTTTTTGCGTTTTGGCTGGGCTGTTTCTCTATACAAAATGAATCCGGCATGCTATATTGGATAAGAGAAGCATTTGAGGTGGTCAATTTCGTGGCAGCCACACGCCGATGGTAACGACAAGGGCCTCGCCCTGAGAGATGCAGGAGAACGCCACGCCTGCCAAATGCTTTTCGAGGGGGGACGGTTCTGATGCCGTCCCCCGTTCCTGTTTTTACAGAGGCATAAAAGAAAAACTGCACGAACGCTGAAGTCCAGCAGTCCGTGCAGTTTTTTCATACAGTTGCGCCAGCAGGAGTCGAACCTACGATGGGGGAGTCAAAGTCCCCTGCCTTACCGCTTGGCGATGGCGCATCGGTAGAGAATAGTATAGCATATTTTTCCGGATTCCACAAGAGCCGCCGGGGCTTCCGCAAAAACTTTCTATTCTATTCCGCCCGTTTTCCATCCTTGCCGGGGGACGGCGGATATGGTATACTTGCTGTGTAAAAGTTTTCCTGTTCAGCGCGCAGCGCAGAAAGGAGCGCGGCTTATGGTGCACCATCTTGTCATCGGCGTTATCTTCCTCGTCTGGGGCATTGCAGACGTCCTCCGCGTCCAGCTGCCCGGCGTGCTGGCGCGGCGGCTGGAATCGTCCAGCGAAGAGGGCCGCCGCCTCTGGCAGCGGCTTCTGGGCGTGCTGGAACTCATCGTAGGCGGCGTACAGGTGCTGTTCTGCCTTTTCTCCGACGACCCGACCGTCACCAGCATCCTCCTCGCCGTGATGATCCTTTCGGCGGTCTGCATCCTCGGGCCGTACTACCACTGGCGGAAACAGGAAAAAGAAAACGACACCTGACATGCGAGAGGGAGTTCACCTATGGGGCCTTGGTATTATGAAGTCGTCAGCTTTGACGGCGATTACGTCAACCTGCGCCGCACCGACATCGAGAGCGACGAGCTGAACCCGGTGGCGCTGGCGCTCCTGCCGCCGGAGATCGACGTAGGCAGCAATCTCAAGTGCGAATATTTCCAGTACGAGATCATCGGCTGACAAACCGCAGAAAAGCCGCCCATCCGGGCGGCTTTTCTGTGTCTTCTGATTCGTTATACGCGCTCTGCCACCAGCTGGAAGCCCGCCTTGGCAAGCTCCTGCCGGATCTGCTCGATCTGGGCATTGTCGCGGGTCTCAAGGGTCAGCTTGAGGAAGCAGCTGGAGATGGGCATATTGGGGTCGGAGCCGTCGTGGAGGACGGACACCACGTTGCTGCCGCAGCGGGAGACGATGTTGGCCACCTGCTGCAGCTGGCCGGGCTTATCCTCCAGCGCGATGGTCAGGTTGGCCTTGCGGCCGCTCATGACGAGGCCGCGGGTGATGACGCGGTTGAGGATGTTCACGTCGATGTTGCCGCCGGAGATGAGGCAGACGACCTTCTTGCCCTCGATGGGCAGCTTGTGGAAGAGCGCCGCCGCCACAGGCACAGCCCCCGCGCCCTCGGCCACCAGCTTCTGGTTCTCCATCAGGGAGAGGATGGCCGCTGCGGTCTCGTCCTCGGTGACAGTGACGATGTCGTCCACATACTCCTCGCAGAGCTTGTAGGTCAGCTCACCGGGGGTCTTGACCTGAATGCCGTCCGCAAAGGTGGAGACGGCAGAAAGGGTCTGGTATTTGTGCTCATGGAGGGAGCGGTACATACTGGGTGCGCCCTCGGCCTGCACACCGTAGACCTTGACCTCCGGCTTGAGGCTCTTGATGGCGAAGGCCACGCCGGAGATGAGTCCGCCGCCGCCCACAGGCACGATGACGGCATCCACATCGGGCAGCTGATCGAGGATCTCAAGGCCGATGGTGCCCTGACCGGCGATGACCTGCTCGTCGTCGTAAGGGTGGATGAAGGTCATGCCCGTCTCTTCCTGCAGCTCGACGGCCTTGTCGTGGGCATCGTCATAGGTGCCGGGCACGAGGCAGACCTCCGCGCCGAGGTTCTTGGTGTTCTCCACCTTCATAATGGGTGCGCCGTCCGGCATACAGACGATGCTCCGGATGCCCCGTCGGGTAGCGGCCAGCGCCACGCCCTGTGCGTGGTTGCCTGCCGAGCAGGCGATGACGCCCTTGTCGCTCTCCTCCTTGGAGAGCTGGCTGATCTTATAATAAGCGCCGCGCACCTTGAAGCTGCCGGTCACCTGCAGGTTCTCGGTCTTGAGGTAGAGCTGGCAGTCCTTCGAGAGCTTGGGGGCTTCGATGAGGTCTGTCTTGCGTGCTACATCCTTGAGGACAAAGGCGGCGTGGTAGATCTTATCCAGTGTCAGCATATCGGTTTTCCCATCCTATCTCTTTTTATCCATCCCGGCACACGGGGTATTTTTTCATCGTTAAAGACAGGACTTAGTATAGTTTACATAATTTGATTTGTCAAATGAATCTATTTCACACATTAAGGCTGAAAGCGGAATTTGCAAACATTGTATTTGTCTGTGCAGGATGCCGCCCCCGCTTGACAACCCAAAGAAATTTGACTATACTACATATAGAAAGGCGCTGTGTCTGCAAAACGACTAGCTCCTTACCAGATTAGTCAAGAGAAAATGACCGACCAAGTTGGGGAACTGTGAGGCGGTCATTTTTTCTTGCGTTTTTTATCGTCATGGTTCTCATGTGCGATCGTCCATGTGATCTGAAATGTAACAAAAATTGCTCCGCCAAGAAGCGTCAGTAAAATTGCAACATCGGAGAACGTCATGAACCACACCCCCTTCCTGCCCTTGAGCATCCGGGGAGTGGCAACTTCAAGAAAAACTGCCTTGCCCGGCGCTTAGGTGCCGGTAAGGAGTCAGCCGCCTGCGTTTTAGACACAGCGCCTTTTTCCTGCCATTGCTGGCATTAGTTACAGAATAACATAAAATCCTGCAAAGCACAATACAAAACCGCCGCCCCCCACAAAATCGTGAGAGACGGCGGTTCTATTATTGCTCAATCATATATGGCCAGTTACTTTTTCGTTTTTTCTTTCCATGCCAGCATGACATAAATATCCTTACCGATTACTTTATTATCTTTATTATCTTTATTATCTTTATCCTCTTTCGTCTTGAAGTAATAGCCGATGCTCCTATCATAGTCGTTCGAGGTTGTCGAACCGATACAATTTTTAACCGATTCAGCAACCACTTTTGCTTCATCCGAAGTTTTTGCACTGATTTCTACTTTTGTCATACGCTTTTGTTTCAAGCTACCATTGAGCATACTGTCATTACTATCATACCTCTCATGGAAAAACTCTGCCTCCTCATCAAGCACCTTGTCATATTTGACCTTCGGGTAGCCCTCCGGCAAAATACTATTTATATCATTTGTCAACTTGACTTTGGCATCGACACTTGCTCCGCTGCCACCGCCGCCGCAGGCAGTAAGCATCGTCAGTGTCAGCGCCGCCGCCAACAGGACTGCCATCATTTTTCGGAACCGCAACATCATAAAAAATTCCTCCTTATAATTTAGGAAGCGTTCTGCCTCCATATCACAATAATACATTTTCGGGCAACTTTCGTCAATATTATTTGCCCTGTTTTTTCGATTTTGGCATTTTGTTAAAATTATAAGACATACTTTTTATCTTTGGGATACAAAAAGCCGCCGCCTCCCACAAAATCGTGAGAGACGGCGGTGCATTTTATTTTATCGCAAGTTTCATAGCAATTCAACTTTTTAATGCAACAGCAACAGCGTTGAATTGCATATCGCA
>ERZ825159.1271-NODE-1271-length-25390-cov-3.875153_pt1 | contig 25390 bp, 27 predicted proteins | sample MGYA00519932_ERZ825159 | MGnify/ENA primary metagenome ERZ825159 (study PRJEB31778, sample SAMEA3449191) | human gut metagenome | biome: human gut; feature: human-associated habitat; material: faeces | place: United Kingdom | collected 2010/2012 ...
CCTCCTAAAGGCTAGGTGGAACAATCGCCTTGTGATATGATAACTAGATAAAATTTAATAGATTTATGAAAATGTCCTCGTACCTCAGCAGGATAGAGGGTCCGCCTCCTAAGCGGAACGTCGCAGGTTCGATTCCTGTCGGGGACGCCACAAACAACGCTGAAAGCCTTGATTTTTCTAGGTTTTCAGCTTTCTTTATTTATGACTCTCTATCTTTGCTGAAAATGGACTTTTCTTTTTTTCAATGTTTGAGGTTCGATTATTTATTAAGACTTATGGGGAAGTAGGCTTGCTAACACTTTTTTATTTTTGATGAAAAATCGCTGGATTTTTGAAAATTTGCTAACACTTTTTAAAAATTACTTTTGAAGTGTCTGTTTCAAAAGCTGTTCTTTCATTTCTGGTGATAGGGATTTAAGCAACTCCAAGAGTGCCATATCGCTGTCTGTCAAACCTGTATTTGGTTGTTGTGCGTCCGTATCATCATTGAGAGTAGAATAGAACTCTCTATCCATCTTCTGTGCATTGAAACGTCTGTCCTCGTCAATGATTTCAGAATAAACATCCGTAACCATTTCTGCTTCTGCATGACCTGTATCACCCTGTACAGATTTTACATCACCATTAGTCATTTTTAATTTGTACCCTGTACTCAAATGACGTAAGCTGTGGAATACTACAATTTCATAGTCGTTTTCTTCGCAGAGCTTTTGAAACCTATCTCTGACAATGCGGCTTTCCACAGGATTTCCATTTTCTAATGCAATGACAAGGTTATAATCGTTATATGCACTTCCGAGAAATTCTTTTAATTCCTGCTGGTCTTTTTTGTACTGTACCAATAATTCAGCAACCGTTTTTGGTAGCCAGACAGTCCTAACACTTGATTCTGTTTTTGGTACTTTCAAGACAAGTCTAGTAGTACAGTGTGGTTTCTGTGTTGGAAAAATCTTGATAATGTCTTTTCCTTTCAATTTTTGCATAGCTTCTGCATTTATCCTTGAAAGTTCCTTGCTGATGATTACCTTTGCATTATTGGTAGCAATGGATTCTTCATCAATAACCACATCTTCCCATGTAAGACCTGTAATTTCACCAATACGCATAGAGCAGGAAAAAGCTAAGTGCATACAGATTGAAAGCAAATCATCTTCCGCAGCCTTAACAGCTTCACGGAATGTCTGTATACTCCACACTTTTCGTCTGACTTTTGGTACTTTTGGTAAAGTTGCTAAAGACGCAGGATTTCTCTTGTTTGTGTCAACGTATTCCCAGCGGATAGCTTGATTCAAGGCACAGCGGATAATATCGTGTATTTTTTTGATGTTCGCAGGCTGTACACAGCGACCAGTCGCTTTTCTGTTTGAACGTGGAACTTCTGGAACACTTAATAAATCGTTGTAGTATTTTGATAAGCTCTTTGTCGTAATATCATTGAGTTTCCAATCACCGATAATCGGATTGATGTAATTCTCAATAGAACTTACTTTACTACTGAATGTACTAGGCGACCATTTAGATGTACCATAGAGATTAACAAAAATTTTTAAGAAGTCACGCAATGTAATATCTTTGTCAACAACTTCCAAATCCTTTTTAGAATCCGCAATCTGATGTGCAAATTGTTCCTCTAAAGGAACTAACACAAATCCAAATTTTTCTTGATAGTATTCTATAAAGGCTTTACGTTGCTTCGCTTCCTTTTTTGTTTCCAGCGTATCCCATTTTTGCTTTCTTTCACCCGTATCATCTAAGTACCAGTATATAACGGAAAAACTTGATTTTCTTTGTTTGATTGAAGCCATAATTTTCTCTCCTTAACAGTTAAATTTGATTTAACCATTTGTCGAAAGAAACTTTTGATACTCGTATGGCTCTACCAACACGAACATAACTAAATTGACCGCTTTTCACCAATGAATAAGCTACCTTTTTGCTAACTCCTAGTTGTTCAGCAATTTCCTCTACTGTATAAGTCTTTTTTTGATTTTTGGGAGTTCGTGTATTTTGTGTATCACTTATCACTAATAAGACTCCTTTCGTTGTGACAGCAACAAAATACACTCATTTAATGAAGTCATTATAACATAACTTCAAAAAATAAGAATATAAATTTTGTTGCTAAAAAAATTTTTTCTTCTAAACAATCAGATGGCTTTAGCAAGCTCCACTGGACTTTCACCATTCCCATTCCTATGGGCAGAACCGTGTCATACGGGTGTATCATTATTCAGATATACAGGTCATGGCAAAACGACCATTCCACAAGTCGCTCTCGGATCATTGCATGAATCGCTCGCTTTTTTAGGTCATGGCGTACAATTTCCGTTGGCTCGCTGCATATCAAACGTATCTGATTGCTTTATTCAGTTATCAAAGAACACTCGACTGTATTTGTCAGTCTATGAAAATCCACTACCTAGATAATGGACTTTCATAGATTGACAAGCGGAGCAGAGGAAAGGGGAAAATGCTCCGCCTGTCGGATTGGTTAAATTACGATAATTTCAAAGTTTGCAATCATATCCATGACCGCTGCCTGTATTCTGCCTTTTAATTCAGAATCCACCACCATGTAGACATTTCCGTATTCGTCATACAATTTTCGTAAGCTCAACTTTGATATGTACCCGTCATAGAAATCCAAGATTTCCTGTATTGCAGCTTCATCACCATTCGTAGCCGCCACAATCACAGCAAACGGTATATGTTTTTGGTCTTTGTCCATGCTTATTCCTCCTCCATCATTTTTCGTAATTCTTCCAGAGTGCTTGTCCTGTGACGGTAAACAGTAGTGCGTACCACGTTCATAAGCTCTCCGATTTCTGCGTCAGACATATCCATAAAGTATGACAACAAAATAATATTTCGTTTTCTCTCTGGTAAACATTTGAGTGCTTTGCTTAACTGGTCGTCAGATACTTGTACTTCCATGCCAAGAACATTGAACGCTGTATAATCGCTGGAATACTTGTCATAAACGCCTGCTTTGTTCAACTCCAAATCTGAAATTTCAGAAAACGGAACTTCATGTTTCAAGCGTCTTGAAATATCACGGTTATACTTCATCGCTGCTCTTTTAATGACTTTCTTTGTAAGGCAATCAAACTGTGCTTGAATAGCCTGCTGGAAAGAAGATGACTTCATGCTGATTCACCTCCTTTCTGCGTGAGAGTAGATGAGGTTGTTTTCCCTCTATCCCCCCTTTCCGCACAGTAGCTACCCACGCAGCAGCTATTTGTTGCGTTTTCAGAAAAGATTTTGAAAAAAAGTTTTAAGCAGCAAAAAAGCACAAGAGCATAAAAGAAATGCTGTTCTTGTGCTTTTAAAATTATTCCTGCTATGTAATGTGAAAAACCACATTCAAGAGTATATTGTGCCGCTTTGAAAGCTAAGATTTTTTTGACAATAACAGATATGTTGAAGATTGTCGATTACACAGGTTTTTCAATGCGGCTACCTCCCAGAGCCGCTAAACAAAACCAATATGCTATTTTTCATTGTTGGAAAAAGAAAAAGGCGGCTTTTCAAACCGCCATTTAAGTAAATATATTTTTTGACACGCAAAAATGGTACTGTTAATAACGGTTTTTTTTATTTACCGCAGGGCAGTACCTTTTTGCTTTTATACGCATAATAGGAACTGTTAAACCATACTATACGTTTTTCTATACCTGTTAGAAAATCAACAGGAACAGTAAAATATAGTGAGGTGATTACATATGCGTAAAAAGGAAGATAAGTACGATTTCAGAGCCTTTGGTCTTGCAATCAAATCGGCTCGCAAAAAACAAAACTTAACTCGTGAGCAAGTGGGAGCAATGATTGAGATTGACCCACGCTATTTAACAAATATTGAAAACAAAGGGCAGCACCCAAGTTTGCAGGTGTTCTATGACCTTGTATCATTACTTAATATTTCCGTTGATGAATTTTTCCTGCCTGCGTCAGATCTGGATAAAAGCACCAGAAGACGACAGTTGGAAAAGCAACTTGACAACCTTTCCGATAAGGATTTAGTTATCATGGAAAGTGTTGCTGACGGAATCATCAAGTCAAAGGAAGTGGAGGAATCGTAGTCCTCCACTTTTTAGTTCTTAAATAAAATAAGCCGATAACCCAAGAAATTCTCACTCATTCTCGGTGTTATCGGCTCTGCGTCTTAGCGTCTGGCTCTTTTACAATGGTTACTATTTGATTCTTTACATTGATTAGACTTTCTTTCCTGCATTTAGGACAATATAACGGAAAGTTTATCAATTTTGTATCTTTTCTTATTTTTGTTCGTGTTTTATTACCACAAACAGGACACATTACCCATTGTTGGCTTATCATAATTTTCTCTCCTTATTTTATCCTGCTTTTTCAGATAGAAATTTCTGCTTTGTCACATCTAATTCCTTGTGTAAATGTAATGCCATAAATATTGTAATAATCGCAGAAAGTACATCTGCAATCGGTTGTACATAGAGAATACCGTTTATCCCCCAAAACATAGGCAATATCAAAATAACTGGTACAAAGCAGATACCTTGTCGGCAAGCTCCCAAAATAAATCCCGCCAATCCTTTTCCGAGTGCAAGGAATAATGATGAATACACAGTGTAAAATCCAAATAATATGAATGAAATACCGTTTATTCGTAATGACTGTGTTCCTACACGAATCATTTCTAAATCGCCTTTTGTAAATTGGGATATGATTCCCTTTGAAAAAACTGTCAATACTAATCCGTAAATGACACAAAATACAGTAGACCATATAATTGAAGTTTTTATTGCTTCATGTAATCGGTCAAATTTTTTTGCACCATAACTATATCCAGCAATCGGTTGGAATCCTTTAATGAATCCGAATACCATCAAACTTCCCATAGAAACAACTCTTGTCACAGCACCCATACCAGCAATAACAGAATCTCCGTATGGTCTTGCCTGTGTATTGACAAGTGAGATAGAAAGACTTGTCAATATCTGAAATACTAATGTCGGTATGCCAATCTTAAATATCTCTGACATAATCTCTTTTGTAAAAGTACAGTTTTTAATCTTAAAATGGTAAACACTCTTTTTTCTAAGAACGAATGTTAGATAGACCAGCGTTGAAACAATCTGTGAAATGGCGGTTGCGATTGCTGCACCTGCAACACCCATATCCAATACATAAATGAAAACTGGGTCTAAACCAATATTCAATATTGCACCTGCCATCAATGCGAGCATGGTTGTTTTTGCAGCACCCTCACTCGTTACAATATTATTCATTGTGACATTGAATACATTAAATATGCACGAAACAATATAAATGCTGGCATAAGTAATAGCATAAGGCATGATACTGTCTGTCGCTCCTAATAGTTTTAAAATAGGTTGAAGAAAAATCACGGAAAAGATAATCATAATCGCACCTACTGTAATACTACTGTATAAAGCGGTGCTTGCGACTTTATCTGCTTTTTCCTTATCTCCATTTCCTAATAATCTGGAAAGATAAGAAGCAGCACCATTTCCAAATAACAACCCCAAACCTACAACGACTTGACCGAGTGGATATACCACAGAAATTGCTCCCATCTGACTTGTTCCCAAACCACCAACAAAATATGCGTCTACCAAGTTGTAGATGGCATTTACCATCATACCAAGCATGGTAGGGATTCCCATTGCCATAAGAGCTTTGGGTATCGGAGCATTTCCTAAAAGCTCCATCTTATTGTTTTTACTGTTCACGTTAAATTCTCCTTTCACTTGACACAAAGTGTAAAATATAATACTATAATTTATAGTAATCGCAGCTGCGATATTCATACTACTATAATTTATAGTAGTTGTCAAGAAGAAACGGAGGACTATTTCATGGCAACGATTGATTTAATTGTTTTAGGTATTCTGAAAAAAAAATCGCTAAGTGCATACGATATTCAAAAATTAGTTGAATACCGCAATATATCTAAATGGGTAAAAATCAGCACACCATCAATATATAAAAAAGTAATTCAGCTAGAAGAAAAAGGATATATTACCAGTACAACAATCAAAGAGGGGAAAATGCCAGAAAAGGCAGTCTATACATTAACCGATTCTGGACACCACCAATTTGAAAAGTTAATGATGGAACTATCCTGTAAACCCATCAATATTTTTCTGGATTTCAATGCTGTCATTGTGAATCTTGATAGTTTATCCAGAGAAAATCAAAAATCTTGTCTTATCAATATTGAAAATAATGTAAAAACGCTCAAATCTTATCTTGAGGAAAATATGAATCTCAAAAAAAATGTTCCCGAAATTCCAGAAACAGGAATGGCAGTTTTGGAACAGCAATATATTCTTGCACAGGCAATCGAAACATGGATTGCGTCAATGAAAGAGCGTTTTGAATTATAGTATTACCTTGAATATAATTTGCAAGTATTCTATGACCTTGTATTTTTGCTCAATATTTTTGTTGATGAAATTTTCCTACCTGCGTCTGATCCGGTGAAAAGCACCAGAAGACGACAGTTGGAAAAACAATTTGACAATCTTTCCGATAAGAATTTAATTATCATGGTAAGTGTCGCTGACGGAATCATCAAGCCAAAGGAAGTGGAGGATAAATAATAATCCTCCACCTTGCATATTCAATCCTATCTGTTACATATCTTTTTTGCAAATCCTAGACGGGCATACCAACCATGATATGATGTATAGAATTACACTGATTATTGCAAGTATGCCAATTACCATATCAATATTTTCCTGAAGGTTCATATACTTATTGAATATTAAAACAACAGCTACAATAACGCCTGAGGTAATCATATAAGCTAATATCATTCCTATCATACTTTTTTCTTCGTCAAGCCAAAATGAACAAGGTATGCTGATACTTCCCGGAAGCAAAGAAACAATAATTGCCAAGCTGGAATACATAAGTAAGGATTCTATATCAAAGCCTTTTTGAAACCATGCACATATAATGCTGATTACTGCTCCGATTGCCAGTCCTGCAAGAGAAAGCAGTATATACATGACATATTTACTTGCTATCGTCTGCTTTCTTGATACTGGAAGTGTAACAGAAAACCTATCCCATTGAGATGATTTGTCCGTTTGGACAGTAACCGCTGATTGAAAGCTCAAAGTAACGGTAAAAATAACAATCAGTACCCAAGGGGAAATCAAAAATGACATACCTGCTCCAACAAAAACAAAAGTAAGCAGTAATATCAATAATCCTGAACGTATAATATAAAAATCTTTCAACAATAATCCTTTCATTCTACTTCCCCCTTTACATACATAAGCATAATTTCGTCAATACTTGCAGGAACAATCAAAGCCTTTGGATATTGTTTTTGAGCGGATTTCCTATCATCTACTAATATCTGCCACTCATAGTCCTGCTTTCTGTAGGTAATGATTTTGTCTTTGTCTATTTCATCAAACACGCTTGCACCGCATTTTATAATACCGTAGTTTTCCAGCAATTCATCTTTTGGTTTTGAAAACACGATTTTTCCATTATGGATAAATACAATGTAATCAGCGACTTTTTCTAAATCACTTGTAATGTGTGAAGATACCAGTATGGAGTTTTCCTCGTCCTGAATAAAATCTAAAAACATATCTAGTATTTCATCTCTCATAATTGGGTCTAATCCGCTGGTAGCTTCATCGAGTATCAACAATTTTGAATTGTGAGAAAAAGCAACCGAGATTGCATATTTCATTTTCATACCCTTAGAAAACTTTTTGATTTTCTTATTCAATGGAAGATTGAATTTTTTTAATAATTGTTCATATTTTTCTTTGTTCCAAGAACTGTATATATTTTCAAAAACTTTCCCAAGCTGTTTAGGGGTAAGCATATCAGGATAATTATTCCCGTCAAATACTACACCTATATTTTCTTTACATACAGCGTCAATATCTGTTTTTCCTAACATAGTGATAGTTCCACTGTCTTTGCTGATAAGCCCTAAAACAGCGTTGATTGTCGTACTTTTTCCAGCACCGTTTTCCCCAATCAAACCAACAATACTCCCTTGCGGAACTTTAAAGGAAATGTTGTCTAAAGTAAAGTCTTTATATTGCTTTGATACATTGCTTAACTCTAATGCAGTCTTTTCCATGCTATCACTCCTCCTCATATAACAATTCTAATAGGGATTGCAGTTTATCCAGCTTTATACCACTGACTTTCGCTATCTCGATAGCTTCTGTAAAATGATTTTCTATCTTTTTTTGCTGTTCTTCCAAATAAAAGTCCTGATTTTGAGCAGATACGAAACAGCCTTTTCCTGCTGTTGTTTCAATAAAACCGTCCGTTTGGAGTACATCGTAAGCCTTTTGTACAGTCAAAACGCTGATGTGCAAGGATTTTGCAAGTCCTCTTATGGATGGAAGTGCTTCTCCTGCTGTTAATTCTCCGCTAATAATCATAGATTTGATTTGAGATGAAATCTGTTCATAAATAGGTATGCTGGCATGATTATTTATGAAAATCTCCACTTTAACACCGCCTTTGTCTTATACTGTATTATATATACAAGTACAGTATAAGACATATATGTACTGATGTCAATATATATAACTTATTTCCTAAAAAATTGATATAGTATTTTGAAAATACTAAAAAACAGGGCTTACACTTCAAAATGCAAGCCCTAATTCTATGTTATCCTACAATCTTCCAGTTGCTATCTTTTTTTAATGTTAAGTCAAATTGTGAAATCTGTGTTGCCTTTGTCCTCTGGTCGAGATATTTCACCGATACCGATACTTTCACCTGTTCACCATCTTTGACAAAGATAGGATTTACCAGCTCCGAGAACACATAGTCGCAATTTACAGGTTCCAGCACATTCCCCGATACATAGTAGGCAAGCTCTTTTTCTGTAGCGGTAGGGTACAGCTTGAAGAATGTTTCCAAAAACTCTGTCACTTCCTCCGTAGTGGCAGCGTCCACCGTTCCGTCTGATTCTTTGACTTTTGGTTCATAGCCAGATTTTGTTGGTATGCTGCTGATGGTCGGATTCTGTGTGATAACCAGATTCCCGTCACCATCTACATGAACTACCACCATATAAGCGGAAGTGTAACCGATAGAGGTTTCTCCCTCTGTTACCGTTTGATCTACCGAGTAGACAACGGTAAAGTCGTCTGTTCCAGCCGCTTCAACTTCCCAAATCTTAACGTCCGTCACCGTAGAGCTTGTGGGTATATCCTGTCGTACCGTATCGACATTCAAATCCTGCAAGCTCTTTATCAGATAGTTGTTGATGGCTGCGGTTCTTTTCTCAATGGATTCCTGCGTGTTGCTCCAAGAATAGTAGGACTTTGCAAAGGCTTTTACAAAGTTCTCTATCTTGTTGGTATCAATGATACGCTGCTCAATGACTTCTTTCTCATGTACCGTGTGCATATCAATGGCGGTGAAATTCTTATACACCCCAAAGCTGACACTGGCAATCAGCACCAGCCATAAGGCAATCACGGTTTTCTTATGCGTGCCGACTTTCATCACAGGCACTTTTTTCTCTTTTTTTGGTTTCGATTCCTTATCATTTTTCTTAAATATCATAGTACCATTCCTTTCTTATTTGGTTTTCACCCGTCCAGCACCAATCAAGTGTTGCTGCCAGTACGAGCTTGTTAAATCTGTATATCCGATAGGGTCGCCAGCGTGATACATTCTGTTATTTCCTGCATAAATTCCTACATGAGTGACATATGTTCCAGCATTATAGGTCGAGTGGAAGAATACCAAGTCACCAGCTTTTGCCTGTGACAGTGGTATGTGCTGTGTAGCGTCATATTGTGCCTGTGCAGTACGGGGGATAGTGATACCAGCCTTTCCATAACACCAGGACGTAAGACCAGAACAATCAAAGCTGGTGTTTGGATTACTGCCACCATAGACATACTTCCAGCCTTGATATTTTAAGGCTTCATTAAAGATTGCCTGTACCGTAGCGTCACTAAAGTTTGGAACAGCTAAATACTGATTCACCAGACGCACATAGAACATATTTCCATACTTATAACGCCAGCCGCCATTTTCCTTAATGGAAATCTCATTTTTATAGGTGACTTTGACACCGCCCGATTTATCCTTTGCAAAACTAACAGCCAGCTCAAAGGTGTACTTTTTTCCATGATTCGCCACATAATCAATAAAGCCGCCACCATAGTTATAGGCTTGTACCACCGTGTTAATATCACAGCCTTTTGCTTCAGCGGATTTTAGCAGTTCCGAGAAGTATTTACACCCCTGTTTAATGGAATCCTCCGTAGATAGGGAGTTAAGCGGCAGACCCAGTGATTCACTGGCTTGCATAACGTCTGTCGTACCAGTGCCGCCCGATTCCACCTGCATAATCGCAAGCAGGTAATTCACATAGTCCTCAACCCCATATTCTTTCGCATATTTCTCCACCGTCGGCTGATGTTTCAGCACTTCCTCTGACAGATTCAGTCCAGAAAAATCAAAATGGGAAGTGCTGCTTTCCTCATCATCTGCGGTCACAATAAACAGAAACAGGAGCAGACAGATAATCACCGTGAAAATCCCACCGAACACAGCGAAGTGTTTCAGCTTCATTTCTTGCCACCTTTCCTGCTGGTTGTTTTATTTGTGGATTTTTTCTGTACGGTCTTTGTATGCTTCTGACGCTGTACTGTCTGGCGTGGTGTATCTGTCGTAGCTCCCGAATGTTTTGTCGTTGCTGGTGAAGTCTGTTTAACGGTTGAAGAAGATTCTCTGACAACCTGTGTCCTTACATTATCCTGCTGTCTTGTAACAGGTTCTTTTGACTTACTTGATTGCGATTGCTCCTTACCTACCGCCACAGGACGTTCCTTGACATTTTGTTCCCCTTTAGAAGCTGCCGCCTGTGGAGCTGATTTTGCAGATACAGGCGTTGTCACTGGTCGTTCATGTAATGAGGCAGTTCCTTTCGCTGTACCAGCTTTTGTCACTGATCCATTGTCCTGTTGCTCCTTATCCTGTTCAACACGCTTCTTATCAACTAGAGGTCTTTGCCTATTCTGTTTTTCTGATGGCTGCTGTTTCGATACTTCTTTTTTGTCTACCATGCCACGTTTAGAATCCGATACCGTTTCCTGTGTCTGGCTTGTAGAACCGCTATGTACTGTCGATTGTGAAGAATCTTTTTGATTCATTTTATCGGGCAGAGCTGGCGGTTTTCCGCTACCTGCGCTATAGGAAGATGGATTGTCATGATTTGGTCTGGTATGACCGCCGCCTGCTGATTTTGTATTATCTGCCTTTTTCGTAGAAGCAGAAGCAGCCGCAGCACCAGCAACACCACCAGCCGCACCAGCCGCAACCGTTCTTCCAATTTTACGCTCCAAGTGTCTTGCCCTGCGGTTAAGGAACATATAAGGTCGTCGCATGATTCGTCTGCTGACCTGCTGTGTATCAGAAGATTGCAGACTGAACATTGCCATCAAATCACCGAGCTTAAAGTAGATTCCTGCAAAAGTGACTATCTGTAAAAAGGCAATCATAAAGAACGGATAGCCAGAAGAAATAGAGTAAAACATGGTTGAGATACTAAATGCTGTCGTAATAATCAGCGTGATTCCTGCTCTCATCATAATGGTGTTGAACAGTTTCGTAAGTGCCTTTTTTGCCATGCCCTCATAAGTCGGTATCATGGATAAGATAAAGCTAATCGGCAGGAACATAGCGTAAATGATAAATAGCACCTGTGAGAAAATCATCATGCCTGTAAGCATAAATACAAAAGCGGATATACCGATATTGAAAATGAACAGGAACACCACCATACCCAAGCGTGTCATGGTTTTTGTGACACTTAAATTATCATTGTCCTTATCCTCGATTTCCTCTACAACAACGTCCTCTCTGTCGTCCGTATCTGGACTTGCCGATAACAGGCTTTCCACACGGTCAGAACCGAGCGTTTCTATATCCGATTCCCCATATTGAAGTAGCAGCCACGGTTGTTTCACCTGTATGGAAAACAGGCTATCCCTTATCAAGTCTACGCTGTCTTTTCCTTTACTGTTGGAATCGGGCAGCACAATCTTTGTACCGAGAGATAACGCCGAGCTGCTTATATCTGCGGAAAAGTCATTGATTTTGCTGATATAGTTTGGAGCGTAGGCAATAAAGGACGCTGACAGAATAAACACCACAAGGAAATTGACTACCGCATGAACCGCTTTTGTGGTTTCCCTCTTGATAAGTCCTGTGTAGGCTACATAGATACCCATAACAAGAATGAGGATAAGCAGAAATCCTACATAAAATCCCTCACTGGAAAAGCCGCTGGAAGTGACACCAGCCAACGTCTGAATGTTTTTTCCAATAGAGCTTGCAGTATCAGAGATAAAATCCAGCTTGTAGGCTTCCTGCACCACATATCCCGTGGCATTGGAAATATACAGACTCACCGTCCAGACAAAATTTGTGATAGCGTATAAACCGTACTGAATACTTTTTCCGATACCGTCCAGCCAGTTCCACGGTAGCCAATCCCAAGAGCTGTCAACATAAAAGTCAAGCTGGTAGTTTTCCAACGGATATTTGGAATAGGCGTTAGCGTCACTTACTGTATTGTCTACCAGTCCAGCAGCATGAGCTACCGTACCCGTGATAGATAAAAACACCAGTACACCGAGAATCACTAGCAGAGCGATACCGAAGAATCTTAGGATTTTTCGTTTACTCATAGGCTTCACCTCGATTCTTCCGTCTGCACTGGCGGTCTGGTATCAAAGGCATGGAACAAATCAGCGAATACAGGGTGAATCTGGATAACACCCACACGTCCGTACAAATCTTGAAACAGGCATTGCCCATTTTCCAAATCCCTAAGTCGCTTCTGGTTGCCCTCGTCCTCTTTATCTACACCGAAAAATTCAAGGGTATTCTTGATTTCTTTTATGTCCGTACTACGAAAGGCAAACTTCAAGCCGATATTGTTCTTCATCTTTTCGTCGTCCACATCACCAGAGTTTTGTGTCACAAAGTAAACAGCGGCGTTCATGGAACGACCAGCACGAATCAGCTTGTTAGAGAGAGCTTTTCCCTGTGCCACCTGCAAGAACGTCCACGCTTCGTCCAAGTCCACCATCTTGAAAATGCTGCGGTCAGAATGGATAAAGTCTAAGGCAAAGGTGCTGATAACGATAAGCATTGCAACGGAAAGTAGCTCCATTGTGGTGTATTCTTCAAACTTTGTATCTTTATCGGGTAATACAAGGTCTGCCACCTGTATGATGTTAAGCTGTCGGTCTAAGCTGATGGACTGTTCCACATCACCGTCCGAGAATAAGAGGTGTGCAAAGTCATAGTCCGTCATGCTTTCGATATGGTCTGCGATATTCTCTGCCACGGGTGAACCGTCTTTGCGGAGTTCATCAATGACACGCAACAAGCCACGCTGCTTGCTCTGGGTAACAGAACGGATTGCACGACGTAGGACAGGGAACTTCTCACCATCACGGGAAGAAATACCCGTGAGGAATGTTAAAATATCAATCGCCAGACTTTCAGCGTCCTTTTTACGCTTCATAATCACATAAGGGTCAAGAAGTCCTCTGTTTTTGTCCTCACTGGTGAGGTTGACTATCTTGATTTCCTGTGCAATGTCGGGTAGTGTTTCCTGCCAGTTTCCACGCTCTGATTTTGGGTCTACAATGACCGCTTTTCCTCCAAACAGCACCGCATAATAGATAATCAGATTGTTGCAGAATGACTTTCCACCGCCAAGAGAGCCGAGGAACGCTGCCGCAAGAGCATTCGTCACAGAACCTTTAACGCCCTGTGCCGCAAGGCTAGGCTTCAAGTACACATTCTTTCCTGTATCAAGGTTATAGCCGATATAGATACCGTCTGTTTCCCCAAGCTGCTGTGTCGCACCGAATCCAAGTCCAGCGAGAAAGTCAGAAGTGACGTACTGGATATAATCATTGATGTAACGCTTACTTGACGGGATAAATTCACCATGCAAACCGAGCATATCCCCGAATGGTCGTACCAGCTTGACGTTCAAATCGTCGTAGAAGTCTTTGACTTCATCACAGCGGCGTTTCAATTCTTCCAGAGTGTCAGCAGCTACACGGATAACGTAAGACAGTTTATACATGGATTCTTTGGACTGGTCTAAGTTCGTTTCCAGCTCATTCACCGAATCCAGAGCGTCCATGACGTTACTTCCTGTTTCGTTGTTGGATTCCCAAGCATGATTATCTAAATCTTTCAACTCTTTCTTTTTATTCCTAACAGTTATCAGAGCCTTTTTGTTGGTGACGATTTCCACATTCATAGAAGTGGAAACAGGGAACGTAAATTGCTGTTGCTGGTAATAAAATATCTCGCTTGACGGAAAATCCAGCTCACCCACGATATTGTTAATCGTGAAGTAGGCAACATACGTTGTCTGATCTTCACGCTCTATCTTTAGGTATCGCTGGTTTTCTTCAATCATGCAGCGTGTCGGACGGATAAGGTCATATCGCTTTACCAGCGTTTCACGCCTTAACTTTTTTATCGGGAGGTCATAACTATAATCACTGTAGGCAACACCAGTATTCCCGTAGATATGTTCCAAGAGATAGCCGAAATCGTTCTTATCCAGCCTACGGAACTGAAAGCGGCGTGAGATTTTGCTTTCCAACAGCTTTTCCATCTTCATAAAACGGTTGATTTCATCATTGCTCATGGAAACGAAGTCACCCATGAGTTTGTGATTGACTTCATAGATAAAATCTGTAAAGGTCATGGCTGCTGATTTCTTCATACTTTTTAAATTGATTTCTTCCTCATTCACCAGCAGCTTGAAGCCAAGAAAAAAGCGGTAATCAATCTGATTTTCCCCAATCATCTGAACCAACGCTTCTGTCTGCTCGTCTACCTTTTGACAGGCAATCTCTTTTAGCCTGCCTGTGATTCCTTTTTTGGAACGCTCCTGCACCGCACGCAAGCTGTCCTCTGTGGCAATCTGTAAGGCATGGATTTTTCCGTCACGGTTCTGTGCGATAAGCTGACGGAAGTTGTCATGCACCATGTACTTTTCATCTGGCGACAGGAACGAATAATTGTAAGGTGTCAGTTCATAGTAGGCAAAGCATTCACCGTCATGGTTGAACACCAGATTGTTTTCAATATATTTAATCGGGAACATACATCACACTCCTAACTGCTGTAATAACGGGATTGAATTTCTCATTTTTCAACTTGATGGCTTTTCCTGCATAGGTCACTTTAGGTCGTAGCAAAAAGCTCACACAGGATTTTAGGAATCCAAAAGGCTTTTTCCCGTCAAAGGTCTTTTGTGATACAAACCAAGTGAACGCCACAGGGATTCCAAAGTATTTGAGAAACGCACCGTCAATCATGTTCAGTGGCGGCAGCTCCCCAAAGAGAATCATCACAAACAGCGACACTACAAACCAAGCCATCTGACTGAATGTGAGAGGAAACGGGAGCTGAAAGTCGTTGATTGCATAAATGACTTTCTCCACGCTCCATATGCTTGTATAGCTTTTGATTTTCTTCAATTTTCACAGCTCCTTTCTGTTCTAAAATGGAAACAGCAGCCTGTTTTCACAAGCTGCTGCATAAAAAATACCAGTGTCTTTTCACTGGCTGATAATAAAATATTCAGTTGTAATTGTTAATACGGACATTCAAACACGCCATGATTGGTGACGACAAAACGCCCCTCTAAATCAAGGTCACGCCCGTAGGCTTCATAGTCTATGTAGCTTCTTATCCTGTCTGGTATCTCACCCAGACTTTGACATTCATCTATAAAATAATAGGCAACGTCTGTCATATCATCACAGTCGGGATAATGGATAATATCGTCTGCGTGTTCGCACAATTCTTCCAAGCTGCTGAAACAGCAGAGAAGTTCTGATAACTCGTCCTGTATATCCTCTGGTAAGTCCTCCACCATTTCACAAAGGCGGTTGACTTCCTCAATGGGCGTGTATTCGTCAATCTCAAAGGGTAGCTCATAATCATGGATTGCATATTCCTCGTATTCATCATTCAAGCCGATACGTTCTGCCATCTCGTCATAATCAATGGGCGGTGTGAACCACGCACCCACAAGCTCACCCTCATTGTATTTCCCAAGATTGGCGATATAAACCTGCATTTCTTCGATACCACATCACCCCTTTACTGATAACGGAATACACCGCTTGTAGTAAATAAGTATCTGTCGTCCATTTCCAGCTCATTTCCGTAAGAGTGATAGTCTATATGTTTCAACAGTTCGTGAGGAATCTCACCGAAAACATATTCTTCACGGATAAGGTATTCTGCCAGAGCTGCACCGTCACCCACATCATAGTAACGTATCTCGTCCTTATGGTCGATAAATTCATCAAAGCTGGAAAACCATTTCTGCTGAATGGCTTTCATTTCATTACCGATAGGTGTACCCTCTAATTCAAGCACCATGCGGCAGTTGGCGTTGATTTCCCAAAGTGGCATATCACTGTGTAGGTCAAAGGGCAGCTCATAGTCGGCAATCTCAATCTGTTCTTCATGTTCAACACCGAGCTTTTCTTTGACTTCCTCAAAGTCCACAGGGCAGTTGAACCAGTCACCAGCGTATTCCTCGTCACCCTCACGGTAATCTCTTGTATTATTTAACAGGTAAACTCGCATTTCCTGCATGGTCTGTCACTTCCTTTCATTTCCAGTATTCCCATTATAACAGCATAATCTACACCGAACACATAATGAGAAAATTTTTCTAACTGTTCTTTAGGATATTTAAGCGGTAGCTGTCGTTTGATTTCTTCCCACACCTCACGTTTGCGGTAAGGCAGGTCGGAAACATCATTACAGCCGATATATTCTTTCATATCCTCAAAAATATCTGTTTTCATGTTGTCCTCCAATCTTTGATTTTGGCAAACAAAAACAGCAACTATTTAGCTGCTGTTCGTATGTTCTACTTATAATTATCTAGTCGTTTCAATGCTTTTTGTGATACAATGATAATTTCTTTCCCCTCAATATAAGTAATGTAATTATTATATTGATTTTGGCGTTTTGGATTTTTTTCTACATCAATCTTTCCCCACTTAAACTCAATTTTTTCAATGGATAGCGTAAATGTAATCGGAAAAGAAAAACCTCCTGTACGTTCATAGATTTGTATTACGGTAGGGTCATGTTTTAATTTATTATTTGCATATCTTAATCCGCTAAAAAAAGAAATATCGTTCTTATCCAACTTTTTTTCATAGGTCTTTTCTAACCACTCATAATAATCTAATAGCCAATGCAAAAATGTACCAACTCTGTAATTGACTTCTTTTTTCAATTCATCATTGTTTAAATCAGTTTCAGCAAGTTTAATTACTGATTGCATTTCTTCAAAACTTTTCTTTATAGCATATTGGAGCATAAGGTTATCCCTCCCAGATTTAGATTGACTTTTCTCTAGTATATCAAAACTCTGGGAGGGATAACAATATATTACGCTCCGATAATCTTATTGAATAACTGTAACAGTACGTCTTTTACGCCAGCGGCATTGAATACCAAGCCGACAGCGATTAAGGCAATCACCAAAAAGCCGATAAGTTTGGAAAACTCACGCTTGAAACCGAGATACACACCGATAACAGCGATTGCCATAAGCACCAAACTCTGTGCGTTAGATAAAAACCAGTTGTATAAGTTCTGTCCAAAATTCATTATTTCTTTCTCCTTTCCATCATTTCAATTTCTCTGTCTGCGGCTGCTCCTGCCTGCATAAGACACATCATGGTTACTCCGAATCCTGTTCCAAGTGAGAACAGGAATAAATCAAACAAAATATGTTTCATGTTGTCATTCTTCCTTGTTGATGATTTCCTCTGTGGAAGTCGTTTGTTGTTCAATCAGTTTTCTATGACGCTCCGTGAGCTTCGCATGGTCTAAAATGTCTTTGAGATAGGTCGTACCGTTGGTATTATCTATCTGTTGCAAGACTTTCCATGTGGGAGCGACCTGTCTGCTTATCCAGTTGAGCGTTCGAGTGAGCGTGTACGGTTCTGGTTTGGTCGTCAGTTTCAAACGCCCACGATCAGAACCGATAAAGTACGCCCATTTCTCATTGGTTTTCCATTCGCTGCGTCGCTTTTCCACCTCCTTGTCAGCGAATCGCATATAACGGTTGATAATATCAAAAGCAGTACGTTCTGCGTCGTGGTAGGTCAGCAGGTCACGCACCGCATAATAGGCTCGCTCATTTTTAAGTCGGATTTCAAAACGGTTCTTGATTTTCGTATCTTCAATGGCTATGTCATATTTTGCATATTGTTCATAGTCCTTTTCGTAGATACAGAAATAAACCTCCGATTTGAGCGAACCCACATACAATGTATTTCCCATTCCGTATCTGTCCTGTTCGTTGCTTCTCACCAGCTCACCGCTGCGGTAGCTCTTGAAACTGCGGAATACGGAAATACATTCCTCATGGTTGCATTTCTCTGTCAGCTCTGGAATATCTAAGATTCCTGCCATATCGTTGATGGCAAGGTCAAGACGCTTCATCACACCTCCCTCTATCAGAGCGTCCATGAGAAAGTCATACCAGCTCCTATGCTGTGCCAGCAGGTAACTTTCCATCTGCCGACAGCCTTTACCTTTTAGCTCTAACAATGTGCCTTTTTCCTTATCGGGTGAAGTCAGCACGAACACATCACCCAAGACATAATGTTCCGCATAGGAGTAGAACCCGTAATCCTCATGTATCATCACATCAAGCCTTAATTTGAGAATATCCTCAACAACGTGCTTAACGTCCTGTGTGGGGAATCGGATTCTGACATAATCCAAGACCATTTCCAACGGATTCTCTGGATTCAGTTTTTCCAGAGCGTCCGTGAATTTCACCTTGATTTCTTCCGTCAAGGCTACTTTTCCAGATTCCAAGCGGCTGACATATTCACGACTAACGCCAGCCATGACCGCAAGCTGATTCTGGGAAACGCCGTACTGCGTCCGTTTCTCTTTAAAATCATTTATCCAGTCGGTATCATTCAGTGAAAATCCCTCCAATCGAAAAAGGAATGTGACATTTACCGATTTTGTCACACTCCATTGAATGTTTGAAAAGTCCACTGTTTTAGCAGCTTTTCCGTTATTTGATTGACTGTTTCCAGTTGATTTGTGCCCCCCTGTTAGATAACGGGGGCAAATGGTTGGGGCGGCTTACGCCACCCCAACACAGGCTAGTCCGTACCTGCGGCTAACGCTTCGCACGCCGCCTGTCCGTCCTGCCTGTTTTGTGACAATCTCCCTATCTCTTTTAGGAAGTCGTGTCCTTTGGGTACAAGGGGAGTGTAAAACTCGGATATGACACTGTTTCCTGTATCAACGTAGCCACGCCCTTTGATCTGTTTCAGAAAAAAGTCCTTGTCTACTTCACCGAACATCATACTGTAACCAAGTTCCGACATACGTCCCAACGCCACACGGAAATTGAACTGGTCACGGATTCCATCACCGAGATACTTTGCGTCTGGCCGCTGACAGGCGAGAATCAGAAAATATCCTGCCTGTCGTCCGAGCATGACTATCTGTTTTAGTTTGTTAAGGACAGCCGCATTTTCCTTTGTGGTGAGCATTTCCATGAACGCCACATATTCATCAAAGATAAGAAAATGCGGAGCAAGACCGAGATAGGCATAGTTTTCACCTGTCCTGTAGTTCTCCATGAGCTTCATTGCTTCACTTCTTGCCATCATACCGTCATAGAACCTATCAATACAGGACGTTATATCTTCTTTCTTGTACCAGACTTCCGGCATGACAACGGATAAATCCGCAAGGTCGGCGTTCTTTGGGTCTAAGATATACATGGCTGCATTGCTGCGGAGCAGAGCTTCAATGAGTGTGAGGATAAAATACGTCTTTCCTCCGCCTGTACCTCCGGCAATCAGCATATGGGGGAGTTTGTTATACTCCCACCAGACATTTTTCATCAGACGCAGGCTGCCATGTTTCGCCTGTACGTCATTGATAGTGATTCTATTAGCGATAGTGTCATAAAGTAAGACATACTCCACATAGGAATCATGCAGCTCTTTTGACACCAGCTCACAGTACAATCCTGTTTCCAGCTTCTTTTCCAAATGTAAAAGCTGGTCTTGATATTTCCCTAATGTAATTTCTGTACGGATATATAATAGTCCATGTTCCATACGGTAATACAGTTTTGGAAAATAGGTGATTTTCTCTTTCTTGCCGGACGCTGGTAAGTCCTTAAAAAATCCGCTGTCCTGTGTGGATTCTGATTCATACCAGCCATTCTCTAAAATCATGCTTGCCAGCTTTTGACGGTGAAAAAGCTGCTTTACTTTGTCATACTGGAATCTGCGGTACAGCATAGCAGCAATAGCACACGCCAGAGTTGCGATAATGATTGTGATTATCCCATATGGCGTGACCGTCAAATGCACACTTCCATCTTGCAAAAACGAGATTGCTTTCCAATCCGTAGTGATGATTGACTTTAGGTTCAGCAGCATAACCACCGCAAGGAACAGCAGGAGCAGCGAACCAGCCGAGAAACGAAAAACCAGTGATTTGTCACTGGCTCTGATTCGATTCCCACGTTTATTGAATCGTGGCATAGGCTAAATCCTTTCCTTATTTCTTATGCTGTGGCTGCTGCGAATTGTTGGGATCATGATTATTTCCGGCTGGCTGACCGTTCTTATTCTTCAAGACAATATCATCTGCCTTGATATACCAGTCAACGTCTGCACCTTGAAATGTAGCGGTTGCCACCGTATCAGCCACAGGATTGATGATTTCCACCTCTGCGTTGTAGTCAAACTCCTTTAACGGAACAGTGGCAGGAATACTTACCTGTATCCTGCGTCCTTGTTCCTTACACTTCAAATCGTAGGTACGTTCCTTGATTTCTTCAGAAACCGTACCGTCCTCATTCTGAATATGTACCTCACGTCTTAATGCGGAGAATTTCAATACTCCGAAAGTTTTTTCCTTGTCAATGATGATTCCGTTTGCTAATCTCATAATCTTTCTACCTCCTTACGCTTTCACCATATCGTCTGCTGACAGGATATAGTTTGTGAATCCTCTAGTGCCGATTTTATAACCCTCTGCGGTGATTTTGGGATTGATAAGTTTTACCTTTTCCTCTGATTCAAAGTTCTTCTCACCAGCAGAAGCAGGCAGCACCACGATAATATCATCTGCCCTCTGTACGTCCGAATAAAGATTGAAGCTACGGGAAACGACCGTCATACGTCCGTTGATCCTACGCTGTTCCACCTTATTCTCACCAGCAAATTCCAAAGTTCCGAATGTTTTTTCCATATTTGGGATAACGTGTTTTAATTCCATAAATTGTTTACCTCTTTTCTTTCTATATTTTTAATGATTGATTGTGTCATTCTGCTATCGGGATAATATCTGTCTGCCTGTGAATTATCAAGGGCAAGCGTTGTGCTGCCGCACCCTTGACAATTCCCATTCAGAAAGATAAATGTTAATCAAGCAGAATTTAGTTGAGTTGCCAGCCACGGACTGACTTTTTTATGATGGGAGGTGAACGGGGAGTTGCTTTCATAAGCCGATACCTCCCGTATTATTTAGACTTCTTTACTCTGCGGAATCTCTTATATCCAGCAAAGATAAGACCAGCAGCGGAAATTCCCATCATGGCGAATAATGCGACAAATGGTGTATTATCACCTGTTTTTGGTGAATCGCTTGTCTTTGTCGGCGTACTAGGTTCTTCTGGTGTCGTAGGGGATTCTGGTTTTTCTTTAATCGTCACAGTCTGCCCCTCGTCCTTGATATCCTTATGTTCAGCCACTTTGATAGGCTCATCTGGATTGGACGTATCGTACAATTCTTCAAACGTCACAAGCTCTTTGCCACCAAGTTCCGAAGCATTGAATGTAAATTCAATCTGAACTTCCATCTGACTGTCTGTAGCGGTGAAAGTAAGGTCATTTTCCACACGTTTACCATGCACCAGAAGTTCTGCATTTTCAGACTTCACCATTTCCCAACCTTTAAGAGTATATTTTACGCCTTTTTCCAAACCGTCTAAAGTAACCGTATCGACAATCGTTACTTTGTTGTCCGCTTCAATCGTCTTTTCACCTGTTACCTTGTCTGTGGCGGTTGTGTGCATAGTGATGATACGTTCCGTAATCGTCACCGTTTGCCCCTCGTCCTCAATGTCCTTATGTTCCGCTACCTTTGTAGGCTCGTCTGGATTGGATAAATCGTATAATTCTTCAAATGTCACAAGGTCTTTTCCAGCAAGAGAAGAAGCGTTGAATGTAAAGGCAATCTGAACTTCCATACTGGAATCTTCCGCAGTAAAGGTATAATCACTTTCTACAGGCTTACCATCTACAAGAAGCTGTGCATTTTCAGACTTCACCATCTGCCAGCCTTTGAGCTGATATGTTGTACCTTTTTCCAAGCCATCTAAAGTGACCGTATCAATGACAGTTACTTCTTTACCAGCAACAATCATCTTTTCTCCTGTGACTTTGCCGGCAGCATTGGTATGAATCGTAATCACTCGTTCTTCAATTTTCACGGTCTGTCCGTCGTCCTTAATGTCTTTGTGTTCTGCCACTTTGACAGGCTCATCTGGATTGGATAAATCGTACAATTCCTCGAATGTCACAAGGTCTTTACCGCCAAGAGCAGAAGCATTGAACGTATAGGAAACCTCAACTTCCATTTCTGCTTTTTTCGCAGTGAATGTGTAATCACTTTCCACAGGTTCACCGTCAATCAAAAGCTGTGCATTTTCAGATTTCACCATCTGCCAGCCTTTTAACTGATATTTTGTGCCTTTCTTCAAACCATCTAAAGTGACCGTATCAACGATAGTTACATTTTTACCAGCAACGATTGATTTTTCACCTGTCACTTTGTCGGCAGCAGTTGTATGGATAGTGATTTCTGGTTCGTAGTCGTCTGTGAGTGTACCTAAATCAACGACCACTTTATTTCTTGACACCACCACATCAAATACCGGAATCAATGTCATTCCCTTGTTGGAATCGCAGCGTAATTCTTCGATTGCGTAAGTATCATAGAGTAATGCACCTTTGCTGTCGTCTGGTGTGGAAGTACCGAACCAGATACCGTCCTCACTGTTTTTGCCAGCATTGGTATTTTGTTTATGAGATACCCAGTCAGAGGAAGTCGAGAATTGACCGTTTGCGTCCGTAACAAAGATATGGCTCTCACCAGTCGTCTTGCTTGTGATCCTAAAGGGAACATTCGCAAGTCGCTTGTGAGTACCGTCGCCAATTTTCACACCCTCAATATCCCCACGAATAATCTGGTTGTAGATGGAATGTGCTTCATCTGTTAAATCCACGATTTCACCGTCATTCACAATGTCAAACTCACGGTCAACCGCACCAGTTGTCAAATATCCTGTCGGATTTTTGGATTCTGAAATTTTATAGTGACCGTAAGGAAGTGTATCAGCGTCAGTTGCAGCGATACCGTCAACACCTGTATGGATTGTCTTGACGACTTCATTTTTGTTGTATAGCTTGCCATCTACCAAGACAGCATTATCATTTAAGGAAATGATTGTAAAGGCAGTATCTTTTAAAGTCGCACCACCCTGTGCTTTCGTATCTTTGGTTTCAAGGTCACGTTTCTGGATTTTGACACCGCCACGGATAACCTTGTCTGATACGGAATGCTGGTTGCTGCCGCTTAACGCTGCAAGCTCACCATCTTCTGTAATCTGTGCCACATAGACACCTTTTATCTGTTCAGAACTTCCGGCAGCCTGCATATAAGCACCCTCCAGTAAGTAACCGTTTGGAGCTGATTTTTCCTCAACAGTAATCGTTCCAAGTGGCAAACAGATAACACCGCTTTGCGTAAAGAAGCTGTCACCAGACACCTTGTAGGAATCCGCTAATCTTGTGATGTAATGGACTTCATTCTTGCTGTCTTTTTCAGCGATTGTTTTTGTCGTCCATGTGCGTGTCGGTTCTGATGGAAGATTGTCTTTTGTGTAGTAACTGTCATAATACTTCCAGACGAACTCTGCACCCTCCAAAGAAGCGTTACCCTGTGGAGTAGCTTTGGAAGTTTCCATATCAATCTTAAAAAGCTCAACCAAAGTGTCTGTGACTTTTGGTGTGTCGCTGACTTTCAATGTGGAAGTTTCGCCAGCCTTGACCGTCATAGTATAGACGTTCTTATCTAACTGGAATCCTTTTGGAGCTTTCGTTTCCTTTACATAGTATGTTGCGGCTCTTAATTCCACAGTATCAGTATTTCCACTGGTATTTGTCGTAAGTGTGGCAACAGATTTTGTGCAGCCTTTATCAGAATAGACACCATAAATCGCACCAGAGAGAGAATAGCAGTCATTCCCGTTTGTAACTGTGGTATTACTGGAAGATTTCTGAATTTTGCCATTCCCGACAGCCAGCTTCGCCCAGAACTGACCTAAATCCTGCCCCTCGCCAGTATAGATATAGCCGCCGCAATCGTAACGGTCTTTATTTTCTTTAGCAAAAGCCTTTGCGTTCTCATAGACTTCTGACTGGATTTTCTCTGACACTTCATCATAGGCAGCTCGTACATTGTTGTACCCCCAACCTAAGTGTACGCTCAATCTTCGCCAGACAACGCACTGTTCCAACAGATAGACTTGTTTACTGGAAAGACTGTGTTTTTCTGCATACTGTTTGACATATTCCAGATTCAACGCCACATCTGATATTTGGTCGCTACTCATTCTGTCTTTAGCGTCAACACGATTTTTATATCCCGATTTAAAATCGGTGTTAATATCTACACAATAGGCAATTTGACCGTCAGCGGTCATTATGCTTTCTTCAAAGCTCTTAATCTCTGTACCGCCATTGTCAACCTTAACGATTGTTCCTGCTTTACCATCTGTAGTAGTATAGACGGAATCGGCAGCATGAACCTGTGTGACAGGTAATGCGGTAAATACGGTCGCAAGGGTGAGTACACCTGTAAGCAATCGCTTTATAATTTTATTCATAATATTTATTGCTCCTTTCATTTTGAAATATAAAAAGGACGCTCATTTCTGAACGTCCAAGTCATACGAGTATCTTGATTTCTAGTGACAAATGATTTATATTTATATGTAGTTATTTGTGAATCATTGTAGCAGACAAGTCCATTTTGCTAACAGCTTGCTAACACTCTGTGGTGTATGTCAGTACACTTATGACTATTAGCTTCTAACATGAACAAAGACTTTTGCTTTGATTTACGGTATTAAACGCCCCTAAAAGGATAATCGAACTACCAGCTACCACGGTTCACAGGGAACTCCTAAGCGAGGGGTCGGAGGTTCAAATCCTCTTGGCGACGGGCTTCAAAGCGT
>ERZ825159.1281-NODE-1281-length-25150-cov-8.175095_pt1 | contig 25150 bp, 23 predicted proteins | sample MGYA00519932_ERZ825159 | MGnify/ENA primary metagenome ERZ825159 (study PRJEB31778, sample SAMEA3449191) | human gut metagenome | biome: human gut; feature: human-associated habitat; material: faeces | place: United Kingdom | collected 2010/2012 ...
GCCCACACCTCGCCAACATTTTTGAAAAATTGTTGGATCAAAAAACTTTTTATTTTGCCTGCGACTCGCATTCTGCAACCAATTCCACACAAAATAAAACCAGCAGACCCTTGTTTCAGACAAGAATCTGCTGGTTTTTCTATATCAAAATGCAGTTAAAATTTTCTTACGGGGTATAGCTGATGGTGACATATGCCAGCACATCATTGGCAAACTCAAACTTATAGGAGCTGTTGCCGTAATACTTTTCCGCTTCCTTTTCATAAGTGTAGGATTCCGAATGATAATCGCTGTCATCCGACTGGTAAGTATAAATGTTATCTGGGTCTGGTTCGCCGGAGTTGGCAAGCAGTTCTTCCTGTGTCATGGTCAGTGGGAAGTTAAATTCCAGAATATCTTGCGGTTCATCGTAAATCGGCATATATACATTATCAATAAAGCATTCCGATGCCTTCTTGTTGTCGGAAGAATCATTCAATACCCGAACCTGTGCAAACGAGCGTTCGCCGAGTTTGATTTCAAAGGAGGAAGATTCATAGCGTGGGTTGATGTTGTTGCCGGCGTTTGCCAAGTCATTTTCATCGAATGGAACACCGTCATCAATCAGTTCCTGTAAGGTCGTCTTTCCGAGCGTGTAAGTTTTTCCATTGATTTTGAAACTCATGTTGTCGAAGTCTGCCCACAAGTTTCCGTCTTTGCTGGTATCCTTTTCTTTGGCAGCCGTTGTTGTTTCTGCATCTTCTGCATCAGCAGATTCTTCAGCTGTTGTTTCTGTTTCAGCCTCTGTTTCTTCGGCTTCTGATTCTGCTGTGGTTTCTGCTTCTGTCGCTGTCGTTGCAGTAGTTGTTTCCGCCACGCTGGAAGAATTCGCTGTGCTGGTTCTGTCGCATCCCGTCAGCAGGCAACCAGCCATCAGGCTCAGAAACAGGCAGATAGAAAGTGCTTTTTTCATGTTGTCAAAACTCCTCTTTTTCCAAATTTTCCATAAAACACAAAAAGCCTTAGAAGTTTTCATTCCAAGGCTTTTGATTGGTGACCCGTACGGGAATCGAACCCATGATTCCGCCGTGAAAGGGCGGTGTCTTAACCGCTTGACCAACGGGCCGAAAAATCGCAGAAAAAAACGTGCAAGCAAGATGTGTTGTTGGTGACCCGTACGGGAATTGAACCCATGATTCCGCCGTGAAAGGGCGGTGTCTTAACCTCTTGACCAACGGGCCAGGAATGGTAGCGGCAGCAGGATTCGAACCAGCGACCAATCGGGTATGAACCGAGTACTCTAGCCAACTGAGCTATGCCGCCACCTGTCATCAACAGATCCAAGCAGAACACATTTCATTTCTGCGACTTTTATAGTATACTACAAAAACGGCAAAAAGTCAAGCATTTTTTCGAAAAAAATGATTTTTGTTAAAAAAGACGAAAAATAGGGGAAAATTTCAGTGAAAATAGCGAGTTTCAACAATTCTTTCAACCTTTCAACAGACTTGCTAAAAATTGGATATCCCAATTTCTGATTCTTGACACATAGTCGGTTTCATGGTATACTAAATGATAAGTATGCTGTGAACTCTTTCACAGCCATTTTTTCAGAAAAACGCAAGCAGAAAGGCGGTTATGAATATGCCAATTCGTGTAGGGATGGTATCCCTTGGATGTTCAAAAAACTTGGTAGACAGCGAGCGAATGCTGTTTAAACTCCGGAAACATGGTTATACATTGGTCAAAGAACCGGGCGATGCAGATGTTGTGGTTGTCAACACCTGCGGTTTTATTCAGTCGGCAAAAGAAGAAGCAATTGAAACGATTCTGGAACTGGCAGAACTCAAGAAAGAAGGCACGATCCAGAAAATCATTCTGACAGGCTGCCTGACCGAACGGTATCAGGAAGAAGTTGCAGACCAGTTTGCTGAAGTGGATGCCGTTGTTGGAATCGGCGACCAGAAAGACATCGTTTCGATTCTGGAATCCGTTCTGAAGAAAGACAGAGTGGTACAGTTCGCTCCGAAAAGCGATGCAGAACTGATGGGCGACCGGATTATTACAACGCTGCCGTTCTATTCTTATTTAAAGGTTGCAGAGGGATGCAGCAATCGTTGCAGCTACTGTGCAATTCCGAAGATTCGAGGCCCATACCGCAGCGTACCGATGGAAGCAGTGCTGGAAGAAGCCAACCGGCTTGCAGAACGTGGCGTAACGGAATTGATTGTCATTGCACAGGATACCACGCAGTACGGGAAAGACCTGTATGGAGAATCCCGCCTGCCGCAGCTGCTGAAAGCCCTCTGTGAAATTCCAACGGTGCATTGGGTGCGGGTGCTGTACTGTTATCCGGAACGGATTACAGACGAACTGCTCGATGTGATGGCAGCAGAAGAAAAGATTGTGAAATATCTGGATATTCCGATTCAGCATTGTGACGGAGAAATTCTCCGCCGGATGTATCGTCCGGGCAATGAAACGATGCTGCGGAATCTGATTGCAAAGATTCGGGAGAAAATGCCGGATGTCACCCTGCGAACCACATTGATCACTGGCTTCCCAGGCGAAACGAAAGAGCAGTTCAACGCTCTGGGGGATTTCGTGCAGGATATGCAGTTTGACCGGCTGGGCTGTTTTGCCTACTCCGAAGAAGAGGGAACAGACGCTGCCGAATACGAAGACCAGATTGATGAAGAAACCCGGGAACATCGGGCAGAAATCCTGATGCAGCAGCAGGCAGAATTGCACGCAGAAAAGAATGCTGCAAAAATCGGCACACAGATGGAAGCGGTCATTGAAGGCTTTGACCCGTGGGCAGGCTGCTATTTTGGCAGAACACGGGCAGATGCACCGGAGATTGACGGAAAAATCTTCATCCGCCGGACGAAGGAACACCAGTGCGGTGACTATGTACAGGTAGAAGTCTTTGATACGATGGATTATGACCTGCTGGCAGAGGAGGTAGAAGAAGCATGAATTTGCCGAACAAGTTGACTTGTCTGCGTGTGCTGCTAATTCCAGTATTTTTGATTTTTCTGTATATTGGAGCAATTCCCTATCATTTTCTGTTGGCGTTGGTGGTCTTTGCCGCAGCATCCATTACAGATGCCTTGGATGGAAAGATTGCCCGTGCACGGGGCTTGGTAACAAACTTCGGGAAATTTCTCGATCCACTGGCAGATAAAGTGCTGGTGATTACTGCCCTGCTGGCATTTATCGAGCTGGACGAAATGCAGATTTCAGCGATTCCAGTAATGATTATCGTAGCAAGGGAATTTATGGTTTCCGGCTTGCGGATGTTGACCGCCAGCGAGGGCGTTGTAGTTGCTGCTGGCATCTGGGGCAAGCTGAAAACAGCGTTTACCATGGTGACGATTGTTGCCATCTTGACTTACTGTTCGCTGACAGGGGATTTCAACTGTGCGATTCCGGAAGCCGTTAAAACATGGGGCTTGAACGGATTGCTCTGGATTTCCACCGCTCTGACAATTATTTCTGGATGCGGATACTTAAAGGGCTACTGGTCTTATATCAATACCGATAAATAACAGGAAAGGATGTACCCTATCATGATGAAAAAAGGATTGGCTGCCGCTGCAGCCCTGTTAATGCTGTTGACCGCTGCCGGATGCAGCGATCAAGATGCATCATCTTCCACCGCAGATGCGGCTTCTTCTGTCACCACTGCGGAAACAACATCCACCGAGGTGACCACAACCGTGGACATCGAAGCACTGATGCCGCAGGAGGAAGAACTTGACCCATCTCCGATTCCTTTTCAGGATATTGCATTTCAAGTACCGGCAGGCTGGGGCAATTTGAACGTAGAAAATCTGGTTGTCTGGTATCCGAACGATGGTTCTGGTTCGCTGACGGTGCAGTGCTTTCCGAAAGACGAACTGGAGGTTTCCGGAACAGATGAAAAAGACTTGCTGAAAAATCTGGGACAGAACCTTGCAAAGGGACAGACGGTTTTCTCCGAGGTTTGGAACGAATTGCTGGGAACAGATGCCTATGCCATTACCTATTCTCCGGAAACAGATGCAAGTGCAGACACTGCTCAGAAAGTGAACCTGTCCGTTTTGTTCTATGTGAATGATGTGCCGTATGCCATGACGTTTGCGAACTATACTGGAACGAGTCCGGTTCTGAAAGATTCCGGTGCGATTCTGAACACCGTGCAACTTCGAGATGCATCTGATTCGACAGATACAACCGATGCAACAACGGACACAACAACCGATGAAACCGATACAGAAACAGAAACGGAAGCTACCACCAGCGAGAGCGAAAATTAAAAATTCTAGTCATAAAAAATGACACAAAAAGAAGCCGCACAGCGGAGAGAAAATCTCTTCCGCTGTGCGGCTTTTTACGGTTGTAGAATCGGGGCTGCCGTTAGGCGTTTTGCTTTTGCTCGTCCGGCAATCCACGGGAAAGCCAGGTAGCTGCTAAGTCCAATGCTGCATACAAGGACGGTCGCTTGGCAGTTCGGAGACTTTTGTTTTCATCGGTGGACAAATCATAGACCTGTAATTCGCTGGCAACCGGAATGACACCGCTGGTATCTTTCTTGGTGACACGAATCATAATGACGTGCGGCTCGCACATATAGCCATAGTAAAAGCAATCGCCGGAACGAACCAACGGATAGCCTTTGTAAAAGAGAAAGTTTTGCTCCACGATACCCATCCTTTCTTTGTGTAACTTGGTTTGTGTCTATTGTTTGGGCGGAGAACTTACTGCCACGAGGTCTGGAAGTCTTCGTCTGTATCGAAGATGTCAAGATTATGCCGCAGGGCATCCAGATAAGAAGACCGACACTGGAAGCTTAGTTCACCGTTTACAGTGATATAGCAATTGAAGTCGTCGATTTGATAGAATGCAACGGTACGGTCTTCGCTGCCATCAGAAGTCTTGTAGTGGATTTCTGCATCCGGTGTTCCGGTTGGAGCATCGCCCAAAACCACTTCTTCCGCAGCGGTTTGCAGCAGGAAGGCATAGAATTGCCGATAGCGTTCGGTGTCAATTTCCGACTTGCCATCTCTGGTGATGGAAGCAGTGTCCTTATCTGTACCGCTGTTCTCGAATGTGGTTTTCTTGCCGTCTACGGTAACATCCAGTTCGCTGATGTCCCAAACATAAGTGGTGAAAATCAGCTTGGAAGCCAGACCGGTCGGAGTAATGGTTGCCCACGGGCATTTATCCGCAGCAATTGCATAAATCACATTGCCATCATCCAGCTGTACCGGATAATAGGTGGTTGCAGCGGAAGTGGTTGCTGTGCTGTCATCGGTAGAAATGTCGTCAGCCTCGGTGACAACATCGCCGATTTTCAGGGTGTAAGTCGTGCCGCCTTCGCATTCCAGCGTCAGGGTTGCGAACGGGTCAGAAATGCCGTAGTCCTCCAAATCCTGTTCACTCGGACGAACAGCCAGAATCTTGCTGGCAGACAAGCCAAACAATCCCTCAATGACATCCTTAGACCGTTCTACGCTCAAATAAGCAGAAATCGGAGAAGTCATCTTGTGGGTGGACTGGGTGTTGCCGCTTTCGCCATCATTGCTGGTGTCCCGATGTTCGAGGATAATCGGCGTATCGAGGTCTTTCCGTTCGATGGTAACGGTGTTGATGGTTGGCATATTGTCGTCATCCGGCTTTTCCAGAACGGTTGTAGCTAGGAAGTCGGTGTCTGCCTTGCTGAAGTTTGCCAGCAGGGAAGTCTTAACGGCATAAACCGTATCACTGTCCGCCAGAGCGAAATAGTTGCAGCTTGCACCGGAAACGCTGCCGCCGATGCGGAACGCAAAGGTCGTTCCATCATCGAACTGCATGCTGACTTGTGTGGCATCCTTGCCCAGCCCGAACTTGTCGAGGTCGGTTGCGTGTTCTTCCACACACTGGTCAGCCTGTAGGCTGGCGGTGTTGTTGGCAAGTGTTCCAAGCAGGGATTCGTTGGTGGGAATATCCTCCCAGCCAGAAATCCGGAAGATTGCCGATTCGGTTTCTGTCGTCGTAGAAGTAGAAGTGGAATCGGTTGCATCCGTTGCAGTGGTCGTCTTTTCTGCCTTGACCCGAACTACTTCATAGCTGCCGGTTGCGTTGGTAACAGAAATCTGTTTCACATTGTCTGCGGATTCGTCCGAGAGTGTCAATGCTGCGAGGTCTTCTGCGGATTGTGTGGTAGCAGCAGTGGCATCACTGCTGCTGTCCTCCTTGCCAGACGGACGGGTCAGCAAGACAACACTGCCAGCCAGCAGTACCACAACGGCAGCCCCGCAAATCACACCAATCATTCGTTTTTGCATAGGTCACGCCATCCTTTCTGCAATTAGCGGCTCTTTCTGCGTGCCCAGATGACAATTCCAATCACAATCGTAATTGCCGGGAAGACAACTAGAACGACTGTGGTGAGCAACTTCATCTGAGAAGCAGTTGTATTCATCGAAGTGATGTTCATATCCTTTGCAGTGATGACGATGTTGTCAGATTTTCCGCAAATGGTGTTCAGTGCACTGATGAAGTAATCCGCATTGTTATAGGAGGTATCCTGTGCAACGTAGTAATCGAAGTAACCCATCGAACCGATGACCATGACATCACTTTCAATTTGACCGTTATCCTGTGCAGCCTGATTCTGAGAGAATGCCATGACAGAATAACTGCTGCGTTCTGCATTGGCAGCATCAAAGGTTGTAGTGGTGGTTGTTTCTTCCGTGGTTTCCTCGGTTGCTTCGGTGGTGGTAACGCCGTTCTGTGCATCCCAAGCTGCTTCTGCCCGTTCCGAGTTGCTATCGAGATTCAGCGGAACGCAGTAAGCAGAATCTGCGGTATCCAGCAGGTCGGTAACCACTCTGCCATTGTTGGCATCTCTGGTGAGAATCGGACGGGAAACCGGAGCGATAATCGGCAGGGAAGTGTTAGAAAGTCCGCTGCTGTAGTCGCTGTTGGTCTGGTTGACAATTGGAGCATACATTCTCTGATTGCCGGCAACGAGCAAGGTAACTGCCTGCTGGGTGCTGGAGTTGTCGTCAATGACATAGCTGTTATCGACCGTAATGTTCCAATCCTTCAGGAATGCGTCCAGATTTGGGGTATTGCCCTGTGTAAAGTCGGCGATGTAGAGTAACCGTTTGCCGAGGTTGCCGTCATTGTGCAGGAACGTTTCCAGCTTGTCGATGGCATCGACCGTGAGGTCGTTGACCGGAGCTGGCAGTACCAGCAAATCATAGTCATCTGGAGAAATGGTATCGGTGACCATATCCAGCTGTGTAACATCATAGCCGTTGTCGTCCAGCAGCGTGCTCAGAACCTTGGCAGCATACTGGTTGCCCTGTGTCGGGCTGTAGATGGTGTTGCTGTTGGAAGTGCCGATAAAGCCAACTCGCTGCGGGTTTGCATCGGTAACGTTCATGATGGCATTGGTGAGGGACTGTTCGCCCTTGAATGCGGTGATGCATTCGGACAGGGAAACCTGTCCATAATAATAATACTGCAACTTATCCTGATCCATGTCAAAGAAGTCAGACAGTGGGAATACCTTTACACGGTCACCGCTGCAAACAATGACATTATCAGAACTGATCGTACCGCTGTACTTGCTCTGATACTTTGAGAGAATATCCGGATCTTTGGTGGTATCGAAGTAAGTTACTTCGATTTCACTGGAATAGCCCTGATATTTTTTCAGCAGTTCCGTTACCATTTTCAGATAGGAGTCCTTTTCCAAGGTGCTTTCCTCGCTGGAAACGGCAATTTCAACGGGTTCGGTGAGGTTTTTGATATAGTCAATGGTTTCATCCGAAACTTCGTACAAGTTGGATGATGTCAGGTCGATTTTGGCGTTCGGATACCGTTCCACCAATAATCCGACAACGACATTCACTAAAACCACGATTGCTGTGACAATGACAGTAATGGCAAACGCAATACCGCCGTATTTCATCTTCTTTTTCCGCTGTCTTTGTTTGATCAGCTTTGCATCCTGTTGTTCCATAATCGTTTTCAGCCTCCTTCTTACCGCCAACGTCTGGTTTCAAATACCCGGACGGTAAAGAAATTAAACAGAACCGCCGTGCTGATATAGAGCAGAACGCTGGACAGGTTAAACAGTCCATAAGTAAAGTCATAAATGCGGCTGAAGAATGAAACCGATTCCATCGCATTGCCGAGCCAGCCCACAAGGGTGCTGAGGACAGTGCTTTTGCTGGAAAGAGAATCTGCACTGCTGGAAACTGTTCCACTCAGGTAGTCGATCATATAGAGGACAACCAGAGAAACAATGCCCAAAACATAGGCGATGAACTGGTTTGCTGTGAATGCAGACAAAAACAGGGTGATTGCCATGAACGCTGCTCCCATGAGGAAGAGGGCGATAAAGTTGGAAAAGACAATCGACCATGCAACCGTGCCGAAGAAGCTCAGCAGAATGGCATAGACAAAGACAATGGCAATGCCCATTGCATAGACGGTCAGGGCGGCAAAATACTTGCCGAGGACAATGCCGCCGAGGGAAACCGGTGCAGTCAATAGTCCTTGGTCGGTTTTCTGTGCACGTTCTTCCGAAAGCAGACGCATCGTCAGCAGCGGCAGAATCAAAACCATGACCAACCGCATCCATGCAAAATAGTTACTCATATCTGTACGGGCATAGTTCAGACAGAACAGCCAGAACAGAACACCCGATCCCAGATAGAATACCGTCAGAAAGACCGGGCCGATGGCAGAGTTGAAGAAAGACCCCAACTCTCTCCGATAAATCGCTCCCATGTTACTTTGCCTCCTCTTGTTTGGTGTCGGGTTGTTTGGTTGCCGGAGCAGGTTTTTTCGGTGCAGCATCCGGCTTGGTTTTTGTTTGTTCCGGTGTCCATTCGCCCATGGTCACCTTGAGGAAGATGTCTTCCAGTGTCAGCAGACCGCTTTCCATGCGGTAGATGTTCCAGCCGTGTTCCTGTGCAACGGCATTGACTGCCTTCCGCAGGTCGGCGTTGTTTTTCGGTTCGATTTCGTAATCGAACAAGCCAGCTTCCAGCTGTGTGGACTGCTGTACCTTTGCCACGTCTGGAATTGCACGCAGAGCCTGTAAAACGTCTGCTTCTGCACCATCCAGCCGTACCTTGAGGCGGTGGTTCTGGGACATGGACTGTGCGAGGGTGTCAATTGCACCATCTGCCATCAGTTTGCCCTTGTTGATGATGATGACCCGGTCACAGACTGCCTGAATTTCCGACAGGATGTGGGAAGAGAGAATAACCGTGTGTCGTTTTCCGAGCCGCTTAATCAGGTTTCGGATTTCCATCATTTGTTTTGGGTCAAGACCAACGGTCGGTTCATCGAGAATCAGGATGGGCGGATTGCCAACGAGTGCCTGTGCCAGACCGACACGCTGCCGGTAACCTTTGGACAGATTCTTGATGATGCGGTCTTGCACATCACTGATTTTGCAGAGGTTGCAGATTTCAGTGAGGTGTGCTTTGCGGGGGAGTTTGCACTTTTTCAGGTCATAGACGAACCGCAGGTAGCCCATAACGGTCATTTCCTGATAGAGTGGCGGCAGTTCCGGCAGGTAGCCGATTTCCCGTTTTGCCTGGATGGGATCGTCCAGAATGTTGATGTCGTTGATCAGAGCCTCTCCGGAAGAAGAGCTGATGTAACCGGTCAACATGTTCATTGTGGTGGATTTTCCGGCACCGTTTGGCCCTAAAAAGCCCACAATTTCACCATCTTGTACGGTGAAGCTGATGTCATCGACTGCAAGGTGACTGCCGTAACGCTTGGTCAGATGATTTACCGTAATCATGCGAAAAGAAGACCTCCCTATTTTGATGCAGCTGCAAGGGGATTGCAGCTGTTTTTCATTTAGAGTCGGCAAAAAAGGAGCAAGGGTGCATCCCCAGCCCCTTTTTCAACCGACTCCCGAATGATTATAGTCGGATATTGTGAAAATGCTGTGATAATCTTACGAAAGGCGGTTTATACCGTCCTGAACCCGCTTGAGGGTTTCGTCTTTGCCCAAAATGGCACAGAGTTCAATGCCGCCGCCCGGTGTAAATGGCTTGCCGGAGAGGGCAGTTCGCAGCGGCCAGAGCATCCAGCCATTCTTCACGCCGAGTTCGCCGATTCTTGCGAAAACAGCAGCGTGAATGCTGTCTACTGTCCAATCAGAAATGCCTTCCAGAACCGGCAAGATTTCCGTGAGGGCTTCCTTGGCGGTTTCCGGTGTGGTTTTCATCTTCTTGTGGCGATACAGTTCTACGTCATAATCCGGCAGGGCATCAATGAAATCCACCTGTTCCGGAATGTCGGTGAACAATTCGGTTCTTGGCTGTAAAACGTGGCAGAGCAGCTGCAGGTCTGCGGTTTCGCTGTGAACCACCTGACGGATGTACGGAATGGCTTTTTCTGCAAAAGCTTCCGGTGTCATCTTACGGATATATTCGCCGTTGATGGCTTTCAGCTTAACCGGGTCAAACAGTGCCGGAGATTTGCTGATACCAGAGATTTCAAACGCCTGAATCAGTTCGTCCATGGTGAAGATTTCCTGTTCACCAGTTGGAGCCCAGCCCAGCAGAGCGATGAAGTTAATGATGGCTTCCGGCAGATAGCCCTTTTCGAGCAGGTCTTGGAAGGAGGCATCCCCGTTCCGCTTGGAAAGCTTGTGGGTCTTGTCCTTCATGACCGGAGAGCAGTGTACATAAACCGGAACATCCCAGCCGAATGCCTGATAGAGCAGGTTATACTTCGGAGCAGAAGAAAGATATTCGTTACCACGGATGACATGTGTAATGCCCATCAGATGGTCGTCTACAACATTTGCGAAGTTGTAGGTCGGCATGCCATCGGTTTTAATCAGAATCTGGTCATCCAGCGTGCTGTTTTCTACGGTGATATCGCCATAAACTTCATCGTGGAATGTAGTTGTACCATCGAGCGGCATCTTCTGGCGGATAACATACGGAACACCAGCGTCCAGCTTTTCCTGAATTTCTTCCGGTGTCAGATTCCGGCAGTGCCGGTCATACATCGGGGCGATGTGAGAAGCTTCCTGAATCTTCCGGACTTCTTCGAGCCGTTCCTTGCCGCAGAAGCAGTAGTAAGCGTGACCGCTCTTGACCAGCTGTTCTGCATAGCCCTTGAACATGCCCATCCGTTCAGACTGCACATAAGGGCCAACTGGGCCGCCGATATCCGGGCCTTCGTCCCACTTCAAGCCAGCGATGCGGAGGGTGTTATAGATAATATCAACCGCCCCTTCGACATACCGTTCCTGGTCGGTATCTTCGATTCGGAGAATAAAGTCGCCGTCATATTTTTTTGCCAGCAGATAGGCATACAGAGCGGTTCTCAGGTTGCCGATGTGCATATAGCCAGTCGGGCTTGGTGCAAACCGTGTTCTGACACGTTTTTCCATGAGAAAAAAACTTCCTTTCGTTTGATAAATATAAGTATCATGATAATGTGGGGGAGTACTGGGCTTTACTGCTTGCAGGCAGCTTGTACGGTGCGGATGTTGTCCGCAATGGCAGCTTTCAGCTCGTCCAGACCGGAGAACTTTTGTTCTTTCCGCAGAAAGTCCAGCAGTTCGATTCGGCAGAATTGCCCGTATAGATCCCCTTGAAAGCCTAATAAATGGGTTTCCGCAACTGGAATGCAGGCATTGGAAACCGTTGGCTTTGTACCGATATTGGTCACGCCGTTCCAGACGCTGCCGTCTTTCAAATAGACCTTTGCCCGATAAACGCCATAGAGTGGCACAAGTTGTTCCGGAGCAAGGGAAAGATTGATGGTCGGGAACTGAATGGTTCTGCCAAGGGCAGCCCCATGCTGAATGATGCCGGAAATTTGATAGGGTGCACCGAGCAGGCGGTTTGCCTGCTGGATTTCGCCATCTAACAGCAGTTGCCGAATCCGGCTGGAGGAAATCACCGCTCCATCCTGTTCTACAGCGTCAATCAGTTCGACCGTAAAGCCAAAGGTTTCGCCGAACACTGCCAAGTCGGCAACGCCCCATGCAGCCCGGTTGCCAAATCGAAAATCCCTGCCGCAAAAGAGCTTTTTTGCGTGCATCTGGTCGTGGAGATAGACCCGACAGAAGGTTTCACCGTCCATCGCTGCAATCTCCGGAAACGGCGGGCTGACAACGGTCTGAATCCCAGCAGCCGTTAAAAGCTGCTGTTTGGTGTCGTCCGGATAGAGATAGCGGAGCGGTTCACCCCGTTTGATGCGGACAGAAGTGGTCTGCATCGTAAAAGCAGCTGGCGTCAAACCGTCTGCCTGACAGGCAACGGCTGCCGCTAAGACGGCACGATGTCCGATGTGAACACCGTCAAATAAGCCCAGTGCCACGGCGGAAGCAGGTTGGAGCATGGGAAAACCTCTTTTCGTTGGGAATTTCAAAAAATGGGAGAATGCGAATCAGAACCGTTTTCCAATTCGCAATTCCTGTTGCGTACGGTCGGCAAGTGCCGTTCCTAAGAACGTACCAGTTGCCCCGTAGACGGTATAGATATCCTGGTCAGGCTGGAGATTCCGCAGCCGATTTAAATCTAATTTGACACCGTTGCAGAACATCCGTTCCTGTGCGGCATTGAGTCGCAATTTCGGATAGGATGAAAACAGGGAATCCGTCGGGAGCAGGTGCTTTTCCAGCGTGCCGTCTGCCATTGCAGCGGCAACCTGCTCAAAGGTCAGGCAGTCTTGCAATGGATAGCCGCAGGCAGCTGTCCGAGTCAGAGCAGTCATCACCGCATCGCCGCCGAGCCGCTGCCCAATATCAGAGAGCAGCGTCCGGATATACGTTCCTTTTCCGCAGGAAACCGTCAGTGTTGCAGTCTGTTGCGTTTCGTCAAAAGCGTCCAGCGTAATAGCATCAATGTGCACAGTACGGGTGGGACGTTCGACGGTTTCGCCCTTTCGTGCGAGTTCATACAGCCGTTTTCCGTTGACGGAAACCGCAGAATACATGGGTGGCAGCTGGGTAATATCGCCGAGAAACTCCGGCAGTATGGCACGAAGTGCTGCTTCTGTGACGTGCTGTTCCGGATAGTCTTGCAGGGGCTTTCCCCAGATGTCGAGCGTATCGGTTGCCTTGCCGAAAACAACGGTTGCCTGATAGGTCTTGTCCTGATTCGGCAGGATGTCGCAGGCTTTTGTTGCAGTTCCGACCAAAATCGGCAGTACGCCCGTTGCCATTGGGTCGAGTGTTCCTGTGTGTCCGAGCCGTTTCATATGCAGAATGCCACGCAGCTTTCCGATGACATCGAACGAGGTAAAATCCTGCGGTTTATTCATACAGAGAATGCCGTTCATGATTCCGCCAAGCTCCTCTCTACCGCTGTTTGCAGCTGCTGCATGACGGATTCTGCTGTGCCTTCAATGAGGCATCCAGCAGCCTTGATGTGACCGCCACCGCCAAATTCTTTGCAGATGGCAGCAACGTCCACAATACGAGCGGAACGCATGGAAACCTTAAAGACATTGGGATCTCGTTCCTTGAGGGTAATGCCGACTTCTGCTCCTTCGACCTGTAGCGGAAATCCTGCCAGACCATCGAGGTCGAGCGGGTCTAAACCATACTGTTCCATGAATGCCAGCGTGATGCAAATCATTACACATTTTCCGTTGCAGCTGGTATGCAGCTGGTCGATGAGCTTTTGTTCCACTCGCAGTCTGCCCATACTTTTAACGGCAAACATCGCCCGATTGATCCATGCATAGTGGATTTCCGGGAACTGTTCCATGAGGTCTGCAACGATTCGCAGCGTGTGCGGGGTTACGTTGTCGAACTGGAAACAGCCCGTATCGGTTGCCATGCCCGTATACAAGCAGGTGGCAATCTGGGGCGTGAGTTTCACAGGCAGTTCCTTTGCAATCGCATAGACGATTTCACAGGCAGCGGCTGCTTTTGGATACAGACAGCATTCCTTTGCAAAGGAGCGGTGCATGATGTGGTGGTCAATTGCAAGGGCAACTCGTCCGCCATAGGGTTCGTCCAAGTCGCCGAGCAATTTGCGGTCTGCGACATCGACCGAAAGAATGACAGCAGCGTCTTCGTCAACGGTATCCGGTGTTTCTTCAACTGTCAGAAAGGCATAGCGTTCCGGAATCGGGTCGCTGCACCGTACCACCGCATGACAGCCCATCTGACGGAGCAGGGCAGCGAGTGCATAACCGCTGCCGATGCAGTCGCCGTCCGGACTTTGATGGATGAGGATCATGGCTTGCTGGATGGTTTGCAGCTGGGCAGCTGTTTCTGCAATGTTCATATCTTACTCCTCAATGTCCTCTAAATGCAGGTCATGCAATTTCTGATTGATTTCTGCACTGTGTTCAATGGAGTGGTCTGCAATGAAGTGCAGAGCCGGAGATTTCCGCAGCTTGAGGCGATGAAACAGTTCTCGCCGCAGGAATCCGGTCGCACTGACCAGACCGATGCAGGAGGTTTTCGCCGTTTCGATGCCAGATAAGCTGGAAACATAGACTTTACAGTTCGACATATCGTTAGACAATTCCACCCGAACGATGGTCAAAAGGGGGTCGATACGGGGGTCTTTGAGTTCCCGCAGCAGGGCGGTGAGTTCTCGCAGGATGTCTTCTTCTGTCCGACTGGTTTTATAGTTTGCCATAAGAAAATGCCTCCTTTTTTCAAATCAGGGGCGGAGAAATGCAGCGAATGCCGCTGCATTTCCAAGCCGGATGGAATGAATATTCTCTGAATTAGTCCTGATATTCTTCCATGATGAAGGCTTCAAAGATGTCGCCTTCCTTGAAGTCCCGGAACTTTTCGAGCGTAATACCGCATTCGTAGCCTTCGGTAACTTCCTTTACGTCATCCTTGAACCGCTTCAGGCTGGACATTTTATCTTCTGCAATGACAATGCCATCCCGAACGACACGAATCTGGCACTGTCTGGTAACTTTACCGCTGAGGACATACGCACCGGCAACCGCACCAACGCTGGAGATTTTATAGACCTGACGCACTTCGATCCGACCCATAACAACTTCCCGGAACTTCGGAGCAAGCATGCCCTTCATAGCAGTTTCCACATCTTCGATGGCATCGTAAATAACCCGATAGGTACGGATTTCGACATGGTCACGGGCAGCAGTTTCTTCTGCCAGCGGGTCAGGACGCACATTGAAGCCGATGATAATGGCATTGGATGCATCCGCCAGCATGACATCGCTTTCGTTGATTGCACCAACGCCGCCGTGGATGACCCGAACCCGAACTTCATCGTTCTGGATTTTTTCGAGGGACTGCTTCACAGCTTCTACAGAACCCTGCACGTCAGCCTTGACGATGATGGCAAGTTCCTTCATTTCACCCTCTGCAATCTGGCTGAAGAGGTTGTCGAGCGTTACCTTCTGGTATTCGCTGAACTTTGCCTGCTTTGCTTCATGCTTCCGCTGTTCTACGAGGGTCTTTGCCAGACGTTCATCTTCTACAACGTCAAAGACATCGCCAGCAGCCGGAACTTCTGCCAGACCGGTGATTTCAACCGGAACAGACGGGCCAGCTTCGTGAACAACTGTACCCTTGTCGTTGGTCATGACACGAACCTTTCCGACACTCGTTCCGGCAAGAATAACATCGCCGGTGTGCAGCGTCCCGTTCTGAACCAACAGGGTTGCAACTGGACCTCTGCCCTTATCCAACCGGGCTTCGATGACAGCACCCTTTGCACGGCGGTTCGGGTTTGCCTTGAGTTCCTGCATTTCTGCAATCAGCAGCACGTCTTCGAGCAGTTCGTCAATGCCTTCGCCAGTCTTTGCAGAAACCGGAACGCACATAACATCGCCGCCCCAGTCTTCACAAACCAAATCATATTTGGTGAGTTCTTCCTTAACCCGGTCTGGATTTGCTCCTTCTTTATCCATCTTGTTGATGGCAACAATCAGGGAAACACCAGCAGCCTTTGCATGGTTGATGGATTCTACGGTCTGCGGCATGATACCGTCATCGGCAGCGACAACCAGAATGGCAATATCTGTGATATTTGCTCCTCTTGCACGCATTGCGGTGAACGCTTCGTGTCCCGGTGTATCGAGGAAGGTAATTTCCTTGCCGTTGCAAGTGACCTGATATGCACCGATGTGCTGGGTGATACCGCCGGCTTCGCCTGCGGCGATGTTGGCGTGACGGATGTAGTCCAGAATGGAAGTTTTCCCGTGGTCAACGTGACCCATAACAACGACAACCGGAGAGCGTTCTTCGGTGTTATCGGATTCGTCCTCTTCTTCAATCAGACGTTCTTCGATGGTAACGATGACTTCCTTTTCTACCTTTGCACCCAGTTCTTCTGCAACCAGACAAGCGGTGTCGAAGTCGATTTCCTCATTGATGGATGCCATAACACCCAAGCCCATCAGCTTTTTGATGACTTCCGTTGCAGTCACTTTCAAGCGGCTTGCGAGTTCGCTGACCACGATGGATTCCGGAATCCGAACCTTGAGCTGTTGCTTTCTTGCCTTTTCGAGTTCCAGACGGCGAAGACGGTCTTGTTCGGTTTCCCGCTTATTGGAATACTTCTGCTTGTTCCGCTGAGCAGACTTCTGGTTGATTTTTTGCTTTTTGGTGGAATAGTTATCCTTGCTGTACTTGCCAGCCGGAGCAATCTGTTCATACCGCTGGTTGTACTTATCCAAATCCACATAAGAGCCACGGGTATCAACGGTACGCCGCTTTTCTGTTGTAGTAGCGGTATCGGAAGACAGTTCCACTTCTACGTGCAGCCGTTCGCCCCGTTTTTGTGCCTGCGGCTGCTGTTTCTGCTTTTTCTTGTGGTGTTCCGGATGGTTGTTATTGTTGTTGTTATTCGGCTGGCTGGCTGGATTGGCAGCAGCTACCTGCTTTTTCGGCTGAGCGGCAGCCTGCGGCTGATTCTTCTGATTGGATACAGTCTGCTGCGGCTTCTTTGCAGCGGAATTGCTGTTATTGGGATTGCCGTTGCCATTGTTATTGTTGGCATGGTTATTTCCAGCGGCATTCTGCTGCTGTGGTCTTCTCCGATCCTGCGGCTGTTTTTTTCCTTGATTCTGCTGCTGGTGAGCAGCTTTCTTTTCGTTCCCTTTTTTCATAGATTGTTGTGCCACCTCTTCCCTCGTACTGTTTTTCGTTGCGAAATAGGCTGCAAAGCCGTCTGTCACCTGCTGACGCTGGGTGATGGATTCCAGAACTAGATTGACTTCTGCTTCCGTCAGGGTGCTGCTGCTCTTTTTTTCTGTTCCGTCTTGCAGTTCAGAAAACAGGGCAATCAGGTCATTCGGATTCATCTGGAGTGTCTTTGCAACGTCGCTCAATTTCTGCTTTTTTGTCGTCATCGGCAACTCTCCTTTCCGCGTGTTCCTGTCGGTTGGGACAGGGTTTCAAAAAGAATGGTATGCGTCATCCATTGCTGGAGGACGATTCGGTCTGTAATAGAGCCTGAATCCGCTGGGCGAATCCGGCTTCACAGATGGTTAGGATGCCGGCACGCTGTCCGAACAGCAGCCGGACTTCTGCCATTTCCCAGTTCGTCTGTACGACTGGGACGTGTTGTTTTTCGGCGAAATACAGCACTTCTTTCCGGCTTTTTTCGGAAAGGTCTGCGGTGAGCAGAATGCAGGCTGCATAGCCGCCCTGGATGGCATCTTTCGCCCGTGCAAAGCCGGCTTCGAGTTTACCGGCTTTCCGGCAGATCGTCAGTAAGTTCCTGCACTTTTCTGGTAAGGGCATCTTCCATCTCCTTATAGGTTTCCGGTGGAAACATCTGCACAAAAGAGCGTTCCACCTTGCGGGTTTTCTTTGCTTTTTCGAGGCAGGCTTTATTCTTGCAGAGATAAGCCCCTCTTCCCGGGGTTTTTCCGGTTTCGTCAATGACGAAATTGCCGTCCGGGGTTCGCACGATTCGGATGAGTTCCTGTTTTGGCTTTCGTTCGCCGCAGCCCATGCAGGCACGCAGGACTTCTTTTTTCTTTTTCATGCGGTGTTATGCCTCCGTTGTTTCCGGGGTTTCTGCTGGTGTATCAATGGCGGATTCGATCGCAGCGGTTGTATCGTCATCGCTCAGCAGCAGGTCATCTTCCTCTGCATCGGCATTCTGTGCCTGCCAGTTTTCTTCCCAGCTTGCAGCGTCCTGAGCCTGTTCGGCATCCTGTTCAGCCTGAGCCTGCTGAGCCGCTTCTTCTTCTGCCTTTGCCTTAGCTTCTGCCTCTGCCTTTGCAGCGAGTTCAGCCTTTGCTTCTTCCACCTTTTCTGCAATCAGAGCTTCGTTTTCTGGGGTTGCAGCCTTGATGTCAATCTTATAGCCAGTCAGCTTGGCAGCCAGCTTGGCATTCTGTCCCCGGTTGCCGATGGCAAGGGAGAGCTGATTTGCTGGTACGAGCACGCCGCACAGCCGTTCTTCCGGATTGATGATGGTAACGCTTTCCACCGTTGCCGGAGCAAGAGCTCTTGCAATAAATTCTTCCGGATTTTCGCTGTATGGAATGATGTCGATTTTTTCGCCGCTCAGCGACTTGACAACGGCATCAATTCGAGCATGCTTCGGACCGATACAGGCACTGACTGGGTCAACATTTGCGTCATTTGACCAAACAGCGATCTTGGTTCTTGCACCAGCTTCTCTGGAGATGGCTTTGATTTCTACCACGCCATCATAGATTTCCGGTACTTCGAGTTCAAACATCCGCTTGACCAGTTCCTTGCGGACACGGGAGATTTTAATAATTGGCTTCTTCTGCTTGTTGGCGATGTTGGTGACATAGACCATGATGCTCTGTCCCTCTTTGAGTTCTTCGCCTGGGATCTGTTCGTTGTGGAACAGATAGATTTCGGTCTTGTCATACATCAGTGTTGCAGCACCGCCTTTTTCCACTTGTGTAACGGTGCAGGTGATGCAGTCGTTTTCCTTGTCCTGGAATTTATCCAGAATCCGCTTGCGGTTGATGTCCCGCAGGTCGCCCTTGATGGACTGTTTTGCGGAGAGAGCAGCGGCTCTGCCGAACCGGTTGATGTCCAGCCGCTTCTGGATGTGGTCGCCAACTTTAATGGATGGGTCGATGTTGCGGGCTTCTGCGATGTTGATTTCGTTTTCGTCAATCGGTTCATCGTCGATAACATCCTGCCGCAGATACATTTCAAAGGTCTTGGTAGTCGGATCGATTTCAACGGTAATGCGGTCTTCGCTGTCCGGATAAGCCTTGCGGGCTGCCTTCAGCATTGCAGATTTTACCTTTTCGATGAGGGTATCGGTGTCCAGACCATTTTCGCTGCCCAGCGAATTCAGTGCTTCAAAAAAAGCATTGTCCATTTTATGTGCCTCCATTTTTAAAATTCAAATGCTTCGTATCGTTTTACAAACGTAAGTGCTGCAAGCGGCAGGCTGATGCTGCCGGTTTCGGTTTCCAGTGTCAGCATGTCATCCTTGCAGGATTGCAGCGTACCGATAAATTCCCGTTCTCCGTCAATGGGGCGGATGGTGCGGGCACGCACTTCCGTGCCGATGCCATCGGTAAAATGCCAGGTGCGGTTAAATTCCCGTTCCAGACCGGCAGAGCCGACTTCCAGGATATAATTTTGAGAAATCGGGTCTTGTTCGTCCAGCAATTTGTTCACGGGTTCGGTCATTTTTTCACAGTCCTCAATGGTAATGCCAGATTCTTGGTCAATAAAAATCCGGAGATACCAGCAAGCACCTTCCTTTTCAAACCGCACATCCCAGATTTGAAAGCCGAATTCATCTGCAATGGGTTTCACTGCATTGTAAATCCGCTGTTCGGTCGCCCCGAATGCCTTCAGTTTCATGTGATTGCTCCTTTCTATTTGCAACGGCGGAGCCGGAAAAAGCCCCTAACATAAACGAAAGACCGGAAAGGGTTCCGGTCTTTGCTGCTGCGATATTGCTATTATAGCACACTCCACAGGAAAAATCAAGAGATTTTTCGTTTGTTTTTGATTTATTTCCGAGGAAATCCCTGTGGATGTGCAGAATCGTTCAAAAAATCATTCAGAAGCGGACTTTACGAACATATCATAAACGCAACGAATTGCCTGCTCGAAGTCTTCTTCGGTGACACCGACAATGATGTTCAATTCGCTTGAACCTTGGTCGATCATCTTGACATTGACTCTTGCGTGTGCCAGAGCGGCAAAGATTCTTGCAGCGACACCTCTTGTCCGGTACATACCGTGGCCAACAACTGCCATCAGTGCAATGCCGTCCTCAATTTCGAGGGTATCCGGATTGACCCGCTTCCGCAGTTCGGTCATAATCTGTTCCCGCTTGCCTTCGAGTTGAGCAGTTTCGAGAATGACCGTCATCGCATCAATGCTGGATGGCATATGTTCGATGGAAATATTGTGGCTGGCGAGAACATCCAGAACGTCCCGACAGAAACCAACTTCACTGTTCATCTTATCCTTGTGGATGTTGATGATGCTGAAGTGCTTCTTGCCAGCGATACCAGTAATGGTATAGGTGCTGCAATCATCGGCGTTGCATTCCGGAACGATCATCGTACCCGGAGCAGATGGGTCATTGGTATTGCGGATGTTGATGGGAATACCAGCGGAACGAACTGGGAAAATGGCTTCTTCGTGGAGTACAGATGCCCCCATGTAAGAGAGTTCCCGCAGTTCGGTATAGGTGATGGTGCGGATGCCGACCGGATTTTCTACGATTCTCGGGTCAGCAACGAGGAAACCGGAAACGTCTGTCCAGTTTTCATACAGGTCTGCCTTCATTGCTCCGGCAACGATTGAACCAGTGACATCGCTGCCGCCTCTGGAGAAGGTCTTGACATAGCCATCTGCACCGCAGCCATAGAAGCCCGGAACAACGGCATAATCCAGACCAGTCAGCCGTTTCCGCATGGTCTGAGCAGTCTTTTCCCGGTTCAGTGTGCCGTCTTCCTGGAAGAAGATGACTTCTGCTGCATCGACAAATGCAAAGCCCAGATAAGCTGCAATCAGCTTGCCGTTCAGGTATTCGCCCCGGCTGGCTGCATAGTCGCTGCCGAACCGCTTCCGGAAGTTTTCGCCGATGGTGACAAATTCTTCATCCAGCAGGGTTTCCGGCATAGAAAGCCCGTTCAGGATGCTGACATAACGGTCTTTAATTGCAGCAAGCTGGGTTGCAAATGCTTCGCCTTTTTCAGCGAGTGCATAGCACTGATACAGCATATCGGTTACTTTGATGTCATCCTTGAACCGCTTGCCCGGTGCAGACGGAACAACATATCTTCTGTCTGCTTCTGCCTTTATAATAGCGGCTGCTTTCTGAATCTGTCCGGCATCTGCCAGACTGCTGCCGCCAAACTTTACAACTTTCATCATGGTATTTTGATTTTACAGCACAATTCCCTGTAAAATCGACCCTCCTTATTCGTTCAAATTACAAAATACGTGCAAAAACAACGTCATATTCCAGTATATTCGATTTTCGAGAAAAAATCAACCGTAAAAACGTATGAAATTTTGTAAAAAAAAAATGTTTATTTGTGGAATACGACTGTATTCGTATCACGGACTTTTTGAAAAATGGAGCGGAAACAGATTGTCCGCTTGAAAATCAAGTCAAACGCTTGCAATTCCTGTTGTTTTATGCTATACTAATAGTAAATTTTTTTCAGAATACAAAAGGAGCATTCCAATTATGGCGAAAAACAATCAGAAAATGGTCGATGCCATTACTTCGATGGATGAAGATTTTGCACAGTGGTATACCGACATTGTCAAGAAGGCAGAACTGAGTTCTTATACCAGTGTAAAGGGCTGTATGGTTATCCGCCCGTATGGCTATGCCATCTGGGAACAGATGCAGCATATTTTAGACGAAACGTTCAAGGAAACTGGACATGAAAACGTTTGCATGCCGATGTTCATTCCGGAAAGCCTGCTGCAAAAGGAAAAAGACCATGTAGAAGGCTTTGCACCGGAAGTTGCATGGGTCACACACGGCGGTTCGGAAAAGTTGGAAGAACGGCTTTGTGTACGTCCGACTTCCGAAACATTGTTTTGCGACCACTATGCAGAAATCGTGCATAGCTATCGGGATTTGCCGAAACTGTACAACCAATGGGTAAGCGTGGTTCGTTGGGAAAAGACCACTCGTCCGTTCCTGCGTTCGAGAGAATTCCTGTGGCAGGAAGGACATACGATTCATGCAACCGCAGAAGAGGCACTTGCAGAAACAGAACAGATGCTGAACGTATATGCAGATTTCTGTGAAAAGTCGCTGGCAATGCCAGTTGTTAAGGGCAGAAAGACGGAAAGTGATAAGTTCGCCGGTGCTGTTGCAACCTATGCCATTGAAGCATTGATGCACGATGGAAAGGCGTTGCAGGCTGGTACATCGCATTACTTTGGCGATGGCTTCGCAAAGGCATTTAATATTCAGTTTACCGATAAGAATAACACCTTGCAGTATCCGCATCAGACCAGCTGGGGGGTTACGACCCGTCTGATCGGTGCGATTATCATGACGCACGGTGATAATAACGGTCTGGTATTGCCGCCGGCAGTTGCTCCGATTCAGGTGATCATTGTTCCGGTTGCAATGCATAAGGAAGGCGTTCTGGACAAGGCAAAGGCACTGGAAGCACAGCTGAAAGCAGCTGGCATTCGGGTAAAGGTAGACGATACCGACAATTCTCCGGGATGGAAGTTTGCACAGTATGAAATGAAGGGTGTTCCGGTTCGTCTGGAAATTGGCCCGAAGGATATTGAACAGGATCAGTGCGTATTGGTGACCCGTCACAATCGGGAAAAGACATTCTGCCCGCTGTCACAGCTGGTAGAAACTGTTCAGGAACGGTTGCAGGCAGTTCATGATGGCATGTATGAAAAGGCACTGGAAAACCGGAAGAACCGGACATATGTCTGCAAGAGCATGGACGAGATCCAGCAGGTTCTGGCAGAAAAAGGCGATGGCTTTGTAGAAGCAATGTGGTGCGGTGATGAAGCCTGTGAAGACAAGGTAAAGGAAGTAACGGGCGTTGGTTCTCGCTGCATTCCGCTGGAACAGAAGCACCATGCAGATACTTGCGTATGCTGCGGAAAGCCAGCAAAGCATATGGTACTCTGGGCAAAGGCATATTAAAAATATCATCTCGCCGCAGGCGAACTGCGGTCGAGCTGGCTCAGCTCGGCGGAGGGAGATTGTTAAGAGGGACAAGCTGTCCCCCTTAACAGACGTATGGATTAGATGAAATTGAAATCTAAGAGAAAATCGAAAAATCGCTGCTCGCCATTCTAAAAACATAAAAAATTCTTGTAAACTGTAATCTAAGAAAGATTCATAGGCAATTCGGACAACGCAACCACGGCGAACAGCGAACACAGGCAGACAGCGAAGCGATTCTGCCGAACCGTTCGCAATTGGTTTTCCTAAGAATCATTCACGCACTCCGGCAAACAGCGAAGCGATTTTGCCGAACTTTGATATAACAAAACACCGTATGGAATCATAAAATCCATACGGTGTTTTTGTTCTCTTATTCTTCTAAATTATCCTGTGAATCTTCCTCAGAATGAGATTCTGACGGCAAATGAATCGGACGATTATACGGATATGCACCGCCACGGTGCTGCATCGGCGGAATTGGAGCAATCTCCGGAGCAGTTGCTTGCGGTTCAGGCTGTCCGTAAAATTCGGGAGCAGGCTGCTGTGGGAATGGTTCTTCCGGCATTGGCTGCGGAATCGGTGCTTCTTCCAACGGTTCTGCATCTGGAATTGCTTCCGATTCTATCTCTGCATCTTTGTCCGCTTCTGTATCTTCTACAGGTTCTTGCGGTGGGAGATACCGCAGTGAAAGCGTCATGCAAATCATGCCAGCGTAGAAAACCGCTTCATTCATCAGAAAGTGCATCCAACGGGTTTGCTTGACAGCATCGGTCAAATAGCCCTCCAGCTGCAATTCTAGCAGGGCATCTTGCAATTGCAACCAAGCCATTGCAAATGGAATCAGGATAGCAATGATTTCCAGCCCTTTCAGCAGCCAAATACACCACAGTTTCCAGCGAATCATGAGCAGTAAAATCAGCGGCACTAACATCAGAATCTGATAGAATGGAATCTGGGTCAGCAGTCCAGAACTGCCGCTGGCTTGTAGGTCTGACCATCCCTCAATGACACCGCCGTATACATAGCAGACTGCCGGAATGATACACATCCACGGGAAAAACCGCATACCAACCAATCCAACCAGTACCATGAAGCAGCCAGCGGCAAGATATAGCCAGTATTCCAATGTCATATCATAGAGTGGATCACGAAACCGCTGTACCATGCCGATGCAGAGCAGTGCCCCAAATAGTGCCATCAGCAGTGGAAACAGGGAACGGCGAGAAACAGAAACGTGCAAGCGTTCCATGATGAGAAAGCCTCCTTATTTATTCAGTTGTCTGCTGGGAATCCGCAGCAGTTGTATTTTCCTGTAAGATATACCAGAAACCATCGACTTGAATCAGTGTCGGGGAGATGGTTTCTGTCTGTGTGCCCTTGCTGCCCGTGAGGGTGCGTTCTACGCTGAGTGTTACAGCATCTTGTGCGTGTACTTGGTCTTCTCCAATCATTTCATTCATATCATCTGTCCATTCGGTCAGGAAATCCTGTGATTGTTCAGACATGCCCTTGATGGCGAATGAAACGGTGACATCATCGCCACACTGCTGTTTCCAGGATGCCATGGTATTGGTGATGGCTTGCTGGTAGGTGGAAATCACATCTTCTTTGGTTTTATTATAGTGTTCCATGTAATAATCCCAGTAAGCTGGCGGTGCCATAAGGCGGTAGAGGGTGTCTGGCTGATTCTGGATGAATGCCGTGTAATATTCCGAGAGAACAGACTGATAGGTTTCAGGTGCTTGGTCGGAATTTTTTGTGTCTGTGCTTGCAGGTGCAGCAGTGGTGGTCACTGTCCTATTAGAAATAGATGATTCTTCCTTGTGTAGGGAATCTGGAAGAACAGCTGCACAGATGCCGCCAGCAGCGATAACAACTGCCACAATGCCACCGATGAGCAGTCTTTTTTTTTGTATTGCCATTTGTTTGAATCCTTCTTTCTTGGTTTTTATATTGGCTGTAAGAAACGAGCCGCAGGCAAATAAAAAGTTTTTTGGTGCAGCAATTTTTCAAAAATGCTGCCGAGGTGTGGGCGAGCAGCCCACATTTGCGAAGCAAAT
>ERZ825159.1291-NODE-1291-length-25066-cov-12.918316_pt1 | contig 25066 bp, 18 predicted proteins | sample MGYA00519932_ERZ825159 | MGnify/ENA primary metagenome ERZ825159 (study PRJEB31778, sample SAMEA3449191) | human gut metagenome | biome: human gut; feature: human-associated habitat; material: faeces | place: United Kingdom | collected 2010/2012 ...
AAAAAAGTTTCCCCCTCTAAGACGTGAATCTCGGAGGGGGAACGACTTTCTTGATGATTGCTTTCTTGATTATCTTCTTGGCGGTGCGGGCATGTCGATATGGGGCAGGTCAACGCTTTCGTATGAAGACTGCCAGTTCCGACTCCGTGAATTGGGCAAATTCCTCAGTATCGGGGTTGCGCTTCCTCGTAAGCCTTTCGGATGGATGCTAGTGTTGGTTAATCTCTTGTGTCATTTCTTTTTTCTTACTTCCCAATGACCGCTATAGCCGCTACCAATATACACAATATGAGGCATTTTGGCGATACGACGCTTAATAGTAATAATGCTTTTCCCAGATTGTTGAGCCAGTTCAGCAGTTGTTATTTTAGGATAAACAGCTACTTGGTATTCTATCCATTTATCTAAATCATCGCCTTGAGTGCCACCTTGAGGGACATCTTGAGGGACACCTTGAGGGACATCTTCGGTATCACCTTGAGTATCACCTTGAGTATCACCTTGAGTGACACCTTGAGTGACACCTTGAGTGACATCATCATTCTCCATAATATTTGCCTCTATACCAGGATGAGATTCCTGCCAAGCTAAGATCATATTGGGGAACGTGACTGTAAACTGGGCACGATCGGAGAAGAAGGATGGAAGCATCTTTTCCTCAAAGTAGGGAAGGGCTATAATCGGATTGATAATCTTGCCCATTCCCGAACCTTTACGCTCCATATAACCCAACTGGGCAAAGATGTCGGCAATAACCGGATTGCGTCTGACAGAAAGAATGTCTTCTGTGTCGAGAACATCAGTTTTATAACGTTTACCATCTTGTGCCAGAAGTTTCAGTTGGTTAGTGGCGCTAACCAACTCGTTTCCTTCCTTCTTCAGTTTTGTTTTCAGATACTTCCAATAGTTGCAGTTCTTGGTATAATCGTCTTGGTTGTTGAGCACACCAACGACATCCAAAACGGAAAACCACCATTTGGATAGTGTCTCGTCCCAAACGGCACGCACTTCGCGGTCGTTGAAGAAACGGATGGATACCTTCTGTATATTGTTATTGCACATTGCTTTCTGTCTTGATTTCTTCTTTATCGGCCACTCACTCAGTACCACTTTTAGTACCGCTTAACTGGTAATGGAGTTTATCTTAGGTGGTACTGGAGTATCAAGCAACTGACATTGGAGTAACACTTATGTGGTACTGACAAGGGACTTTGAAGGCCTGAATCAGGCACTCCAATTGATGTGTTCCTCGTATTTATCGAAGTCCATTTTGGAGTCTGCCCATGCGCGACAGTAGAGCGGCTGCTTCCAGGGTAGCAATGTGTTTTCTCACCATGCGTTCCGACATGCAAACGGGCTGAAAGCCCAATGAGCGCATAGCCCAGGGCAAGCGAAGCGACACCCTGGGTATTATCGTATTATCATTGGTACGCCCTGTAAGGGCAAAAGCATTAATCCTTAAATACATATTCCTTGTTGTATTCTACTCCATAGGATTCTAAAAACTTTTGGTACTCATCTTGAAACGACATTTTTTTGTGATGTATGCCTTGATTCTTTACATATTCCATTGTTTTTTCGACGACAGACTGGCTGACAGAGAAAACACCATATCCGGTCTGCCATGCGAATGTTCGATAATATGGTTCTATTGTTTTCATCCATCTACTACTGTTGCGTTTTACCTCCTCCACCACATGTGATATAGCGACATCCTTTGACAATAGAAATAATATATGTATGTGGTCGCAGATGCCGCCTACCTGTATTACTTTGCAACCTGTGGCATTCACCAATTGTCCTATGTAGGAATGAATGCGGTCGAGTTCTCTTTCACGAATAGGAGGACTCGTGGTCTTGATGTGGAATATCAAATGTATGTAGAGTTTACTTAATGACTGTGCCATGTTTTTTACGCTTTTGCCCTTTCAGGGCGTTGATGATTTATTGTTTGTTACCCAGGGTGTCGCTTCGCTTGCCCTGGGCTAAGAGCTTATTGGGCTTTCAGCCCGCCTAGGGTGTCGCTTCGCTTGCCCTGGACTAAGAGCTTATTGGGCTTTCAGCCAGTTCCTGTCTGAATCCGAAGCTCCTGTTTGCTGTTTTCTTGTTTCGGGATTCGTTCGGGATGGGTTTACATTTAAAAGCCATGGATGCTCACAGACAATCCATTTGCCGTTTTGTTGCTGCTCATGCGTGACAGTAGACCGACTGATCAGAATCTGTTATATTAGGATATTTATCGTGAACTTTATCATGAACTTTATCGTGAACTTTTTCATGAACTCTGTTCAATTCTTCTCCTTGATGACATTCTTCACCTCTGGTATTTCCCTGATGGGCGCAACGATGTTTTTGCAAAATTATCTTTCCTTGCCAGCGAAAGTGCGATAGAGCAAATTCAATGGCTGATGGTTCAATGCGGACTCTATCAGTTCTCCCAAGAACTCTGTTCCCTTCAGCAGATCATCGTGGTCAAACGATACGATATTCTCTGTATTGGGCTTGACACCAAAACGGAATTCAAGATTCGAGATGACATCTTCCAACCATGCGTTACTCGGCACACCACGGAAACGACTTAGTAGGTCGATAGTGGAGCGGGAGACGCTACTTCTTCTGCTGTCAACTCATTATTAAAGATGGAGAAGCTTGGGTCTGAATAACGGTAGTAACTCTTTCTTCCATCGAAACGGACGCTTTTTATAAAAAAACACTCCTCAAGCAAATAAATAGAAACAAGCTACGCAGTCTTTTTGCGCTACACAGAAAAATCAGTGAAAACGATGAAAAAGCGCATTTTCATCTACCGCGCAAATAGACTGCGTAGGAAAGGGGAGATCAGTCGATGTAGATCAGTTGGAAATGCTTGTTGAAGGTGAATTCCATGCCATTGGCCAGCTCCACCTCATACTCCTTCTTGCCCATCTCCAGTTTCTTGACCGCCCTTCCGGGATAGTGGAGGCGCAGGTAGCTTCGGATGGGGTAGGGGATCAGCTCCGCAGGCACCGAGCCGCGCTTGCAGTCGATCTCTGTCAAATTGCCCCTTTTGTCAAACTCGAGTTTGGTGCCATTGCGCAGCACGACGTCATAGCTCTTGCCGGCTCCCGACTCCTTCTTGGCCAGCACCACCTTTTGGTGGCTGAAATGGCGCGTGATCACGGCCTGGGCCTTGGCGGGAAGCATGGCGACGGAGATGGGCTTGTCGTTGTCCACATGGGCAGAAATAGCGGAGGAGACGATGCAGCAGATGGCGATCATCAAAAATCTCATTGTTCTTTTCATAAACTTCAAATCTATTGTTTTATTATACCTATATACGGATCGTGCCGAGACACGATACACTGTTTTGGACGGCTAAGGGTCGCAATGGTTTAAGGCTGCGCTCCACCTTGACAGAAAAAAACCACCCCCGGGGGACGGCGAGGGTGGTAATGGTCAGGTCATTGGGCTTGGCGTGTGGCAAGAAAGCGCTCCGCCTTGTGGAGGTCTTCGGGCGTGTCGATGCCGACGGTCTCGACATCGGTCAGTCCGACCTTGATCTTGTAGCCGTTTTGCAGCCAGCGCAGCTGCTCCAGGCTCTCCGCCAGTTCGAGCGACGACTGGGGCAGACGCGTGACCTCGCGCAGCACGTCGGCACGGTAGGCATAGAGGCCGATGTGCTTGAGGAAGGGGTAGGCCGCCAGCCACTCGCCCCGATCCTTGCCCCGGACGAAGGGGATGGGAGACCGGGAGAAGTAGAGGGCGAAGCCGTCGTTGTCGAGGACGATCTTGGGTGAGTTGGGATTATCCACCGCCTCGATGCTCTCGAAGCGCTTGCCGAGGGTGGCTATCTGCGTGGCGGGGTCGTCGAAGGCCTCCATCACCGTACGCAGTTGCGAGGGCTGGATGAAGGGTTCGTCGCCCTGAACATTGATGACGACGTCGGGAGATCCGCCGACCAGGTCGAGGGCCTCGCAGATGCGGTCGGTGCCGCTCTTGTGGTCGGATCGCGTCATGACGGCCTGGCCGCCAAACGCGGTGACGGCATCGTAGATGCGCTGGTCGTCGGTGGCGACATAGACGCGGTCGAGGACCGATCGTACCTGCTCATAGACGCGCTGGATGACGGGTTGGCCGCCCAGGATGGCGAGCGGCTTGCCCGGGAAGCGCGTAGAGGCGAAGCGCGCGGGGATGATGGCTATATACTCCATGGTGTGATTACTTGATGATGTGGAGCCACTTCAGCGGCTTCTTGACCAGTTCGCTGAGCTTGCTGTCCTTGTTCTTCTGCGGCAGCGCATAGTCCTCGCGAATGTCGTACTTCGTGGAGTGGACAGGGGCCTGGTCGCCACCCTGCTTGCCACGCCCACGGCCGCGCTTGCGCGAACTCTTCTTCTTGCCCTTGGGGGCGTCGGCCTGGGACTGGGCCTGCTGACCGCCCTGCTGGCTGCCTTTCTGACCTCCCTGCTGGCCGCCTTGCTGACCGCCGCCCTCGGTGCTCTTGTCCTTGCCACGGCCACGGCCGCGGGATCTGCGTTCCTTTTGGTCCTTTCGTTCCTTTTGGTCCTTCTGGTCGCGGCTGGCGTCGCCCTGCTGCTGCGGCTGCTGATCGCGGGCCTCACGCGGCTCACGGCGCTGGCGGCCACGGCGCGGCTGCTTCTCCCTGGGCTGCTGGTCCTGGGGCTGCGCCTGCTGCTGACCGTCCTTGGCCACGGGCTGATCGGCCTTGTCGGCCTCACGGGGCTGCGGCTTGGCGGCCTTCTCGGCGCGCTGCTTGTTCTGGCGGTTGCGGCTCTTCTTGTCCTTGTGGCTCTGCTGGTCGCGGGCCTCGCGGCGGCGGCTCTTCGCACTCTTGCCCTTGGCGGGGCGCGCCGACTGGCTATATTCGGGCGCCTCGCCGACGTCCTCGGGCAGGGGTACCTTCTCCACCGTCTTCTCCAGGAACTTCTCTATCTGCTGGAAGTAGTACTGGTCCTGCTCGCTGACCAGCGTGATGGCCACGCCGTCGCGGTTGGCACGGGCCGTACGGCCGATACGGTGGACGTAGTCCTCGGCGTCGCGGGGCACGTCGAAGTTGACGACCATCGCGATGTCGTCGATGTCGATGCCGCGGGAGATGATGTCGGTGGCGACGATGACGTCGAGCTGGCCGCTCTTGAACTGGAACATCATCTCGTCGCGCTCGGCCTGGTCGAGGTCGGAGTGCATCTCGCCGCAGTTGACCTTCATGCGCTTCAGCGAGGCAGCGATCTGCTTCACCTTCTGCTTGGAACCGGAGAAGATGATGACGCGGTTGAGGTCGCCGGCCTTGAAGATGTCCTTGAGGATCGCCATCTTCTGCGTCTCGTAGCAGACGTAGGCCTTCTGCTGGATCTTCTCGGCGGGCTTGCTCACGGCGAGCTTCACCTCGACGGGGTTCTTGAGCAGCGTCTTGGCCAGGTCCTCGATCTTGTCGGGCATCGTGGCCGAGAACATAATGGTCTGGACGTTCTGCGGCAACTTGCGGGCGATGGTGAGGATATCCTCGGAGAAGCCCATGTCGAGCATGCGGTCGGCCTCGTCGAGGATGAAGAAGCTCACGCGCGAGAGATCGACGTTGCCCAGCGACATGTGGGAGATGAAGCGGCCGGGGGTGGCGATGACCACGTCGGCACCGAGGGAGAGGCTCTTCAGCTCCTGGTCGTAGCGGTTGCCGTCGTTGCCGCCATAGACGGCCACGCTCGACACGCCGTCGAGATGGTAGGCGAAGCCCTGCATGGCCTGGTCGATCTGCTGGGCCAGCTCGCGCGTCGGCGACATGATGACGCAGTTGATGGCGTCGGCAGGATAGCCGCCGTCGGCCAGCTTGGAGAGGATGGGGAGCAGGTAGGCTGCCGTCTTGCCCGTACCGGTCTGGGCGACGCCCAGGATGTCGCGGCCTGCGAGGATGTGGGGGATGCAGCTTTCCTGTATGGGAGTGCACGTCTCGAACTGCATGTCGTCCAAGGCGTCGAGCACATAATCGTTCAAATCTAATTCGTCAAAATACATCTTTTCTGAAAGATAAAAATGGTGAGTGATACTACCTTGGCGCGTGCCTATAGCAGAAATAGGCTATGAAGGCAAAGATAAGGTTCGGAATCCATGCGGCCAGCACGGGGGGCGTGCCGGCATTGATGGCAAAGGTCGAGGAGACGGTCTGGAGCATGATGTAGCCGAAGCTCAGGCCCAGGCCGATACCCAGATAGAGGCCCATTCCTCCCTTTCGCTTTCGCGCCGAGAGCGAGAGTCCGATGATGGTGAGGATGAAGGAGGAGAAGGACATGGCGATGCGCTTGTGGAACTCCACCTCGTACTGCACGACATTGCCCGAACCGCGGCTCGTCTGCTTGGAGATGTAGTCGAGGAGCTCGGGCGAGGTGAAGGTCTCCTGCTGGCCCTTGGAATAGACCAGGTCGGTGGGTTCCATGAGGATGACCGTGTCCTTGACGTCGCCGGTGACGATCCGCTCGCGCAGGCCGACCAGCGTGCGCGTCTTCCAGTTGGTGGCCTTCCAGTGGTACTTCGCATCGGCGATCGTGTCGTACTGGATCTCCATAGCCGTCATGTGGCTGACCAGCTTCTTGCCCTCAAACTTGTCGAGGGAGAAGCCGTAGCCGCGCTTGTAGCGGTCGTCGTAGTGCTGGATGTAGGCCACCGTGCCCTTGCCCACCTGCAGCTGGACGTTCTCCGCAGAAGTGTTCTTCTTGGAGTTGCGGTAGAGCGACTCGAAGTTTTGGCGGATGACCGTGCCGTGGGGGATGACGAAGCTGTTGAGGTAGAAGGTGACGCTGGCGATGAGCACGCACGAGATCATGTAGGGGCGCATCAGGCGCCGGAAGGAGACGCCCGAGGAGAGCATCGCGATGATCTCGGAGTTGCCGGCCAACTTCGAGGTGAAGAAGATGACGGCAATGAACACGAAGAGCGGGGAGAAGAGGTTGGAGTAGTAGGGGATGAAGTTGGCGTAGTAGTCGAAGACGATGGCACGCCAGGGCGCATGGTACTTCGTAAACTTCGAGAGGTTCTCGTTGAAGTCGAAGACCAGGGCGATGGAGATGATCAGCACGATGGAGAATATGTAGGTGCCGATAAACTTCCGGATGATGTACCAGTCGAGACGACCGAAAAGGTGCTTGGGCGACAACTTGCGCAGCACACGCGCCACCCTGGCCCCCGCCCGGCGTATCGTCTCGGGCTGGGGCATCCTGCGCCTCATCTTGTCTATGGTCTCTCCCATCTGCATGTCGAAAAATTTGTTTTTAGAGTCTGTCCTGCGAACGTAAAGGAGCCGGGCCTATATCCTCCGCCCGAGCTGGTCGATGACGGAAGACTTCCACTGGGTGAAGTCGCCCTGGAGGATGTGAGCCCTGGCGTCGGTGACGAGCCGCAGGTAGAAGGCAAGGTTGTGGATGCTGGCTATCTGCATCGCCAGCAGCTCGCCCGCCTTGAAGAGGTGGTGGAGGTAGGCCTTGGAGGTGATGCGGTCGATCTCGCAGCCCGTGGGGTCGAGGGGCAAGAAGTCGGCCTCCCACTTCTTGTTGCGCATGTTCATCGTGCCCTCGTAGGAGAAGAGCATGGCGTTGCGGCCGTTGCGCGTGGGCATCACGCAGTCGAACATATCGACACCGCGGGCGATGCCCTCCAGCAGGTTCTGGGGCGTGCCCACACCCATGAGGTAGCGCGGCTTGTCCTTGGGCAGGATGGCGTTGACGACCTCGATCATCTCGTACATCACCTCGGTGGGCTCGCCCACGGCCAGTCCGCCAATGGCATTGCCCTCGGCGCCCTTGTCGGCGACGTACTTAGCCGCCTCGCTGCGCAGGTCGGGATAGGTGCAGCCCTGGACAATGGGAAAGAGGGCCTGGGGGTAGCCGTAGAGGGGCTCGGTCTCGCGGAAACGCTTGAAGCAGCGGTCGAGCCAGCGCTGGGTAAGCCCAAGGCTGTTCTTGGCGTAGGCGTAGTCGCTCTTGCCCGGCGGACACTCGTCGAGCGCCATGATGATGTCGGCACCGATGACGCGCTCGATGTCCATCACGCGCTCGGGGGTGAAGATGTGCTTCGAACCGTCGATGTGGGACCGAAACTCGCAGCCCTCCTCCGTGAGCTTGCGGATGCCCGTGAGGGAGAAGACCTGGAAGCCGCCGGAGTCGGTGAGGATCGGGCGATCCCAGCCGTTGAAGCGATGGAGGCCACCAGCGGCCCGGAGCACCTCGCAGCCGGGGCGGAGGTAGAGGTGGTAGGTGTTGCCCAGGATGATCTGGGCCTTCACCTGCTCCTGGAGTTCGCGGAAGTGGACTCCCTTCACGCTGCCCACCGTGCCCACGGGCATGAAGATGGGGGTGAGGATCTCGCCATGGGCCGTCTGGATGCGGCCGGCCCGCGCGTCGCTGTAGGCGTCGGTGTACTGCAGTTCGAACGTCATTGGCCCTTTTCCTCCTTTTGATCCGTAGTTTCCTCGACGACGAGCTGGACGGGGTGGGCCACCAGTTCGTCGGTGAGGGCGAAGTCCCACACCTGCTGCACGTTCTCCACATAGTGGAAGGTGACGCCCTTGCGATAGATCTCGGGGATCTCCTCCACGTCGCGCTGATTCTCGGCACACATCACGATGTCGGTGATGCCGGCACGCTTGGCGGCGAGGATCTTCTCCTTGATGCCGCCGACGGGCAGCACCTTGCCGCGCAGCGTGATTTCGCCCGTCATGGCCGTGTTCTTGCGCACCTTGCGCTGGGTCAGCGCCGAGGCCAGGGAGGTGGCGATGGTGATGCCCGCAGAAGGGCCGTCCTTGGGCGTGGCGCCCTCCGGCACGTGGATATGGATGTTCCACTGGTCGAAGAGGCGGTAGTCAACGCCCAGGGCGTCGATATGGGCCTTGACGTACTCCAGGGCGATGACGGCGCTCTCCTTCATAACGTCGCCAAGATTGCCCGTGAGCGTCAGTTTGCCGGCCTTGCCCTTGGAGAGCGAGGTCTCGATGAAGAGGATCTCGCCGCCCACGCTGGTCCAGGCCAGGCCCGTCACCACGCCCGCGTAGTCGTTGCCCTGGTAGATGTCGCGGTAGAAGGGCGGTTTGCCCAGCAGGCCCGGCAGCATGTCGGGGGTGATCTTGTTGGAGGGCAGCTGGCCGTCGGTGGCCTGGCGGAAGGCGAGCTTGCGCAGCGCCTTGTTGATCTGCTTCTCCAGCTGGCGCACGCCGCTCTCGCGGGTGTAGTTCTCAATGACCTTCTCCAGGGAGGCCTTCGTAAACTTCAGCTTGGGCTCCACCTGGTCGAGACCCGTGTTCTCCAGTTCGCGGGGGACGAGGTGGCGCTTGGCGATCTCTATCTTCTCCTCGGTGATGTAGCCGCTGACGGGAATCACCTCCATGCGGTCCAGCAGCGGACGGGGGATGGTGTTGAGGTCGTTGGCCGTGGCGATGAATAGCACCTTGGAGAGGTCGTAGTCGGTGTCGAGGTAGTTGTCGTGGAAGGCGTTGTTCTGCTCCGGGTCGAGCACCTCCAGGAGGGCCGACGCGGGGTCGCCATTGACGGTGTTCTGCGTCACCTTGTCGATCTCGTCGAGGATGAAGACGGGGTTGGAGGAGCCAGCCTTGAGGATGCTCTTGATGATGCGTCCGGGCATGGCGCCGATATAGGTGCGGCGGTGGCCGCGCACCTCAGCCTCGTCGTGGAGGCCGCCCAGCGAGACGCGGACGTATTTTCTGCCCATAGCCTCGGCAACGCTCTTGCCTAGCGAGGTCTTGCCGACGCCCGGAGGACCGTAGAGGCAGAGGATAGGGGACTTCAGGTCGCCACGGAGGCGGAGCACGGCCATGTACTCCAGGATGCGCTCCTTCACCTTCTCCATGCCGTAGTGGTTGCGGTCGAGGACGCGCTGCGCACGCTTCAGGTCAAGGCGGTCCTTGGTATATACGCCCCACGGCAGCGAGACGAGCGTCTGCAGGTAGTTGAGCAAGACACTGTAGTCGGGCGACTGGGGATTGATATTGTCGAGCTTGGCGAGCTCCTTGGCAAAGAGCTTGCTCACCTCATCGGGCCAGGGCTTGAGGAAGGCCTTCTTCTTGAGCTCCCTCTTGTCCTCAGACTCGCCGCTGTCGCCCAGCTCCTCGCGGATGTTCTTGATCTGCTGGTGGAGGAAGTACTCCTTCTGCTGCTCGTCGATGTCGGCGCGCGTCTTGTTCTGGATGTTCTTCTTGATGTGCAAGAACTGGGTTTCGCGGTTGAGGACCTTCAACAGCTTGAACAGTCGCAGCTTCATGTTGTCCTCCTCCAGCAGCATGATCTTGTCGTAAATGTTGCTGACGATGTTGGAGGCGACGAAATTGACGATGGAGAGGTGGTTGCTGATGTTCTGCAGGGCGACCATCGCCTCGTTGGGGATGTCGTCGTTCATCTTCACATAGATCTCGACGCCCTGGCGCAGGCCTTCCACGGCCGCGGCAAACTCCTTGTCGTCTTCTGCGGGGAAGACCTCAGGGATCATCTCCGTCTCGGCGGTAAAGAAGTTGTTGGCGTCGTCGAGCGACTTGAGACGGCAGCGCGCCGAGGCGATCACGATGGCCGAATGCTCATTGTTGGATCCGGGCACCTCAAACTCCTTGACGAGCTTGGCATAGACGCCCACTTCGAAGAGGTCCTCCTGGATGGGGTAGTCCACGCTGGCGTCTTTCTGCGCGAACACGGCAAAGGTCTGGTCGGGATGATCGCGGAGGTAATCCAGCAGCTTCAAACTCGGCTGGCGCCCGATGAGAATCGGGGTCATGACGCCGGGGAAGGGGATCAGATTGCGGGTGATGAGGACGGGGATGGGACCATCCACGGAACCGACCTCCTTGGCCAGCGCCGAGGGGTCGCCGTCGTAGTCCGACAACATCATCCGTATCGTTGTATTTTGCTTCATTATCTTATTGTCTTCTGTGTTTTGGCGTGCAAAGGTACAAAGAAAATTCCTATTTCATGGAAAAATCCGTGCGAAACCTTGACTTTGCCCGCACAATGCGGCATTAGGTTGGCCGCAAGGCAGGCAATGGGGTGGCTGCAAGCGCGGGCGACAGGCTGGCCGCACGCGTGGGACAGAATCCACAAGGCAGGCGATGGGCTCAGTCTAAAGTCTGATCACCTGCTTCACGCCCTTGACCGTGCGCAGCTTCTTGATCAGCAGGTTGAGCTTCGACTTGTCGTCGAGCTGCACGACAAGATTGCCCGAGAACAGGCCGTCATGGGAGTCGATATTGATGGATCGCATCACGATCTTCTCGTCCTTGCTGATGATGTTGGTGATGTTGCTGACGATGCCGATGTCGTCGTTGCCGATGACGCGCAGCGTGATGTCGTAGTGGGAACTGCCCTTGCCGCTCCACTGCGCACGGACGATGCGGTAGCCGAAACGGCGCTGCATCTCGGCAGCGTTGGGGCAGTCGGCACGGTGGATCTTGATGCCGCCATTGACGGTGACGAAGCCAAACACCTTGTCGCCATAGATGGGGTGGCAGCAGCGGGCGAGCGAGAAGTCGATGCCCTTGAGGCTCTTGTCGATGATGAGCACGTCGTCGTTCTTCTTGACCTCGGTGGTGGCGGGGTGGGCATACTCGAAGTTTTCCGCGCTCTCGGCCTCGCGCTCCTTGACCTGGCTCTGGTCGACCAGGGCCTGGTATTCGTCGAGGACGCGGGTGGGGTCGAGGCGGCCTTCGGCGATCTGGTGGTAGAAGTCGCTCTGCTCCTTGAAGCCCATCTTGCGGATGAGGTGGGCGACGGTGGCCTCGTCGTAGTCGAGCTTCTTGTTCTTGAGGCGGCGCTCCAGCAGCTCCTTGGCGTAGAGGCCCTGCTTCTGACGTGTCTCCTTGAGCGAGAGGCGCAGCTTGGCGCGGGCACGAGAGGTGACGAGGATGCGCAGCCACTCCGGCTTCGGAGTTTGGTTGCTGGCCGTCAGGATCTCGACCGTGTCGCCACTGTGGAGGGGCGTGCGGAAGGAGACATTCTTGCCGTTGACCTTGCCGCCGACGCAGGTGTCGCCGACGCGCGAGTGGATATGGTAGGCGAAGTCGAGCACGGTGGCTCCCTTGGGAAACTTCAGCAGGTCGCCCTTCGGGGTGAAGGCATAGACCTCGTCCTCGTAGAGGTCGAGCTTGAACTGGTCCATCACCTCCAGGTTGTCGCCTGCCTCCAGGGCGGTGCGGATCGAGGCGAGCCACTCCTCCATGCCGCCGCCGTCGGCCTTCACGCCCTTGTAGCGCCAGTGGGCGGCGAGGCCGTGCTCGGCCACCTCGTCCATGCGCTCGGTGCGGATCTGCACCTCCACCCACTTCTGCTCAGGACCGAGCACGGTGATGTGGAGACACTCGTAGCCATTGGACTTCGGCACGCTGATCCAGTCGCGCAGGCGCTTCGGGTTGGGCTGGTACATGTCGGTGACGATGGAGTAGGCCTGCCAACACTGCATCTTCTCCTTCTCCAGCGGGGAGTCGAGGATGATGCGGATGGCAAAGAGGTCGTAGATGCCATCGACGCCACACTTCTGCTTCTTCATCTTCTGCCAAATGGAGTGGATCGACTTGGTGCGGCCCTTGATATGAAATTTGAGTCCGGCCTCGGTGAGGTGCTTGCTCACCGGACCGATGAAGCGCTCGATGTAGGCGTCGCGGGAGCGCTTCGTGGCGTTGAGTTTCTCCTTGATCAGATAGTAGGCGTCGTGCTCGAGATACTTCAGCGAGAGGTCCTCCAGCTCGCTCTTGAGCTGGTAGAGGCCCAGTTTGTGGGCCAAGGGGGCGTAGAGGTAACTGGCCTCCTCGGCCACCTCGTGCTGCGCCTCCTTGTTGGGTGTGTCGCGTATCTGGCGCATCAGGCAGACGCGGTCGGCGATCATGATGAGCACCACGCGCATGTCCTCGGCGAAGGAGAGGAGCAGGTTGCGGAAGTTCTCGCTCTCCACAATGGGAGTCTTGCTGTAGAGCTCCTGGACGCGGACGAGGCCCTGGAGGATCGTCGCCACGCCCTCGCCGAAGTCCTTGCGCGCCAGCGTCGTGTCATAGTGGCCGCGAAGCACGCTCTCGTAGAGCATGATGGCCAGCAGACTGTCACGGCGCAGGCCGATGTCGCCGACGGCCACCTTCGCCGTCATCAAAGCCTTGAGGACGGGATTGAGGCCGAAGCGGTCGCGCTCGATGTGGCGAGCCTCGATCTCAGAATGGATATGGGTGCGCAGACGCTCCACGTCAGTACCGGTCAGGGTGTCGTTGAGCATCTCGTGAATCTCCTTAGCAAGTGCCTCGCAGGCGTGCTTTTCTTCCTCGGTGAAAACGAATTTTTCTTCCATTGGCTGACGTTGCTTTGATGAATGATGCTACAAAGTTACGAAATTTCATCTGAATATTTCCCGATTTAAGAAAAAGTAAGTATATTTGTGCATTGGTTAGAGGACAACAAATAGACCACCTTATTTATAATATTAATATCGCAAAAGGATATGCTGACACAACAAGACTTGCAACAGATTGCTGCCAAGGGCATTGCCGAAGAGCAGCTGCAGAAGCAGATGGATGATTTCAAGCGCGGATTCCCCTTTCTGAGGCTCGACTCCGCAGCCACCGTGGGTCATGGCATCCTGGCACCGACGGACGCCGAGCGCGAGGAGTACATCCGCCAGTGGGACGCCTACAAGGCCGGGAAGCACCGGGTGACGAAGTTTGTACCCGCCTCGGGCGCTGCCAGCCGCATGTTCAAGAATTTGTTCGCCTTCCTCGACGCCGACTACGACGCCCCGCAGACGAGTTTCGAACACGAGTTTTTCGACCACATCCACCAGTTTGCCTTCTTCTTCGAGCTCGACGCTGCCTGCCTGAAGAATGAGGGCAAGGGAATCGACGACCTGCTGGCCGCAGGAGGACACAAGGCCGTCGTGGCCAACCTGCTGGAGGAGCGCGGCCTCAACTACGGCCAACTGCCGAAGGGCTTGCTCCGCTTCCACCGCTATGAGGACGGGGCGCGCACGGCTATGGAGGAGCACCTCGTGGAGGGCGCACGCTACGCCAGCACCAACGGCGAGGCCCACATCCACTTCACCGTCTCGCACGAGCACCTTCCTTTGTTCAAGGCGGAGGTGGAGAAGCGGGTAGGGAAGTATGCGGAGAAGTACCAGGTGCGCTACGACATCTCCTTCTCGGAGCAGAAACCGAGCACGGACACCGTGGCGGCCAATCCCGACAACTCGCTCTTCCGCAACGAAGACGGGTCGCTTTTGTTCAGACCGGGTGGACACGGCGCGCTCATCGAGAACCTCAACGACCTGGAGGCCGACGTGGTCTTCATCAAGAACATCGACAACGTGGTGCCCGACCGGTTGAAGGAGGACACCGTCACCTACAAAGCGCTGCTGGGTGGCGTCCTCGTGACGCTGCAGGAGCGCGTCTTCGACTATCTTAGATCGCTCGACGAGGCAACGCCGACGAAGGAGAAACTGGCCGAGATGGAAGACTTCCTGGAGCACACGCTCTGGTGTTTGCCGCCGAAGGAGAAGGCGGGATGGAGCGACCAGGAGCGTGCCGACTACCTGCACCGCAAGTTGCACCGACCGATCCGCGTCTGTGGTATGGTGAAGAATGTGGGTGAGCCCGGCGGAGGACCGTTCCTCGCCTACAACCAGGACGGCACGGTGAGCCTGCAGATTCTGGAGTCGAGCCAAATCGACAAGGCCAACGAGGCCTACCAGCGGATGTTCTCCGAGGGTACGCATTTCAATCCCGTGGACCTCGTCTGTGGCATCATCGACTACAAGGGCGAGGCGTTCGACCTCCCGAAGTTTGTGGATCCCTCCACGGGCTTCATCAGCACGAAGAGCAAGAACGGACGCGAACTAAAGGCCCTGGAGCTCCCGGGACTGTGGAATGGCGCGATGAGCGACTGGAACACGGTCTTCGTCGAAGTGCCGCTCTCTACGTTCAATCCCGTCAAGACGGTCAACGACCTGCTCCGCGAGCAGCATCAGTAGGCCAAGGCCTGGCCAGCCCAACCATGTTCATGGGAGGACGGTCTGCCTACGACAACGGTAGGCAGAGGGCCTGGCCAAGACGCTCGATAGCGCTACCTAATATAGGTATAAATACAAGCACGAATATAAGTACAAGAAAAAGTACAAGTAGAGTACAAGTAGGAAAAAGTACGAGAAAAGCCGCTGAATGGTCAGCGGCTTTTCTCGTTATAATGCAATTTACTTGCGATGGTTCGTTTTCTTGATTATCCGAAGTTATCGTACATGATGCTCTCCGGCTCCACACCGAGACTGTCGAGATAGTCGGTGACGGTCTTGATGAGCATGGGAGGACCGCAGAGGTAGTACTCGCAATCCTCGGGAGCGTCGTGATCCTTCAGATAGGTGTCGCGGATGCAGTTGACGGCGAAGCCCGTGTAGTACTTCACACCCAGCTCGTCGGCCTTCGGATCCTGACGGTCGAGGGAGAGGTGCATGTGGAAGTTGGGGAACTCCTTCTCCAGCTCCCAGAAGTCCTCCAGGAAGAAGGCCTCGGTCAGCGAGCGTGCGCCATAGAAGAAGTGCATCTCGCGATCGGTGCAGTGGAGCGTCTTCGTCATGTGCATGATCTGGGCGCGGAGCGGAGCCATACCAGCACCACCACCAATCCAGATCATCTCGCGCTTAGACTCGAAGTTGGGATGGAAGTCGCCGTAGGGACCCGACATCATCACCTTGTCGCCAGGCTTCAAGGAGAAGATGTAGCTGGAACCGATACCGGTCGGCACATCCTGGAATCCTACCTCGGGACGCGGCTTGAACGGCGTCGTGGCGATACGCACCGTCAGGGTGATGATGTCGCCCTCGGCGGGGTAGTTGGCCATGGAGTAGGCGCGGATCGTGGGCTCGGGGTTGCGAGCCTTCAGCGAGAAGATGTTGAAGTTCTTCCAGGCTGCGATATAGTCCTCGCCGATGTCGTTCTTGTCGAAATCCTTGTCGTAGTCGATGCAGTCGTAGGCAGGGATCTTGATCTGGGCGTAGGAACCCGGCACGAAGTCCATGTGCTCGCCCTGGGGCAGGGCCACCTTGAACTCCTTGATGAAGGAGGAGACGTTCTTGTTGGAAAGCACGGTGCACTCCCACTCCTTGACGCCCATCACAGACTCGGGCACCTTGACACTCATGTCGCCCTTGACCTTGCACTGGCAACCCAGGCGCCAGTTCTCCTTGATCTGCTTGCGCGTGAAGTGGGGACGCTCGGAGTCGAGGATCTCGCCACCACCGCTGAGCACCTGCAGCTTGCACTGTCCGCAGCTGGCCTTTCCGCCACAAGCGGAGGGCAGGTAGATGCCGTTCTCGTTGAGCGTGGCCATGATGCTCGATCCCTGATCGACGTTCAGCTGCTTGTCGCCATTGATCGTGATGGTCACTTTTCCGCTCGGGCTAAGAAACTTCTTGGCCAAGAGCAGGATGACAACCAACAGGAGTATTACCGCAAGGAACACTCCTACACTGCTGATAATGAAATTGATATCCATACGGTAATATTAAATTTTAAGTCCTGAGAAGCACATCATGGCCAATGCCATGAGGCCGACGGTGATAAATGTGATGCCGAGACCCTGCAGGGGCTTGGGCACGTCGCAGTACTCCATCTTCTCGCGGATAGCACCCATCGAGGCGATGGCGAGCATCCAGCCCAGTCCTGAGCCGAAGGCGAAGGAAATGGCGTCCCAGACGTTGCCGATGTACTGTGAGGAGGCGGGGTCGAGACCGATGCGCTGCTGCATGAAGAGCGAACCACCCATGATGGCGCAGTTCACGGCGATCAGCGGCAGGAAGATACCCAGCGCGCCATAGAGCGACGGGGAATACTTCTCGACGGCCATCTCCACGATCTGGACGATACCTGCGATGACGGCGATGAAGAGAATGAAACTCAGGAAGCCCAGGCCCAGCGGGTCGAGCACCTTCGTCTGAAGGAGATAGTTGACGGGCAGCGTGACCACCAGCACGAAGGTGACGGCGGCACCGAGACCCACCGAGGTCTTCACGTTCTTGGAAACGGCAAGGAACGAGCACATGCCGAGGAAGAAGGCGAATACCATGTTGTCCACGAAGATGGACCGGAAAAATAGACTGATTATATGTTCCATAACTTATATCTCCTCCTTAATTGTTCTCCTTGTAGAAATAGGCACGGTGTACCCAGATGACACATCCCACGAGGATGAGGGCCGTAGCCGACATAGTCATCATACCATTGTTCATGTAGCCAGCCTGATAGACGCTCTCGGGGATGAGCTGGAAGCCCAGCAGCGATCCGCGGCCGAAGAACTCGCGCACGCCACCGACGATGACGAGGATGAGCGCGTAGCCCAGTCCGTTGCCGACGCCGTCGAGGAACGAGGGCCAAGGCTTGTTGGTCATGGCAAAGGCCTCCAGACGACCCATGAGGATACAGTTGGTGATGATCAGACCGACATAGACGGAGAGCTGCACGCTCACGTCGTAGGCGAAGGCCTTGAGCACCTGGTTGACCACCGTCACCAGCGCGGCAACGACCACCAGCTGCACGATGATACGGATGCGGTTGGGGATGGTGTTGCGGATGATGGAGATGATCGTATTGGAAAATGCCGTGATGATTGTTACGGCAAGGCCCATGACGATAGCCGGCTTCAGCTGCGAAGTGACGGCCAAGGCGGAGCAAATACCCAGCACCTGAACCAAGACAGGGTTGTCAAGGTTGAAGGGATTGGTCAGAGCCTCTTTGTTTTGTTTACTGAATAAAGCCATCTTTTCTTACTTAGCATTAAAGAATTTAACATAGGGCTGCAGGCCGCCTTTCTCGGCTTTGAGCATATCGGCCACACCGTTGGAGGTGATGGTGGCACCCGTCACGCAGTCCACCTGCGTCTTGGGGTCGGTGACCTTCTTCTCCACGGAGAGAGCGACGTGGTCGCGGTCGCCGTTGGCGAAGAGCTCCTTGCCCTTGAACAGGTCCTGCCACTTCTTGCTGTCCTTGATCTCGGCACCCAAGCCGGCAGTCTCGCCCTCATGGTTGAAGTAGGCGCCAAAGACGGTCGTCTTGTCGCCATTGACGGCGATGAAACCGCTGATGGGGCCCCAGAGGCCGTTGCCATAGACGGGGATGACATACTTCGTCTCGCCATCCACCTTGCAGCGGAAGACGACGAGCTTGCCGTCCTTGGCCTCGGCGGAGTTGAGGTGCTGGAAACCAGCCTCCGTGCCGCCCTGCTTGCCAGCCTCGACCACGTTGCCGTTGGCGTCGATCATGTCGTCGGCCTCGACGAGGTTCTGCCAGAGCTTGGCAGCCTCCTCATTGGTCATGTCGCGGTCCTGGTTGAGCGCATAGAGGATCTGCTTCTGTGTGTCGAGCATCACGTTGGCATCCTGCTGCGGCTTCAAAGCCTGATAGACGGATGCGAGCATCAATGCCACGACCACAACGAGGACGACCGAATAGATGATGGTGTATGAATTGGTGTTTGTTTTCATCTTTCTTTCCTCCTTACTTATTGGTTAGCATTCTTTTGCGCCCCACGCTTGCTGCGGCGGCTGATGTTGCGGTCCACCACGCAGTAGTCGATCAGCGGAGCAAACATGTTGCCGAAGAGGATGGCGAGCATCATGCCCTCGGGGTAGCCGGGGTTCATCACGCGCACCACAACGGCCATGATGCCGATGAGCGCACCATAGACCCACTTACCACTCTCGGTACGGGCCGAGGTGACAGGGTCGGTGGCCATGAAGACGGCACCGAAGCAGAAACCGCCGAGCACGATGTGCTCATACCAGGGGATGCTGCTCATGCCCAGCTGCTCGAAGACCACGGCCATCAGACCGCCGCCGAGGAACACGCTCAGCATGGTCTTCCAGGAGGCAATGCCCGTCCACAGCAGGATCACGGCGCCAATGGCGATGGCGATGACGGAGGTCTCGCCCATGGATCCCGGGATGAGACCGATGATCATGTCGTTGAAGCTGGCGGAGACGTCGGCGTGCTGAGCGATCTCACCCAGCGGAGTGGCCATCGTGTAGCCGTCGGGGGCCTTGAAACCCATACCCAAGATCGGCTCAGTGGCCACCCAGATGGTGTCGCCAGTCATGCTGCTGGGGTAGGAGAAGAAAAGGAACGCACGCGCGAGGAGCGCGGGGTTGAAGACGTTCATACCCGTACCACCGAAGATCTCCTTGCCGATGACGACGGCGAAGGCAACGGCCAGGGCCAGGATCCACAATGGCGTGGAGACGGGGATGATCAGCGGAATCAGGATACCGGAGACGAGGTAGCCCTCCTGAATCTCCTCGCCCTTGTACTGGGCCCAGGCAAACTCGATGCCGAGACCGACAATATAGCTGACGAGAATCTTGGGCAGCATGGCAGCGAAGCCATAGAGGAACATACCCATGAACGTAGCCTCGGCCAGCTTGCCTGCGGCCACGGCGTTCTGGTATCCGATGTTGTACATTCCGAAGAGCATGGCGGGCAACAATGCGATGACCACAAAGCTCATGATGCGCTTCGAGTCGATAGCGTCGTGGATGGAGACACCGCTCTTGGATGTCGTGTGCGGCACATAAAGGAATGTGTCGAAACCATCATAGACACTACGGAAAGCGTGGAGCTTGCCGCCCTCCTCGAAGTTCGGACGTATCTTGTCGAGATAATTTCTAAGACTCATATCTGTAACTTTCTTGTTTAAGCATTTTCTTTACGGAGGATATCAAGACCCTGACGCACAATCTGTTGCAGAGGCAGCTTCGAGCTATCCACAAACTCGGCCAGCGCGAAGTCCTCCGGGCTCACCTCGTAGATGCCCAACTGCTCCTGCTTGTCGATGTTGCCCGTGATGATAGCCTTGACAAGGTACTCACCATAGATGTCCATCGGCAGCACGCGGTCGTACTCACCACTCATGATCATGCGGCGCTCGCCACCCTTGATGCGCGCGTCGAGCGTGTACTCCTTCTTGCCCTGCAACCATGAGAAGTAGCTGCGAGAGGTGGAGAACGTGTTGGCACGCGGCATGATCCAACCAGCCAGCTCATCGACGTCGTCGCCCTCGGGGATGGCACAGACCTCGGAGGTGTGTGCGCCCAATACGCTCTCGTCGTTGGCGATGCGGCCCGTGAGCGGGTTGCCGTTGAGCAGACGCACATGGCGGTCGCTCTTCACGTTGCCGGCAATGATCTCCTTCAGCGGCGTGCCGACCAAAGCCTCGACATAGGCGGGAGACTTGATCTCGCTGCCTGCCACGGCTACCATGCGGCGCAGATCGACTTTGCCCGTGTTGAACAGGCGACCGAAGAAGAGCACGGCCGTGGGATCGACCGTCCAGACCGTCTCGCCCTTGTTGACCGGGTCGAGGTGGTTCACCTGCACACCGACGTTGCCGGCAGGACAGGGACCGTCGAAGACCGTCACCTCAGCGTTCTTCGCACCAAGCAGCGCCTGGGAGGTCTGCTGAGCGCCCACGCCAAGATGCACGCGCGCGATGCGCGACAAAGCCGTGATACCAGCCTGGAAATCCTTCTCTTGGCCCTTCAGCTCCAGCTCGAAGTCGCCCTGCAGCGGCTTGTCGCGGAGGGCGGAGACAAAGATGGCCTTCGGCATCGTGTCGGGAGTGGTGGAGACGGCATAGGGAAGCTGGTCGATGTAGCCGAAGAGACCAGCCTCAAGCAAGGCCTTGACAACGGCAGCTCCATCGAGCTTCGAGGGATCCTTCACACCAAATTCGGCATACTCCTGCTGGGCGTCGGCCTTCACCGTGACGCGGAGCACCTTGCGGCGATCACCACGCACAACAGCCGTCACCGTTCCGCTGACTGGGGACGCAAAGCCCACCTCAGGGAAACGCTTGTTGACAAACAACGCGTCGCCCGCACGGACATGGTCGCCCTCCTTGACGGCCACCTTCGGCGTCACACCAACGAAATCGTCGGGCACGAGCGAGTACTCTGCCGACGGCTTCAAGCGGGTAACGGTCTCTGCGGCACGTCCTTTCAGACGGATGTCCAAGCCCTTACGTAGCTTAATTGTTTCTGACATAGTTGAATCTAGATTGTTATGTAATTTCCTTTGTTCAAACCTCGTTTTGTAATTTTCGTGCAAAATTAACTATTTTCAGCCGATTACGGAAAGTTTTTGCGGAAAACTTTCAAGCGATTTGGGTTTTGTGTGGCAGATGGAGGAAAAAGGACGGGATAAAGGCACAATATTTTGCACGGAACGCCGTTCTGATAGGTATGAAAATGACGAGTTTGCGGCTCTTGCTCTTAGCCGCCCCCTTGGCCGTCCTATCCCTGGCGGCCTGTAGCGACGACGATTCCTTCTCGGCGTCGCCCGACCACCGGCTGGCCTTCTCTGCCGACACGGTAAGTCTCGACACGACCTTCTCCCGCGTGCCCACCACGACCCGCACCTTCTGGGTCTATAACCGATCGGGCGACGGCCTGCGATGCACCAGCGTCCGCCTGCGCAAGGGCAATCAGACGGGCTTCCGCGTCAATGTCGATGGAATGTACCTCGGACAGGCCAGCGGCTATCAGGTCGGCGGCGTGGAACTGCGCAAGGACGACTCGCTGCGCGTCTTCGTAGAGCTGACCTCTGCCGACACCCATTCCGAGGTGCCGGAACTGCTGGAGGACGACCTGGTCTTCACCCTGGAGAGTGGGGTGGAGCAGAAGGTCAACCTACGGGCTTGGTCCTGGGACGCCACCCTACTGGATGGTTTAAAGATAAGTCGTGATACGCTGATACAGAGCACAAAACCCATAGTGGTTAAAGGAAACATAGAGGTGGATAGCGCCGCCACGCTCACCATCGGAGCGGGCACGACACTCTACTTCTCCAACCATGCTGGCATCGACGTCTATGGCACGCTGCGCGCCGAGGGAACGCCCGAGGCCAACGTCACGCTGCGCGGCGACCGTATCGACCGCATGTTCGACTACCTGCCCTACGACCGTGTCTCGGGACAGTGGCAGGGCATACGGCTCCACGCCTCTTCTTTCGACAACGAGATCCAATACACCGACCTCCACTCGGCCTACAACGGCATCGTCTGCGACTCCTCCGCGGCCGACCGCACCAAACTCCGCCTCTATAACAGTACGGTGCACAACTGCCAGGGCTATGGCCTCTATGCCGTGGGGTGTCAGCTCGACCTCTACAACACGCAGGTCACCAATGCCTCCATCGACTGTGTCTCCATCACGGGAGGCAGCGTGGTGATGCGCCATTGCACCCTGGCGCAGTTCTTCCCCTTCGACCTTGGAAAGCCCGTGGGCGTGGCGCTCCGCTTCGGCGACCGCTACGAGGGCGACGTGACGATACCGCTGACGCGATTTGACATCTTCAATACCATCGTCACGGGCTACTCCGACGACGAGATTATGGGCAATTTCTCCGACGTGGAGACGGCGACCTACTTGTTCGACCACTGTCTGCTGCGCACCGGAGAACCCGAGACGATCGACGAGGCCCACTACAAGGGGGTGATCTGGGAGAACGTCAAGGACACAACGGCCTTCGGACGAAAGAACTTCGTCAAGATCGACTATGACAAGCAGTACTTCGACTTCCACCTCGACAGCGTCTCCCACGCCATCGACTCGGCGGCAGTATCGCCAGAGGGATGGGGACGCACCGACCGCGACGGACTGCCCCGCGACGAGCGGCCCGACATCGGATGCTTCGAATATCGGAAGCCTGCAGAGCAATAGGAGCAGTCTCCCGTGCTGCTGGTGCGGGAGACTGCCAGCGCTGCTTGACACGGGAAGTTCAGCCGTTTTCAGGCTATAAACTGAAAATTCCGTCCTTTTTCTTTGTCAATTGGAAAAATCGTAGTATCTTTGCACCCGCTTTGAAGCTGAAAGCATTCGGGGTGTAGCGCAGCCCGGTAGCGCTCCTGGTTTGGGACCAGGTGGTCGCAGGTTCGAATCCTGTCGCCCCGACCGAAGAGAGAGAGTCAGATTAACCCGTTTAATCTGGCTTTTTTCTTATTCAGAACCCGAGGCGCTCCCTGCTACAGTCTTTTGTATATATAAGCCTATACTATTCAATGAAGAAAAAGCCAGTTGTTTTTTTTCAACAAGGCAAACAACAACCAAGGCGATTGTTTTAAAAGACAAGGCAATTATTTTAAAGACAAGGCGAATATTTCACAAGATATATACTTTTACTTTAAAAACAAGATGAATATGAAAAGATGGTTGCTTGCGATGGTCCTCGTGGTCTCGGTATTGTCGGTGTGGGGGCAAGGCTGCTGCGCCGACACGGTCACGTTTGCCGGAAGAATAGAGAATGCTGAGTATCAGGTGTGGATCGAGATGGACTTCTACCACAACGACGTCGTCACGCCCGGACAGGAGATCTTCGGCCAGGTGCCGGGCTACTTCGGGGCGAAGCGCGACACGCGCAAGTGGATCTTCGTCGACGCGGAGGTCAAGGGCAAGCAGGCCCGCCTCGTCATCACCAACGACTATGGCAGCGAGGACCTGGAGGCCCGACTGACGCTGGAGCGCGACGGCACCTATACGCTGGAGCGCCTGAAAGGGAGCACGATGAAAATCGTCGTGGGAGGCAAATGGGTGAACATCCCGAAGAAACTGACATTCAAGCGCCCTGTCGCCACCAAGCCCGCAGCATAGGCAAAGAAGAGGTTGGCAGAGTAGGAACAACCGTAGGCAAAGGAGCGAATGGCGGAATAGGAACAGCCGTAGGCAAAGGAGTAGGTTGACAGAGTAGGAGCAGTCGTAGGCGAAGGAGTGGGCGTTATTCCTTTCCCAGTTCTATGACCGTCATCTCGGGCCATGCGCCCAGCCTGAAGGGGAACGACCCGCCCAGTCCGAGCGACACGTAGAGCCACTGCGCTCCCTTGTGGTAAAGGCCTCCCCACTCCTTGAAGGCAAAGCGGGCCAGGCTCAGCGGACCGATTCGTACCTGCGCGCCATGGGTGTGGCCGGCGAGGGTCAGCGCAATGTCTTTCCTTCCTACCACCTCGGCGCGCCAATGGTTGGGATCGTGGGAGAGGAGGATCGTAAACGTGTCCGGCTCCAGTCCCCGAACCGCCTTTTCGAGGTCTCCCCGGACGGGGAATGGAGGTCTGCCGATATTCTCCACGCCCGCTATGGCGATACGATCGTTGCCACGCTGGAGGATTCGGTGCTCGTCGAGGAGCAGCGTCCATCCGACGTTGCGGACGACTTGTCCCAGCTGGTGGAAGTTGCGGTCGTGGTATCCCGTCCGTCGCTTCGGCCCATACTTGCAATAGTCGTGGTTGCCCAGGATGGCGAAGACGCCGTCGGGAGCCTGGAGCATGGCCAGGTCGTGGCGATAGGGAACGGCCTCGCGCGCCACCTTGTTGACCAAGTCGCCCGTGAAGACCACCAGGTCGGCCTCCTGCTGGTTGGCCGTCTCGATGACGCGGCGCACAAAGGGGTTGTGGCGACCGAACGTGCCGAGATGGAAGTCGGAGAGGTGGAGAAGGCGATAGCCGTCGAAGGCGGCGGGAAGAGTAGGGAAACAGATCCTCACCTGTCTCACCTTCAGTCGGCGCCAGCCCAGCGTCAGTCCGTAGATGGCCAAGAGCTCGGCCGTGACGGCGGCGAGAAGACCCACCCAGGGTGTGATAATCTGGAAGAGAAGGAAGCAGATCTTGGGCACGACGAAGCAGAGGATGCAGCCGTTGAGCGTGCGCGCGGCAAGGCTGTGGCGAAACTCAAACACCAGGGCCAGCCAGGCTGCGGTCAGCAGGGTGGTGGGGAGAAACCACAGAATGCTCACGAGCAAAGGCACCTCTCTGAGGTAGAGGCTCCATATCGATACGTCGGGGAGCAAGGCGGTGAGGAGTATGACGATCAGAAACCGTTTCATATTATCTTTTCCTTTCTTGTTTATAGAGGTTGTCTTCGCTATTCGTTTTGAGGATGTAAAATTACAAAAAATATTTCAATCTACGGCATAAAACCGAAATTATTTCGACCTGTACGGTTGAAACGGGCTGAAAGCCCAACAGACCATAGCCCAGGGCATCGCCCTGGGGATAATAGCAATCAACAAGACGCCCTGTAAGGG
>ERZ825159.1310-NODE-1310-length-24806-cov-4.717789_pt1 | contig 24806 bp, 18 predicted proteins | sample MGYA00519932_ERZ825159 | MGnify/ENA primary metagenome ERZ825159 (study PRJEB31778, sample SAMEA3449191) | human gut metagenome | biome: human gut; feature: human-associated habitat; material: faeces | place: United Kingdom | collected 2010/2012 ...
GAGGACCTGAAGAGCATGATCGCGGGCGAGGCGGAACGGCTGGGCGCGGAGGTCTCGTTCTTCCAGTCCAACCACGAGGGCGCGCTGGTGGACGCCATCCAGCAGGCGTACTTCGACCGGGTGGACGGCATGATCATCAACCCCGCCGCCTATACGCACACGAGCGTCGCGCTGCTTGACGCGGTGAAGGCGGTCGGCATCCCGACGGTGGAGGTCCACGTTTCCGACCCGGACAGCCGCGAGGATTTCCGCCATGTGTCCTACATCCGCGCGGCCTGCATCGCGACCATCCGCGGGCACGGGCTGCCGGGCTATCTGGAGGCGCTGCATTTGCTGTGCGAGCGCGGGGAGGGCAGAGGATGACGCGGACGGAGTATGACGTTGTTGCGCTTGGTGAGCTGCTCATTGACTTTACGGCGCAGGGGGCGGGAGCGGACGGCTATCCGCTCATGGCGGCGCATCCCGGCGGTGCGCCCGCCAATTTCCTCGCGGCCATCGCGCGGCTCGGCGGCAGGACGGCGCTTTTGAGCAAGGTGGGCGCGGACGCCTTCGGCACGATGCTCACCGGGACGCTGCGCGAGGTCGGCGTGGATACGCGCGGCGTTGTCGTGGCGGAGGATGCTTTCACGACGCTGGCATTCGTGACGCTCGACGCGCGCGGCGAGCGCTCCTTTTCCTTTGCCCGCAAGCCGGGCGCGGACACGCAGCTCCGCTTCGAGGAATTGGACCTCTCGCTCATCGAAAAAACAAAAGCGTTCCATTTCGGAACGCTTTCTCTGACCGACGAGCCTGCGCGCGGCGCGACGCAGCGCGCCGTCGCCTTTGCAAAGGAACGCGGGAAGCTCATCACCTTCGACCCCAATCTGCGCCCGCCGCTCTGGAGAAGCCCTGACGACGCGCGGGAGCAGATGCTCTGGGGACTCGGGCAGGCCGATGTTGTGAAGATCAGCGACAACGAGGTGAAATTCCTCTTCGGCCTTTCGCCGCGCGAGGGCGCGGCGTACATTCGGGAGCGGTTCGGCACGCAGCTCGTCTTTGTGACCTGCGGCGCGGACGGCTGCGAGTTTGCAAGCCTGAGGGCGCAGGGCCATGTGGACGGTCTCAAGGGCCTTACAGTCACGGACACCACGGGCGCGGGCGACATTTTCGGCGGCTGCGCGGTGTGGAGGCTGCTCCAAAGCGGCAAGGCTCCCGCAGCGCTGGATGAGGCGGAGCTGCGCGGCATCGCGGAATTTGCCTGCCGCGTCGCCGGGCGCTCCACCGAAAAAAGCGGCGGCATCTCCGCGATCACGGAGATGCCGGACGAGGTCTTTATGGGGTGATGGGCGCGGCTCAGTCGCCGACGCCGGCGTGGATCACCTTGCCGATGTTCCACAGATGCGCGACCTGCTTGGCCGCCGCGAGGCGCTCCTCGGGCGTTTCGTAGGCGGCGTGGACGGTGTGCGAGCCGCAGTCAAGGCAGTCTACATAGACGCACCAGCCCTGTTCGTCCTGTATGGCGCCGACGCCGCCGCAATGGGGACAGACGTCCAGATCGATTTCATAAATAGGGTCCATCGTGATCTCTCCTTTTCTTTGCTGATGGCAGTATAGCACATCGCGATGGGAAGAACAACAGGAAATCCATGAGTTTTTCGCCGAAAAAGCCGCCCGAGTGGGCGGCTTTTTTGCTTAATCCTGCGTTTTATCCTGTGCTTTTTCGAGATTCAGGATCTTCATGAACTCCTCGCCGGTGATGGTCTCCTTCTCGTAGAGGTACTTGGAGAGCTCATCGAGCTTGGAACGATGATCGTTGAGCAGCTTGACGGCCTTTTCATGCTCGCGCTTGACGAGCGCGACCACCAGCGCGTCGATCTTCGTCTGCGTTTCGGCAGAGCAGGCGAGCGAGGCGTCGCCGCCGAGGTACTGGTTCGTGACCGTCTCGAGCGCGACCATGTCGAAATCCTCGCTCATGCCGTAGCGCGTGATCATCGCGCGGGCGAGCTTGGTCGCCTGCTCGATGTCGTTGGAAGCGCCCGTGGTGACAGAGCCGAAGCGGACCTCCTCGGCGGCGCGGCCGCCGGTGAGCGTCGCGATCTTGTTCTCCATTTCCTCGCGCGTCATCAGGTAATGGTTGCCCTCCTCGACCTGCATCGTGTAGCCCAGCGCGCCCGAGGTGCGGGGGATAATGGTGATCTTCTGCACGGGGGCGGAGTGGCTTTGCAGCGCCGCGACGAGCGCATGACCGGTCTCGTGGTAGGCGACGATCCATTTTTCGTGGTCGGTGAGGATGGCGTTCTTCTTCTGGTAGCCTGCGATGACGACCTCAATGCTCTCCTCCAGATCGGACTCGGTGGCGAACCGGCGGCCCGCGCGCACGGCGCGCAGCGCGGCTTCGTTGACGATGTTCGCAAGCTCCGCGCCGGAAGCGCCGGAGGCCATGCGGGCGATCTTGTTGAAATCGACGTCCTCCGCGACCTTGATCTTCTTCGCGTGGACCTTCAAAATTTCCTCGCGGCCCTTGAGGTCGGGAAGCTCGACCGGCACACGGCGGTCGAAGCGGCCCGGGCGCGTGAGCGCGGGGTCGAGGGATTCGGGACGGTTGGTGGCGGCGAGGATGATGACGCCGTTGTTGCTCTCAAAGCCGTCCATTTCGGTCAAAAGCTGGTTGAGCGTCTGCTCGCGCTCGTCGTTGCCGCCGTACTGGCCGCCGCTGCGCTTCTGGCCGATGGCGTCGATCTCGTCGATGAAGACGATGCAGGGGGCCTTTTCCTTGGCCTGCTTGAAGAGGTCGCGCACCTTGCTCGCGCCCATGCCGACGAACATCTCCACGAACTCCGAGCCGGAGATGGAGAAGAACGGAACGTTCGATTCGCCTGCGACCGCCTTGGCGAGCATGGTCTTGCCGGTTCCCGGAGGGCCGACGAGCAATATGCCCTTGGGCATGGACGCGCCGATCTCCTGATACTTGCTGGGGTCGTGCAGATAGTTGACGACCTCCTGCAGGTTTTCCTTGGCCTCGTCCTCGCCCGCAACATCGGAGAAGTGGATGCCCTCGGTGGACTGGACGTAGACCTTGACGTTGCTGTTTCCGCCCAAGCCGAACATCATCGAGTTGCCGCCGCCGAGCTTGTCCGCCATCTTCTTGGACATATACTGCCCGAGGGCGATAAAGATCAGGATGGGGAGCACCCAGCCGAGAATGTCCACGAGCAGCGAGGTCTGCTCGATCTCCTCGCCCTTGAAGGAAACGCCCGCCTCCAAAAGCCGGGCGGAGAGGTCGTCGTCCGACACCATGGCAGTCTTGTAGATAACGGACTCGTCCTTATCGGTAAAGAGAATGCGGTTGTCCTGTTCCTGAATTTCGACCTTGCCGACCTTGTCCTGCTCGACCATCTCGACAAAGGTGTTGTAGTCCACCTCCTTGATCTGGTGCTGCGCGAGCCACGGCATGGCAAAGAAATTGAAGAGAAATACCGCGAGCATGGCGACGGCGTAGTAGAAGATCAGAGGCTTTTTCGGGGTTTTGACTTCTTTCATAAGCGTCCCTCCAATATAGAATGGGACGGCTGCGCGGAGGGGCGAGCCCGCCTCGTCGCAGCCGTGGAAAGGATACGGAAATCATAGTGGAAAAGCCAGCTTTTGTCAAGCGAGGAGGGAGAAGATTTACATATAATTCAATCTTTCGGCACGGAGCGGCGCTATCTTCTAAATAGTATCACGCTCGCGTGTCTTTTTGTTGCAATTTCGGACGAATGTGATACAATGAAAATGAAAAATAATAAGCAGTCCAAACAAAAAGTTTGGGAAGGGAGACCCCGCTATGGCGACATTTACCGTGAACGGACAGACCGTGCAGGCGGAGAAAAATCAAAAGCTCATCCGCTTCCTGCGCGACGAGCTGCGCCTCACCTCCGTCAAGGACGGATGCAGCGAGGGCGCGTGCGGCACCTGCCATGTCCTCATCGACGGCAAGGCGACGAAGGCCTGCGTTCCCTCGACGGACAAGCTGGAGGGAAAGACCATCCTTACGGTCGAGGGCCTTTCCGACTGGGAGAAGGCCGTATATACCTACGCCTTCGGCAAGGCCGGCGCGGTGCAGTGCGGCTTCTGCATCCCGGGCATGGTCATCTCCGCCAAGGCGCTGCTGGACGCGAATCCCGCGCCGACGCGCGAGGAGGCGGCGTTCGCCATCCGCAACAACATCTGCCGCTGCACGGGCTATGTGAAGATCATCGACGGCATTCTGCTCGCGGCGGAGATCTTCCGCAACGGCAAGCTGCCGGAGGAGAAAAAGACAGGCTATGGCGTCGGTGAACGCGCTGTGCGCGTGGACGTGGCGGAAAAGGTGCAGGGCTACGGCAAGTATCCGGATGATCTGTATGTGGACGGTATGCTCTATGCCGGCGCCGTGCGCAGCAAATATCCCCGCGCGCGCGTCCTCGGCATCGACGCCTCCAAGGCGAAGGCCCTTCCGGGCGTGGTCGCCGTTGTACATGGCCATCCATAAGGAAAAGGCGGAGGCCCTGCCCGGCGTGGTCGGCGTCTACACCGCGGAGGACATTCCGGGGGAGATCAAGGTCGGCCATCTGCAGCAGGACTGGGACGCGATGATCCCCGTCGGCAGGATCACCCACTACCTCGGCGACGCCATCTGCCTTGTGGCGGCGGAGACGAAGGAGGCTTTGGAGCAGGCAAAGGCGCTCGTCGAGATCGACTACGAGCCGCTCAAGCCGGTGTTCAGCCCGACCTATGCCTCCCAGCCCTTTGCGCCGCTCGTGCATGAGTCCGGCAACCTGCTGTGCGAAAAGCACGTCAGCCGCGGCAACGCCGATCAGGCCATCCGCGACGCGGACTATGTGCTGATGTATCACTACGAAACGCCGTACACGGAGCACGCCTTCCTCGAGCCGGAGTGCGCGGTCGCCTACCCCGACGAGGACGGGCTGACCATTCTCTCCACCGATCAGGGCGCTTACGACACGGCGCGGGAGGTCTCCCGTCTGCTGGGGCTTCCCAAGGAAAAGATCCATGTGACCAATATGCTCGTCGGCGGCGGCTTCGGCGGCAAGGAGGATATGACGGTGCAGCACCACGCGGCGCTCGTCGCCTATCTCACGGGCCGTCCGGTCAAGGTGAAGCTCAGCCGAAAGGAAAGTATGCTCGTCCACCCGAAGCGGCACCCGATGAAGGTGACCATCACCATGGGCTGCAATCGTAACGGCCTCATTCAGGGCGTCAAGGCCGAGGTGGTCGCCGACACCGGCGCGTATGCCTCGCTCGGCGGCCCGGTGCTCGAGCGTGCCTGCACGCACGCGGCAGGCCCCTATCACTACGAAAATTTTGAGATCACCGGCAAGGCGTACTATACGAACAATCCGCCCGCGGGCGCGTTCCGCGGCTTCGGCGTGACGCAGACCTGCTACGCCATGGAAATGACGCTCACAAAGATGGCACACGAGCTGGGCATCTCCCCGTGGGAGATCCGCTACCGCAACGCCATCCGCCCCGGGCAGACGCTGCCAAACGGGCAGATCGCGCCGCCGTCCACCGGTCTTGTGGAAACGCTCGAGGCGGTGAAGGACATCTGCGAGCAGAATAAGAACGTCGGCATCGCCTGCGCGATGAAGAACGCGGGCGTCGGCGTGGGCATTCCCGATACGGGCCGCTGCATCGTGGCGGTCAAGGACGGTAAGCTCCATATCCGCTCCGGCGCATCCTGCATCGGACAGGGACTTGGCACGGTGCTGACGCAGATCGTCTGCACCATGCTGCACTGTGAGCGCGAGGATGTCGTCTACGAGGCCGCCAACACGGTGAACGCGCCGGACTCCGGCACGACCTCCGGCTCGCGCCAGACGCTCGTGACCGGCGAAGCCTGCCGGCGGGCCTGTCAGAAGCTGCTCGCGGCGGCGGGCGCCGATGTGAGGGTGTCCGATTATTCCGGCATCGCGCACCGGCAGGGCATGGAATCGCTGCCCGGCGGCAACAGCAGCGGCACGGTCGGCACCGAGCTGCCCGAGGGGGCGAGCGTGGACTGGAAAGCGCTCGAGGGGCAGGAGTTCTACGGCGAATACCTCGCCAAGACCGACCCACTGGGCGCGCAGGACGTTGCCAATCCCATCAGCCACGTCGCCTACGGCTACGCCACCCATGTGTGTGTGCTCAACGACGACGGAACGATCCGCGAGATCGACGCGGCGCACTTCGTCGGCAAGGCGATCAATCCGCTCTCCTGCGAGGGGCAGATCGAGGGCGGCGTCACCATGGCGCTCGGCTTCACGCTGACGGAGCACTATCCGCTCTACGACTGCATCCCCAGCGCAAGGTTCGGCACGCTGGGCCTGTTCCGCGCCGATCAGGTGCCGCCCATCCACAGCATTCTGGTGGAGAAGGAGGGGCAGGACATGGCCTTCGGCGCCATCGGCATCGGTGAGATCACGACCATCCCGACGGCTCCCGCCGTGGCGGGCGCGTACTTCGCGCTCGACGGCGAGATGCGCACCAGCCTTCCGCTGATGAAAACGCCGTATGAGCGGCCCAAGATGCCGCGCTATTGGTGGTAAGCCGTATGAAAAATGTTCTGATCATCTACACCGGCGGGACCATCGGCATGACGCGCACGGAGAACGGCTACGCCCCGCAGAGCGGGCAGTTCCGCCGCGCGATGGAAGCCATTCCCGACCTGTACGCCGAGCAGATGCCCCGTTGGGATATGCTCGAAATGGACCCGCTGCTCGACTCCTCCAACATGACGGTGCATGAGTGGAACAAGATCGCGCAGCTCGTTGCCGACCATTACGACGCCTACGACGGCTTTGTGGTGCTCCACGGCACGGACACGATGGCCTATACCGCCTCCGCGCTTTCCTTTATGCTTGAGGGACTGGCAAAGCCGGTCATTCTTACCGGCTCGCAGATCCCCATGTGCGAGATCCGCAGCGACGGGCGCGACAATCTCATCACCTCGCTGCTCATCGCGGGCGCGGGGGAGGTGCATGAGGTCTGCCTGTACTTCGGCGGGAAGCTCCTGCGCGGCAACCGCGCGACCAAGTTCTCCGCCGACGGGCTGATCGCCTTCCTTTCACCGAACTACCCGAGCCTCGCCGACGCGGGCATCACCATCCGCTACAACGAAAGCGCCCTCCTGCCGAAGCCGAAAGGCGCTTTGAAGCTGCAATTACTGGAGAATATTCCCATCGGGGTGCTGAAGGTCTTCCCGGGCATTCAGTTCTCGCTCTTTGAGCAGATCATGACCGAGCGGCTGCGCGGCATCGTCATCGAGACCTTCGGCGCGGGAAACATTCCCGGGGACGGCGGCGCGCTGCTGCCGATCATCGAAAAGGCCTTTCACAACGGCACGGTGCTGACGGTCTGCTCGCAATGTCCGCAGGGAGCGGTGGCGCTCGGCGCTTACGAGACCTCGAACGCCCTGAAAAGAGCGGGCGCGGTCAGCGGGCTGGACATGACGACCGAGGCCGCCGTCGCCAAGCTCTACTATCTCTTTTCCTGCGGCTATGAGAAGGAGCGCGTCAAGACGCTGATGGAGCAGGACCTCCGCGGCGAAATGACGGCGCCGTAGCTCACGCGAGGGTGTCGCGCAGCGCGGCGAGCGCCATCGGCGTGTCCACGTCGCGCAGCTCGTCGGGGGAGATCTCAAAGAGCGTCAGCGCGTCCTCGTGGCGGTGGATGACGGCGCTGCCGCCGCGGTCGCCCTCGAGCGCCGTCAGCTCGGGGAAGAAGCGGGCGGGGAAGATGCACGGATTGCCGCGCACGCCGCCGTGTCCCATCGCGACGATGCGGTCGGGGTGCCGGCGGAAAAATTCGACCTCCGCACGCACGCTCTCGCGCCGCAGCAGCGGCTGGTCGGCGACCTGATAGAGAATGGCGTCACAGTCTGCCATCGCCTCGGTGCCGAGCCTGACGGTGTGGCTCGCGCCCCACTCGGGGAAGGGGTTGACAAGGACGGTAAAGCCGAAGCGCCTGGCAAGCACGAGGACCTCGTCATACTGCGTGACGACGGTCACGCGGGCAAACTCCTCGCGGGGGACGGTCTCGAGCGCGTGCTCGATGAGCATTTTGCCGTCCACCTTGGCGGCGAGCTTATTGGAGCCGAAGCGGCTTGCGTTTCCGGCCGCCATGATAAGGCAGCCGATCCTGGGCGGTTGGTTCATGGAGATCATCTCTCTTTCTCGGTTATGGTTACTTTATCATAAGCAGTCTCCCCAATGCAACCGGAAAATACACGCGCTATTCTGAAAGTAGGACTACGGCGTCTCTGTACAAACGGGGCGTTTGGTGTTAAAATCACAGCAAGAAAATGGGCTGATTCGCTGAAAACAGCTTGTTAGAATATCTTGCTTTTGTAAGAATTCCTAAAAATGCTCAAAATTTACCGAAGGAAGCGTCCCGGCAGGCGGGAACGCTGAAGGAGGTCTTTTATGTCGGAAGGATACAGCAGCAAGCCGATGCAGGCGACGAAGATCGGTGATCGCATCGTCCGTGTGGACGCGGTGCAGAAGGCGAGGGGCGAGGCGGTCTACGTCTGCGATATGACGCTGCCCGATATGCAGTACGCCTACATGGTGCGCTCGACCATCGCCCGCGGAAGGATCAAGGCCATTCATGTGCCGGAGCTGCCGGAGGGGTACTATTTCATCTCCGCGAAGGATATTCCCGCGCAGGGCAAGAACGAGCTGTGGATGATCGCCAAGGACTGGCGCTGCTTTGCCGAGGACTATGTCCTCTACGTCGGCGAGACGATCGGCCTGGTGGTCGGCCCCGACCGCAGCGTTCTCAAGCGGCTCAAGGCGCAGATCAAAATCGACTACGAGGAGCAGACGCCCGCCGTCACCATTGACGACGGTATCCACTGCGTCGGCGGCCCCATGTTCCCGGAGAAGAACAGCAACGTCATGTGCGAGCTGTTCTGCGAAAAGGGCCGGCCGATGGACGAGGTGTTCGCCGAGGCGGACGAGGTCTTTGAGGAGACCATCGAAACGCCCTATCAGGAGCACGTCCATCTGGAGACCAACAGCGCCATCGCGGATATGGAGGACGGCAAGTTCGTCTTCTATGCCTCCGCCCAGTGCCCGTTCTACATCCGCAAGTCCATCGCGGGACTGCTGGACATTCCCTATGACGATATCATCGTCCGCCAGTGCACGACCGGCGGCGCGTTCGGCGGCAAGGAGCATTTCCCCGACGTGCTCTGCGGCGCTCTGCTGGTGGCGGAGAACAAGATCCGCAAGCCCATCAAGATGGTCTTTGACCGCGAGGAGGACACGCAGTTCTCCGTCAAGCGCCATCCGTCCAAGTGCATCTACAAGACCGCGGTGAAGGACGGAAAGATCACCGGTGTGTACGGTCACATCTACTATAACTGCGGCGCGTACCTTTCCTCGTCCTACGTCGTGCTCCAGCGCGGCGTGTTCCACGGCAACGGCGTCTACACCTTCGACAATACCTATCTCAAGGGCGAGGGCATCGGCACGAATATGTTCCCCTCCTGCGCGTTCCGCGGCTTCGGCGCGCCGCAGACGCTCTTTGCCATCGAGACGCATCTGGACCATCTGGCGCACCACCTCGGCGTGGACCCGCTGGAATTCAAGATGCAGTACCTCGCCAAGAAGGGCGACGAGACCACGACCAACGGTCACATCATCGAGGAGGTCAAGCTCCCCGAGATGCTGGACGTCATCACCCGCGAGTCCGATTACTGGCGCAAGGCCAAGGAATACAAGCCCGGCTGCGGCAGGGGCATCGGCATCGCGCTCTATAACCACGGCGGCGCGTTCACCGGCAACGGCGAGCAGGCCATCATCAAGGCGCACGCGCGGCTGGTCAAGACCGGCGACCGCGTGAGCATTCAGGTCGGCTCCACCGAAATGGGGCAGGGCTTCAAAACGAGCCTGCGCAAGATCTGCGCTGCCACGCTCGGCGTGAGCATCGATCAGATCGAGTATCTCGATCCCGACACCTCCAAGGTCGTGGACTCCGGCCCGACCGCAGCCTCCCGCTCCACCATGGTCGTCGGCCGCCTTGTCGAGCGCGCCGCGCAGGAGATGAAGGAGCGCTGGAGCGAGGGCGACTTCACCACCGAGGTCGAGTACGAGCATCCCGACGGCTACCCGTGGGATCAGGCGACCTTCCGCGGCGACGCCTACCTCGGCTACGGCTGGGGCGTTGCCTGCGTTGAGGTCGAGGTGGACAAGCTGACGAACGAGGTCAAGACGCTTGGCGTCTGGTCCTCTCACGAGATCGGCAAGGCCATCGACGAGCTGATCGTCCACGGTCAGATCAACGGCGGCATCCTCCAGTCCCTCGGCTACGGCTCGATGGAAAAGCTGGAGGTCAAGGGCGGCCGCTTCAAGCAGAAGAGTATGTCCGACTATGTGATCCCCACCTCGATGGATTTCCCGAAGCAGTTCTACCACATTCAGGAAAATCCCTATCCCTGGGGCCCCTACGGCGCCAAGGGCATGGGCGAGCTGGTGTTCAACGGCGCTTCCGCGGCCTATGTGGACGCGGTCGAGCGCGCGCTCAACACGCGCTTTACATCCATTCCCATCCCGCCGGAAGCGATTGAGGAGGCTATGAAACATGTACACTGAGATTCGTTTTACATTGAACGGCGAGCAGAAGCTCTACCAGGGCGACCCGCTGAGAAGACTGCTCGACGTGCTGCGTGAGGACTACGGCCTCACCGGCAGCAAGGAAGGCTGCGGCGAGGGCGAGTGCGGAGCCTGCTCCATCATCAAAAACGGCGAGCTGGTCACGAGCTGCATCATCCCCGTCGGCGCGGTCAACGGCTGCGAGCTTTTGACCATCGAGGGCATCCGCGACACGGAAAAGGGCAAGTGCATCATCGACGCCTACGCCGAGGGCGGCGCGGTGCAGTGCGGCTTCTGCATCCCCGGCATGGTCATGGCGACCTATGTGCTGCTGAGCAGGAATCCCGATCCCACCGAGGAGGAGATCCGCGTCGGCATCAGCGGCAACATCTGCCGCTGCACCGGCTATGACCTGATCGTCGAGTGCATCCGACTCGCGGCGAAGAAAGGAGCGGCCTTATGGAACAGGTAAAGTGCTTCATTCCCGAAACGCTTGAGGAGGCGCTGCGTATCCGCAAGGAAACCGGTGCGACCGTCCTCGCCGGCGGCTCCGACCTGATGGTCGCGAACAGCATGGGCGCGGGCGTGACGCCCGCGTTCAAGGGCGACGTTCTCATCATCACCAATCTCAAGGAGCTCAAGGGCATCCGCGCGCTGCCGGACGGCAGCGTGGAGATCGGCGCGTGCACGACCTCGGCGGAGATCGCCCGCTCGCCCATCGCGCCCGAGCTTTTGAAGGACGCCGCGTCCCGCATGGGCGCGATCGCCCTGCGCAACAGCGCGACCATCGGCGGCAACATCGGCAACGCGTCCCCCAAGGGCGATATGCCCCAGCCGCTCATCCTGATGGACGCGGAGGTGGTGCTCACGAGCGTGGACGGCGAGCGCCGTATGCTCGTGGACGATTACATCATCGCCACCAAAAAGACCGCGCTGCGCGAGGACGAGATCATCACGAAGGTCATCATCCCCAAGCAGGACTTCACCCACACTTTCTTCCGCAAGATCGGTATGCGCCGTGCGAACGCCATCTCCAAGCTGACGCTTTCCGCCGCCGCCACCGTCCGCGACGGCGTGGTGGTCGACTTCCGCGCGTCCTCCGGCGCAGCGGGCCCCAAGGTCGCCCGCTCCCGTAAAGCGGAGGAGCTGCTGATCGGGAAAAAGGTCAGCGAGCTTCACACCTGTAAGGAAGAATTCCTTGACGCATGGAATACGGTCATCAGCCCGCACGCCATGCCCGAATACCGCAGAAACACCACGCGCAGAATGCTCGCGTTCTTCATCGACGCGCTCGAAGCCGGCCATGCGCCCGGCCGCGTGGATATTCAGGAATAAAAGGGAGGCAATGCCATGATCTACCATCCCCGGACCCCGCAGGAGGCCGTGAACCTCCGCAAGGAGCACGCCGACACGGCGGTCTATCTTGCCGGCGGCACCGATGACCTCCGCCTCGGCGGCGCCGCCGAGGGCAAGGACCTCATCGACATCACCGGCTTCGACTTCAACACCATCACCGAGAAGGACGGCAAGGTCTATATCGGTGCGCTCTGCACTCTACAGGACGTGATCGAGAGCGAGCTTGTCCCGGCATTTATTAGGGAGGCCGCCGGCTTCTGCGCCTCCTTTGCCAAGCGAAACAGTGCGACGGTCGGCGGCAACCTCGGTCTGCGCCGCTCCGACAGCTATCTTGCCGCCGCGCTGACTGCGGCGGACGCGGTGCTCAAATCCATCACGCCGCACGGCGAGCAGGACAAGCCCGTCGGCGAATACCTGCAAAGCGACTGCAAGCGTCTGATCGAGTATGTCGTGGTCGATAAAGACCGTACCGGCTCCGTCAAGCGCTTCGGCAACACCTCGTCGAGCCACGCGACGCTCATCGCCGCCGAGAGCGGCGGCATCTACGCGCTGAGCGTGCAGGGCAGCGGCCTTATCTACGGCACGACGCCGGACATTGCCGAGCAGGTCACCTATGTCGACGACCTGACCGGCAGCGCCGCCTATAAGAAGTATCTGGCGGGCATTGTTTTCACACTCGGGAGGTAAGGGCGATGGAACTGAAATGCAAGATCAACGGCGAAGAGGTGACCCTCCGCGCCGAACCCACCGCAAGACTGCGTGATGTTTTGTACCGTGCCGGTTACCGCAGCGTCCGCGACAGCGACGACGCCGAGGGCTTTGCCGGCAGCGATACCATCGTCTTCAACGGCAAGCTCAAATATGCGAACTTCATCCTGTTCTATCAGGCCGAGGGCGCGGAGATCCGCACCGCCGAGAGCCTGCTGAACGGGCGCGAGCTGAACAACGTGCAGAAGGCCATGGTCGCCGCGGGTATCGTGCAGAGCGCGTACAACGCGCCCGCTGCCGCGCTCATTCTGACCTGGCTGCTCGAGCAGAAGCCGAACCCCACCCGCGAAGAGATCAAGGATGTGCTGACGAGCATCTTTATCCGCGACGCGGGCTATGAGCATTATTATCTCGCCGTCAAGCTCGCGACCGAGCTGCGCGACTTCGGCGAATTTCGCAGCGAGATCGCGCCGTCCTTCCGACCCAACCTTGAGGTCGTCGGCAAGCCCTGCGGCAAGATCGACGGCACAGCGCTGGTCTCCGGCGAGCCGGTGTTTGTCGAGGACAAGGTGCCCGAGAATGCATGGTGCCTGCACGTCCTCCGCAGCCCCTTTGCCAGCGCCTACATCAAGTCCATCGACACGAGCGAGGCGGAGAAGCTGCCCGGCGTCGCCGCCATCCTTACCGCGTACAATACGCCGGAGACGCACTATATGCAGGCCGGTCAGGGCAATCCCGAGCCGTCTCCGCATGACCGGCGGCTCTTCAACAGGAAGGTCCGCCACGTCGGCGACCGCGTCGCGGGCATCATCGCCCGCACGCCGGAGATCGCCGATCAGGCCGCCGCGCTCATCAAGGTCGAGTATGAGCCGCAGGGCGCGGTCTACACGGTCGAGGAGGCCATGGCGGAGGGCGCGCCGCTCGTCCACAACGGCGAGGTCATCTACAACGCGGGCGCGCCCGCGGACCTCGCGGAGTACAATAAGCTCGCGGGCGACGAGCGCGAGGGCAAGGTCGTCTACCAGTTTCCGCTGGGCGCGGACATCCATAGGAACATCGCGGCCTCCAACAAGGGCGGCATCGGCGATATGGAAAAGGGCTTCGCCGAGGCGGACGCCATTGTGGAGCGCACCTACCAGACCAGCCAGATCCAGCACACGCCGCTCGAGCCGCACGTCTGCTATGCGCACATCGAGAGCGGGCGTCTGGTGCTCAACTGCGCCACGCAGGTGCCGTACCATGTGCGCCGCATCGTCAGCTGGGTGTGCGGCATTCCCGAAAATAAGATCCATGTCATCAAGGAGCGTGTCGGCGGCGGCTACGGCAGCAAGCAGGACATTCTGGTGGAGGACCTGACCGGCTACGCCGCATGGGTCACCGGCAAGCCCGTCTACTACCGCAACACCCGCGCCGAGGAGTTCTACGCCAACTCCACTCGTCACCCCATGCGCGTGAAGGTGAAGATGGGCGGCAAGAAGGACGGCACGATCACCGCGCTCTTTATGGAGGTCTGCGCCAACACCGGCCCGTTCGGCAACCACTGCCTGACCGTTCCGATGAACAGCTGCTCCAAGACGTTGCCGCTCTTCGCCGTGGACAACATGGCGTATGATCTGAAGGTCTTTTACACCAACACGCCGCCCGCAGGCGCGTATCAGGGCTACGGTACGCCGAAGGGCACCTATGGCATCATGATGGCGATGGCGGAGCTGGCGGACAAGCTGGGCGTGGACTACCGCACGATGGTGGAAAAGAACCACGTCAGCGAGGGCTATATGCTTGAGATCCTCAAGGGTCTCGGCGAGGGCCGCGAGGGCAACGTCGTCCCCGTCGGCTCCTGCGGTCTGGACGAGGCCATTGCCAAGGGCTGCGACATGATCGAGTGGGGCAAAAAGGAAGTCTCCGACGATCCCGACTGGAAGATCGGCAAGGGCTTTGCCATGATCATGCAGGGCAGCGGTCTGCCCGGCTTGGACCATGCCGAGGCCATCGCCAAGCTGGAGACGGACGGAACAGTCATTCTCAACAGCGGCGGCGCGGATCTGGGCACGGGTCTTGACACCATCTCCGCCAAGGCGGTGAAGGAGGTCCTCAAGCTCCCGATGGAGAAGATCACGGTCGTGTCCGGCGATACCGACTCCTGCGTGTTTGATACCGGCGCTTACGCCTCCTCCGGCACGTTCTTCAGCGGCAACGCTTCACTGCTGGCGGCGAAAAAGCTCAAGGAGAAGATCTTGGCAGAGGCCGCTTTGCAGATGAACGAAAAGGTCGAGGATCTGGACGTTCGCGCACCCGGCGAGGTCTATTCCAAGACGAGCGGCAAGGCGCTCACCTACGGCGAGCTGTCCCACGCGGCGATCGCGGGCGACGGCCGCGGGCAGATGGTCGCGCACGGCAGCTACGTCACCACCGCATCCTCCGTGCCCTACGGCGCGCACTTCGCGCAGGTCGCGGTCAACGTCAGGACCGGCGAGATCAAGGTGCAGAAGTTCTACGCCCTGCAGGACGCGGGCACGCCCATCAATCCCGAGATCGCGCTGTGCCAGATGTACGGCGCCGCGATGAAGTCCATCGGCCACACCCTCTATGAGGATATGAAGCTGGACGAGAACGGCAAGTGCATCAACGCGAATCTGACGGATTACGGCGCGCCGATGATCGGCGAAGCGCCCGAGGATTTCAAGTCCGTGCTGATCGACGTCAACGACGACTTCGGTCCCTTCGGCGCGAAGTCCATCTCCGAGATCGCCTGCAACGGCGCGGCGCCCGCCATCGGCATCGCCATTCACGACGCCTGCGGCGTTTGGATGCGCTCCTGGCCGATGACGCCGGAGAAGCTGCTGCACGAGCTTGGCAGGATCTGAACGACTCGCATCGTAAAAAAGGATTGAACCGAAAACAAAATGGTGCTATACTTTCTATAGCACCATTTTGTTTTGCGATAAAGGAGGAGTCCTTATGGTCATTACCGTTGGAAGACAGTACGGAAGCGGCGGCCGCGAGATCGGCACGGCGCTGGCGAACAAGCTCGGCATCGTCTACTATGACGATCTGCTGCTCAAGAAGGCGGCGGAGGAAAGCGGCCTTTGTGAGGAGCTGTTCCACAGCTTCGACGAGCGCCCCAAGAGCTTTCTTTATTCCATTGCGATGGACCCGTATTCCTTCACCATGCACCATGTGACGCCCAAGGGCAGCATCGAGCAGCAGGTGTATCTTGCGACCTATGACACCATCAAGAAGCTCGCGGACAAGGGCCCCTGCGTTCTCATCGGCCGCTGCGCGGACTACGCGCTCAAGGACCGTGACGATGTGATCAACATCTTCGTTTCCGCGCCGATCGAGAGCCGCATCAAGCGTGTGGCCGCGCGCAACAACATCTCCGAGGCGGAGGCGAAGGAGCGCATCAAGAAGACGGACAAATCCCGCGCGTCGTACTATAACTACTATTCCTCGAAGGACTGGGGCGAAGCCAAGAGCTACGACCTGTGCATCGACTCGTCGCTTCTCGGCATCGAGGGGACGGTCGCGCTGCTTGAAGAGCTGGTGAAGCTCAAGGGCATGAAGTAAAAACAGAAAATGAAAAAGGGAGCTTTGCGCTGCGGCGCAAAGCTCCCTTTTACGCAATAATGTTACTTGTCATCTTCCAGCTTTTCCAGACCCGCGCGCAGCGCGTTGAAGGCAGCGGGCAGGGAGGAGATGCTGTTTTCGGCGCGCCGAAGCTCGCCGGTCACATTGATGCAGGTGTTGCCGAGCGTCGAAAGCACGCTGTCGCAATGGGCGCGGCAGTCGCCGATCATGGCGGCAAGCCGCTCGTGGACGCCGCGCTCATACTCCTCGGCGCGCTGGTGCGCGTCGAGCTCGATGCCGGCAAGGTGCTCCTTGATGGTGGAATACTGCTCGGCCATAGGGCGGAGCTTATCATTCTCCGCGCGCAGGGAAGCGTTCTCCGCGCGCAGCGCTTCGGCCTCGGCACGCAGCGCGGTCAGCTCATCATTGGCTGTATCCAGCGCGGCACGCAGGGTGTCGCGCTCCGCCGCGGCGTCGCTGTGCTCTTGGGTGAGGCGGTCGTTTTCGCCGCGCAGGGTGCTGACCTGCGTGCGCAGCTCCTGCTCCTGTGCGCAGAGCTTGTCGATGTCGCCCTCGAGCGACTCGATGCGGGCGGTGCTCTCCGCCGAGGTCTTTTTGATATAGTCAATGACGTCCTCACGGTTGAAGCCGCCGAACAGGGAACCCTTAAAGGTATTGTTTTCCATCCTGAATCCCACCTTACTCATACTCTTTCGATAGTGTAGCACAGTTTTCGCCCGATGACAAGCAGAAAAAGAGCAGCCTTAGCCGGCTGCTCCGTTTTCTTTTTTGCCTGACTTCACGGTCTTTTTCCTGCGCTTGCGGTGGACGACGCGGACGATGAAGAAGACCGCCGCGGCGATCAGCGCGAGAAAGATCGCCCAGAGCCACCAGACGGCCGCCGTGGTCAGCACGGCGAGCTGCACGTTCTCGCCCTCCGCGGTGAAGAGCAGGTAGCTGCCCATCGAGGTCGTCTCGACCGGCTGCCAGCTTCCGTCGGACCGGCGGACAAAGACGGCGCAGTGATCCATGCTCACCTCCTCGGGCGGGAGATAGCGGATCGTGTGCTCGGCCAGCGCGTCGCGCGGGAAGGAAAGCTCCCACTGCTCGGCAACGGAGCGGTAGACGGTCATGGCGGGCAGCGTCCGCTCGGAGAGGAAGGAGAAATAGTTTTTGAGCGCGGTGCGGCGGTTATCCGCAAGCTGCGGGAACGCGTTGGGATCGGGCGTCTGCGCGGCGGCGGTGAGCGTGTCCGTCTCGTTGAACTCGCCCTCGACGAAGAAAATGCTGCGGCCGTCCGCGCGCTGCGCGTCGCTCTGGAGGGAGGCGCGGTAGGCGGTGTATTCGGCGGTGACGACGGTATCAAAGCGCAGGTCGGTCAGGTCGGTGCGGTCCCAGACCGGATAGCTCCCGCTTTGCTCCGTCAGACTGGGGAAGACGGAGAAATCGAAGGAGTCGCCGTAGTCAAAGCGCAGCGTTTTGAGCGTTCTGCCGTCGCAGACAAAGCGGAGTGTAAAGCTGAGAAAGTCCTCGGGCACGCTGCCGAGCGCACAGAAGGCGGCGTAGTCCATCGGCTCGGCCTGACCGGATAGGCTGCGGCGGTCGATGCCGCGCAGCACGTCGGAGACGAAATAATTGCCGCGGAAGACGCCGAGGTCACGCCCGGAGATCGCACCGGAAAACTGGTCACAGTCCTCAACGACAACGAGGCTGCGGCAATCTGTCACCGTGCAGCCGGAGCCGGCTGACGAGGAGGTGTCCTCGCTGCCGGAGCCGACGATGCCGCCCACGCTGCTCTTGCCGGAAAGCGTGAGCTTTGCCCAGCTGGAGCGGATGCCGGCGGAGGACAGTCCCGCGATGCCGCCGACATAGCTGCCGGTCTCGCTTCTTGCGCTGCCGTAGGCTTCGCAGGAGAGCACGATGCCGAGGTCCATCTCGCCGACGATGCCGCCGATGCAGTCTTTTTTGCCGCTGATGCTGCCGCGGTTGACGCAGTGCTGCACGACCGCCTTCGTCTCGTATACGCGGTCAAACACGGAGGAGGACTCCTTTTGATCGCCCTCGGGGTCCAGCTCGTATTCAATGGCCATGGCGCCGGCGATGCCGCCGACATTCAGGTCGGCGTCCACGGCGCCGTAGTTCGTGCAGCCGCGGACCTTGCCGAAGGTCACGGCGTCGATGTTCTCGTCGGAGGTATCCTCAAAAATATCCGAGGCGTCGGCATCGGTCATATCCACAAAGATGTCAAGGCACAGATTGACGACTGCGTTCATCTGATCGTTCACCGCGCGCAGGTCGGCGGTGAGCGTCGAGCCGTCAGCAGAGAGCCCGTCGCTGAGCGCATCCAGCTCATCCATCGTGCTGCGCAGATTGGTGAAAAGGCTGTCCAGCGTGTCCTGATAGCCGTCGCCGAGGGGATAGAAGGTGAGATCGTCCCGTGTGTTGAGGTCCTCAATGAGACGGCGCGTTTTACCCGTCGCCGTGTCAAGGCTGGCAGCGGCGTCGCTCAGCGCGTCGAGCGCGCGCTGGATGTCGTCGTGCGCCTTGGGCGCGGCGTCCTTGAGAAAGTCGGAGAGGATGGCGGCGATTTTTGCCATGTCCGTCGAGATCTCCGCCATTGCGCTTACCGCATCATCCAGATAGCCGATGGCGTCGGAGAGCAGCCCGCGCACTGCGTCGGTGTCCCAAGGGGTTGTGCCGTCAAGGTACTTTTGCAGCTCCCCGACAACGGCGCTCAGGGAGTCCGAGGCGTTCTTGAGCTTGGTACTGTTGGATCGGATGCGGTCACCGGCTGCGCTGATCGCCGCGCGGTCAGCGGCGCTCATCGTCAGGTCCTTGTTGCACTGCTCGAGCGCGTCGACAGCGTCGCCCATGCTGTCCTCCGCCGCCTCGAGCGCCTTGAGAATGTCGGGCAGCGCGTCCGTCACGGTCTTGGCGCGGTCGGTCAGCTCATTGACGCTGCCGATGTTTTTGTCGATGAAGTCGGTCGTCTGACCGGCGAGCGAATCGGCGTCGTCCACTGCGGCATTGGTATAGGCGGAGACCGAATCGAGTCGGGAGGAGATGTGATCGTTCGTGCTGTCCACATCGTCCAGCGTGGAGGAAACGAGGGCGTTGAGCTTATCCAGCTCCGCGCGCAGCTTGGCAATCAGGTCGTCACGCAGCGAGAGACAGAGATACGGCTCCATCTGACCGACGATGCCGCCCACATCCTTGCGGCCGTAGATCATGCCGTAGTTGGAGCAGAAATCCATAAAGCCGTCGCTGCGGCCCGCGCCGCCGCCAACGTTGTAGCCGAAGTGCGGGTAGCCGACCGCGCCGCGGTTGATGCAGGAGAGCAGGCTGCCGGAGGAGTAGCCGGCAATGCCGCCGGTATCCGAGGTGGCGTTCCGGCTTTCCACTGCGCCGACGGAAACAAGGTCGGTGAGGGAGGAGGCTGGGTCGATGCTCAGATCGTCAAGGCTGAGCGTGGGATCGACATTTGCCGTATTCACGCTGGCGGAGTTGATGCACGCGCGCAGCGTGCCGAGGTTATAGCCGGCGATGCCGCCGGTGTAGCGATTGGCGGAGACGCTGCCGCTCACCGTGCAGTTGGCGACCAGCCCGCCCTCCTCGTTGCGGCCGGCAATGCCGCCTACGGCGCTGTCGCCCTTGACGACGCCGAAGAAGGAGCACTCCTCCAAGGTGCCGTAGTTGCGGCCGACGATGCCGCCGACGGCCTCCTTCGTGCCGCCGGGCGCGACCTGCCCCTCGACCTTGAGCGCGTGGACGAAGGCGCCGCGCTCGAGCGTGAGGAAAAGACCGGCGGGGGAGAGCGAGTCCGTCAGCGTCAGACCGCTGATGGTGTGCCCGCCGCCGTTGAAGGTGCCGCTGAAGCTGGCGATGGGCTCGAAGTCCACGCCGCGCAGGGAGATGTCGGCGGTCAGAAGGACCGTCTTGCCGCGCGACCAGGCGTCATAGGCGCAGCTGTCCGAAAGGGCGCACAGGTCCTTCGCCGTGTGGATGTAGATGATGTCATCCTCTCCGGCAGCGAGCGCGGGCAGGGACAGGGAAAGGCTCAGCACGAGCGACAGGGCGAGCGCGAGCAGGCGGGAAGAGCGCTTATTCGGTTTCATCGTCTGCACCTCCTTCCTCGACCATGCTGCCGGAAATGACGGTCACGTTCACATCGCCGTCCACGATCGCGCGGACCACGCCGCTGACCGTGCCGTGGATCTCGCCGTGCACCACGCCGTCGAGCCGGATGCGTCCGTCCGCCGCGTGGCGGTGAATGACGTTCGGCACGGCGAATGAGGTCCGGTCAATGACCTTGGAGCCGATGAGCAAGATCTGCGGCAGGGCGAACATGACCATGATGATGGAGATGACCGTGCCGCGTCCGAGGCTTTCGCCGATGCCGGCAATGACCGGCTCGGAGGTCATGCGGCCGATCAGAAAGCCGCTGATCGACAGGATCGAGCCGGAGGTGATGATGGTCGGGAACGCGAAGTTGAGCGTTTCAATGATGGCATCGCGGTGGTGCATCTTGGCCTTGGTCTCCTGAAAGCGGCTGGCGATGACGATGGCGTAGTCGATGTTCGCGCCCATCTGGATCGAGCTGACAATCAGGTAGCCCAGGAAGAAGAGGTACTTGCCCGTGATGGTGGGGAACGAGAAGTTGATCCAGATGCAGCCCTGAATGACCAGGATCAGCAGCACCGGCATACCGGCGGAGTTGAAGGTGAAAAGCAGCACTGCCATGACGATCAGGATCGAAACGATGCTCACGACCTTATTGTCCACGGCAAAGGACTTTTCAAATTCGTACTCGTTGGTGGAGTCGCCCGCCAGATAGACCTTTTCGCCGGGGTAATACTTCTGCGCGATCGCGGTGACGGTGTCGGTGAAGGCGTAGGTCTCATCGCCGCTGACCGGCAGCGTGGAGTAGATGAGCATACGGCTGTACTGCTCGCTTTGAAGCTGGAGCTTGGCGTTCGTCATCTGCGTGTAGGCGTCGTCCAGCGTGCTTTGCAGCTCGTCGTCCAGCGTGACATAGCCCTGCTGCACCTCGTCGTAGAGAAAGAGGAACATATCGATGAGCGGAACAGAGTAGGTCGAAAGCCCGCCGACGATCTTGCCGTAATTTTCATGGTTTGCGGCATAGGCACCATAGAGGAACTCGGCGACCTCATAATCGAGGTCGGTCAGCTCGGAGAACTGACGGGGCGTGAGCCTGTCGGTGAGCATATAGCCGCCCATGGCTTCGACGTTGGAAAGCCCCAGCGTGGAGTCGACCTCGTCGTACTGCTCAAGCTCGTCGAGAATGGCGCGCTCCTTGTCATAGTCGCCCGCGGGGACCACGAGCGCCATGAGGTTTTTGGTGCTGAAGTTGTCGTCGATCATATTCTCGGCGATCTGTGTTTCGTTGAGCTTGGGCGCGGAGATCAGCCCGTAGCCATAGGCGTAGGGACAGTCGGACGAGAGCCGCCAGCCGATCACAGCCAGCGCGACAAAGAGAATGGGAACGACATGGCGCGTGGCGTAGGCAAACTTGCCGACAAAGGAGATCTTGGGGACAAAGCTGCGGTGGCCGGTCTTGTCGATAAGCGGGCCGAAGAGCATCAGCAGGCCCGGCATGACAACGAACGCCGAGAGCAGCGCGAAGAGAATGGATTTGATGAGGCACAGCGCCATATCGGGGCCGAGCTTGAACTGCATGAAGAGCATCGCCACAAGGCCGCCGATGGTCGTCAGGCTGCTGCCGCAGATCTCCGGCACAGCCTTGCTCAGCGCGACAATGACCGCTTCGCGGATAGGCAGCTTCTCATGCTCCTCCTTATAGCGGTTGCAGAGGATGATGGCGTAGTCGATGGCCATGGCGAGCTGGAGGACGATGGCGACGGAGTCGGTGACGAAAGATATCTCCCCCATCATGTAGTTCGTGCCCATGTTCAGCAGTGCCGCCGCGCCGAAAGTTATCAGCAGCACCGGAATTTCGGCGTAGGTTTTCGAGGTGAACAGCAGCACGACGACGATTATGAGCGCCGCGATACCGTCAACGATGAGCAGCTCGCGGTTGATTATCGCTTTGAGGGGGTTGCCGACCTCGGTGTTGACGTAGAGGTCGTAGACGCTGAGCATGTCGCGCAGGGTGTCCATGGCGAGGACGCTGACCTCGTCATCGTTTTCGCCGTCAAAGGTGACGGAAAAGAGCGCGGCGGCCTCGTTGTAATGCTCCGGACTGTCGTCAAACGCGACCTCCTTGACGCCGGGCACGCGCTCGATATCGGCGCAGATCTTCTCCGCCTGCTCGTAGCTCACGTTCTCGACGACGATGCGCGCGGTGCCGAAGGTCGTGAACTCATCGTCCATGAGTTCGAGACCGATCTGCGTCTCGGTGCTCTCCGGCAGGTACTTGGTCAGGCTGTCGCTGACCTCCACCCAGCCGGATGAAAAGATGCAGAACACCGCCGCGGCGATGTATATGAGAAAAATGATGTTTCGTTTGTCTACAATGAACGCGGCCACACGCTCCATGAGGCTCGCTTTTCCTGATCTCATCGGCGTAATCTCCCCCGAAAAATGCGCAGAGTTCTACAAATACAGATTATAGCAGGAACGGAAGAAGAAAGCAATTTTTTTCTGAAGGAGTTTTGATGGGGGGAGGGGAATCTAAGCAACGCCTTGTCTTTTCCCTAATGGCAGTTGATTAAGACTGGCGACCCCTCAGGCGGCGTACGCCGCCAGCTCCCCTAGAAGGGGCGCCAAGTTGGTGCGGCACACTTCTCCCCTCCCCCTCCCCAACAAAAAAATACGCAGAAAGCTTTCGCTTTCTGCGTATTCATTGCGGTTGATATCAGACGAGCTCGATGACTGCGACTTCCGCTGCGTCGCCGCGGCGGGTGCCGATGCGGGTGATGCGGGTGTAGCCGCCGTTGCGCTCGAATACCTTCTTGGCGACATCCTCGCGGGTGATGAAGGCCAGTGCCTGACGGTAGGACGCCAGATCCTTTGCCTTGCCAAGAGTTATCATCTTCTCGGCCATCGGGGCGATCTCCTTGGCGCGGGTAACGGTGGTCTCCATGCGGCCAAGATCAAGAAGATCAGTGACCTGCTGACGGAGCATTGCCATACGGGCGTCGGTCGCCTTGCCGAGCTTTCTGGTTCCGGGCATAATTGCATTTCCTCCTTCTTGAGAGCTTACTGATTGTCCTCGTCCGCCAGTGACAGTCCCATCATAGTCAGCTTGTGCTCGACTTCTTCAAGGGACTTGCGGCCGAGGTTGCGGACCTTGATCATCTCATCCTGAGTCTTGCTGACCAGATCCTCAACGGTATTGATATTTGCGCGTTTGAGGCAGTTAAAGCTCCTCACGGACAGATCCAGCTCTTCGATGGTCATCTTGAGCACGGTGTCCGGCTCCTTCTCTACCTTCTCAACAACAGTGGAGTTGCTGCCGATAGTGTCGGACAGATCCGTGAAGAGAGTGAAGTGGTCGCAGAGTATCTTTGCACCCAGAGAGAGAGCATCGCGGGCAGCCATGGTCTTGTCCGTCCAGACCTCGATGGTCAGCTTGTCAAAGTCGGTCTGATTGCCGACACGGGTGTTCTCGACAGTGTAGTTGACCTTGAGGACAGGAGTGTAGATGGAGTCTACCGGAATAGTGCCGATGGGCGTCTGCGGAGTCTTGTTCTGCGCGGCGGAGACATAGCCTCTGCCGTGATCCAGAACCAGCTCCATGTTCAGCGCGCCGTCGGGACCAAGGGTCGCAATGGGCTGCTCAGGATTGAGTATCTCCACCTCCGCGTCCGCCTTGATGTCGCCGGCGGTGACTACGCCCTCGCCGGAGGCTTCAATGTACACGGTCTTGGGGCCGGTAGAATGCAGAAGCGCTATGATGCTCTTGACATTGAGGACGATCTCGGTCACGTCCTCCTTCACACCGGGGATAGTGGAAAACTCATGCTGTACGCCTGCGATCTTGATGCTGGTGCAGGCGGTACCGGGGAGAGATGACAGGAGTACCCTGCGAAGAGAGTTACCAAGTGTTGTTCCGTAGCCGCGTTCCAGAGGCTCTATAACGTACTTGCCGTACGAGCTGTCTGCGGGTGTTTCGATGCACTCAATGCGCGGCTTTTTAATTTCGATCATAAGTGTTTTATAACCCTCCTTTTAAGTCTTGTGCCACTTGCGGCACATGCGGTGATTCAGCTTACCAATTTGAGGGTGTCTTTATTACTTGGAGTACAACTCGACGATGAGGCGCTCTTCGATGGGCATATCAATGTCCTCGCGTGCGGGAACTGCAATGATCTTTGCCGTCAGATTATTCTTGTCATACTCGATCCACTTGGGAGCGGCGCGGAAAGCGTTATCCTCAATATTTTCCTTGATCTTCTGCATCGACTTGCCCTTCTCGGTGAGAGAAATGACCATGCCGGGCTTGACCTGATAGCTGGGGATATTGACCTTGCGGCCATTGACGGTGACGTGACCGTGGTTGACGAGCTGACGAGCCTCGCGGCGGGTCATGCCGAAGCCAAGACGGAAAACGACGTTGTCAAGGCGCTGCTCAAGGATGGCGAGGAGGTTCTCACCGGTGAT
>ERZ825159.1317-NODE-1317-length-24655-cov-4.231911_pt1 | contig 24655 bp, 24 predicted proteins | sample MGYA00519932_ERZ825159 | MGnify/ENA primary metagenome ERZ825159 (study PRJEB31778, sample SAMEA3449191) | human gut metagenome | biome: human gut; feature: human-associated habitat; material: faeces | place: United Kingdom | collected 2010/2012 ...
AGGGTGTGGGCGAGCAGGTTGTAGCTGCCGCCGTAGATGGTCTTCTGGGCGACGAAGTGGCCGCCGTTCTGACCCAGGGCTTCCAGCACGTAGGTGATGGCAGCAGCGCCGGAGGCCAGCGCCAATGCCGCCACGCCGCCTTCCAGAGCGGCCACCCGCTTTTCCAGAACGTCCTGGGTGGAGTTGGTGAGACGGCCGTAAATATTGCCGGCGTCCGTCAGCCCGAAGCGGGCAGCGGCGTGGGCGCAGTCGTGGAACACGTAAGAGGTGGTGGCGTAAATGGGAACGGCACGGGCATCGGTAGCGGGATCGGCCTGCTCCTGGCCGACATGGAGCTGCAAGGTTTCAAATTTATAGTCAGACATAATGATTATTTCCTTTCTTCAGTCAAATATTATCTTTGGTGTTTGGAACATCGGGGATACATTCGGCCAAAGCGGAAATTCGCCCTTACGAGGGTCTCAAAATGATTTTTCACGGGGAGTACCTCCCTTCAAAACTCACCTATCTGGTAGGTGATTGCATCATACCACGAAATTCCTACCAAGTCAATCGGTTTTTTATCAAAAATTTCCTACTTGTCCGGTAGGAAAACCGGCAATATGACCAAGGCGGAAAAAAGTACGTCCTGCCAGGTTTTTTTCTTTGACAAATTTCGATTGCATGGTAGAATGTAGGCGAAAGCTCCCCAATAAAAACAGACAGGAGTGTCCCCCATGGAGATTTCCTACACCATTTTCGACCTGCTTTTCTATCTGCTGCTCTACGCCTTCCTCGGCTGGTGCGTCGAAGTCTTTTGCGCCGCCGTGAAAAGCGGGCGGTTTGTGAACCGTGGTTTTTTGAACCTGCCCCTGAATATGCCCTGCGGCATTGCCGCCGCGCTGCTGCTGCCGGTGCTGGGCACCATGAACCACAAAACCATCTTACAATATGTTATGACGCTGGTGATCTATATTCTGGTCCGGTGCGTGACCGACCAGTTTGTCCGGGGCGTCAGCCGGAGGCGGTTTGCCGCCGAGCCGAAGGGAAAGACGTTTTTCCTCAACGCAACTGCCGCGGCGGCCGTTATGCTGCTGGTGTATCTGGTGGTGCATCCCGGCGTGATGGGGCTGGTGTACCTGATGCCAAAGTGGCTGGAACGGACGCTGGTCATCGCAGGGATCGTCCTGATTCTGGCGGACTTCATCGGCGTGATGCGCGCCCTGCGCACCAGCAGCGCCACCCGGCTGAACAAGGCCGGGCAGGAGACTACCCAGCGCATGGCCGACCGGATCAGCAGTGCCATCTGGCGGCGTCTGCAAAAGGCCTACCCCGGTCTCACTGCGGCGGATGTACCGGGGCCGGAGCGGTATGTTTTCGCCCGGGGCATCTGCTTCGACAAGCTGGTGTGGGTGTTCCTTGTGACCTCGTTCTTAGGCGCGCTGATCGAAATGGTCTTCTGCCGGGTCACGTCGGGGCAGTGGATGAGCCGTTCCGGCGTGCTGTACGGGAGCTTCAGCTTCGTGTGGGGTCTTGGTGCGGTGGTGCTGACCATCACCTTGCAGCGGATCGCGGACAAGCCCGACCGGCGGATCTTTCTCGCGGGCTTCGTCATTGGCGGCGCTTACGAGTACCTTTGCAGCGTGTTCACCGAGCTGGTATTCGGCACGGTGTTCTGGGACTACAGCAAAATGCCCCTGAACATCGGCGGCCGCACCAACGTGCTGTACTGCATTTTCTGGGGACTGCTGGCTGTGGCATGGATCAAGGTGCTGTATCCGCCCATGAGCAAGGGCATTGAGAAAATCCCGGCGCTGCTGGGGAAGGTGATCACCTGGGTCATCATCTTTTTCCTGGCCTGCGACGGTCTGCTCACTGCCGCCGCCATGCTGCGCTACACCGACCGTCAGAACAACCCGGAACCCAAAAATGTGGCCGAAGCGTTTCTGGACGACACCTATGACGACGACTGGATGGAACACCACTGGCCGAACATGGTGGTCACAAAGGACGCGGAATAATTGTGAAAATCGCCCCCGGGAAGCGGTGCAAGCCGTTTTCCGGGGGCTTTGTGTATTCAGTCCGTTTCCACAGCCTTCCGGGCGGCGGACTCGGTGTATGTCCAGCTCCGGAAATCCGAAATGCTGCAATAGCTGTTTTCCAGAATGTCCATCGCGGTGGAGGCAATTTTGGGGTCGCGGTCATGGGTCAGCCCTTTAATGTAGGGCAGTGCGCCGTCCCCAAGGCTGCTCATGTGCCCCATGTCGATGGTCTCCAGCTGCCCCGACTGGTAAGCGCGGACGTTGTACCGGGCGACCTGCGTGTCCACGTCCACCCAGAAGGTGACGCACCCCAGAATCAGCGCGCAGATCACCGCCCCCTTCATGTAGGGGAGTCGGAGCTTGAACAGCCACACGGACACGAGGATCGTCGTGACCCCCAGCCAGAGCATGAAAACTTCCGTCAGCACCCGCTTTCTCGTCAGGCCGTAGCCGCCAATGTAAAGCAGCATTTTCGCGCTGGCCGCGGCGATGAGGAACAGCGCCGCCAGCCCGAGGAACAGGCACAGCCCTCTGGTCAGCGCCGGAGCACCGGCCTTCTTTTCCACCAGTCCCATGGCAAGGCACATCAGCCCCAGATTGATAAAGCTCAGCCACGCCATCTCGAAAAATCCCCGGCGGGCGTATTCCGCCAGCGTGTATCCATCGGGCAGAATTCCCGCGAAGCCGCCGCCCAGATATGCCAGCTGACTCAGCAGATACACGGCGTAAATCAGGCACACCGTCCCAAGCAATATGTTCACGGTAATGGCGCTGAAGCCATGGAAGCGCTTCCCTTCCTTCCCGTTTTTCTCCCCGTATTTCAGTCCCACGCCCCGGGAATACAGTATCCACCCGGCAAACACGCCGAAGAACAGGGAGAGCAGCGGCTCCGACCAGTCGGTGTCGGGGAGCATATCCATCAGCCCCTCAAACGCCGCGTCGGCACGCATCAGCAGGAAAATCAGCACCGCCGCCACCGGCAGGGCAATCAATACGCCCAGAATCGCCGCGCCGCCCCGTTTTCCCGCCGTACCGGCGTTTTTCCGGGCGTCGTTCAGCCCCCGGGCGGCGGCGCTCATGCTGCCCACGCCCAGCGTGAATATCGCCCGGGGAGCGTCCAGCGCCGACGCGATGCCGCCGGGTTCCCGGCAGCTCTGCCCCGCCATCCGGCAGAAGCCGAGGTTCACGGCAAACAGCGCCATGAGGAGCATTTCCATTTTGATACCGCTGTCCGACGACCGGGCGAACCCGGCGAAGATCACCGCCGCCAGAATCAGCAGCGCCGCCTCATATTTCCCCGGCCGGAAGCCGCAGCGCAGCAGATACCAAAGGCTGCACCCCGTCAGAGCCACCGCCCCCAGGGCAAATCCCAGACAAAAACCGCCGTAAAGAATGCTGTTCCACGTAAACGTGCCGAAAAGCAGCACCAAAAGTCCAAAAATCAGCTCCCGTTTTCCCGCAGGATACCGGGGCAGCGTCCGTTCTTCCATAATATCTCCTTTCTCAGCGTTTCCATGGGTCGTCGTCCTGCACGAACTCGAACAGGTCGCCCGGCTGGCATTGCAGCTCCCGGCAGATGGCGTCCATGGTGCTCATGCGCACGGCCTTGGCCTTGCCGGTTTTCAGAATGGACAGGTTGGCGGGCGTCATACCCACCCGGTTCGCCAGCTCAAGGGAAGTCATTTTCCGCTTTGCCAGCATCATATCCAGATTCACAATAATCGCCATACGCCGCCTCACACCGTCAGATCGTTTTCTTCCCGGATCTCCACCGCGGCGGCCATGACGTTCTTCACCACGCTCACCGCCAGCGCCAGAAACGCCATGATCGTCGTCATGAAAATCAGGGGCGGGTAGAAGAACGCGGCGGGCAAACAAATGCCGCTTACCGCCGCGCAGCACCAGCGGATGCGCCGCAGAAACCGGACGTTCTGTGCAACGAACACATCCTCCTTCAGAATATTCCGCACCAGCCGCTCCATGCAGGATAGCGCGTACAGCACCGCAGGGACGCAGCAGTAAAACCCTACCATGATCGCCGCCGCGCCATACCGCCCCAGCGGCCGCAAAGTCTGATACCACTGCAGCAGTCCCGGCATGGCAAAAGTAAGCAGGCAGATGATAATGAACAATCCCCGGCTGCACCAAAGTGTAAATTTCGCAGAAAGCTGTGAATTCATAAAAGCACCTCCGTTTGCATGGAGTGTACCATAGAAATTATCGAATGTCAATAATTATTTTCCTGTTTACGAGAATCGCATTTTCCCGCCGCCCGAAAACTTGTTACAGAACTTCATACGAGCTTAACATTTTCCCACTTTAATCGTTAATATTTTACCGGTATAATAAGGCCATAAAGATCAAGACAACACCGGCCCCGCCGCAAGGCACATGGGGCAGTATATAAATTTGCTACCAACCTTCATCTTTTTCATTTTTTCCTCTCCTCTTTTCTTGTTGCAAAATCCGCGGTGATGAGCCGCGGATTTTGCATTTCTTTTTAATCAAAACTTAAGCTGTCCGCACCGTTTTCCGTTGCAAACACGGATATATTATGGTATAATAGGGGAAATTCACATTAGGGTGATGGAATGTTTGCCAAATATCTTCTGATTTTCTTCGTGTCCATGGTGCCGCTGGTGGAGCTGCGGGGCAGTATCGTTATGGCCGTGGGCATGGATCTGGACTACTGGACGTCTCTTGCGGTGTGCGTCGTGGGCAATATGCTGCCGGTGCCGCTGATCTATTTCTTCGCCCGGAAGGTGCTGCACTGGGGCGCGGATAAAAAATATATCGGGAAGTTCTTTTCCTACTGCCTGGAAAAGGGCGAAGCCGCCGGTCACAGGCTGATGAAAAAGGCCGGACGGGGCGGATTGTTCCTGGCGCTGATGCTGTTCGTCGGCATTCCCATTCCCGGCACCGGCGCGTGGACGGGAACCCTCGCGGCCAGTTTTCTGGACATGGGCATCAAAACCACGGCGCTGTCCGTTTCTCTGGGCGTCATTATCGCGGGAATCATCATGGGAGCCGCCAGCATGGCGGGCATCCATGTCTTTGGTCTGTAAGGAGGAAAATAACAATGTCCGATTGTCTGTTCTGCAAAATCATCGCGGGGGATATCCCCTCCACCAAGGTCTACGAGGATGATTCGGTCTTCGCCTTCCGGGACATCAATCCCCAGGCGCCGACCCACATTCTGGTGATCCCCAAGACGCATATTTCCGGCTGCAACGGCGTCACGGAAGAAAACAGCGCCGTCGTCGCCCACATTTTTGAGGTCATCCCCAGAATCGCGGCGGCGGAGGGGCTGGCGGGGGGCTACCGGGTGGTCAGCAACTGCGGCGCCGACGCGGGTCAGACCGTGCCGCACCTGCATTTCCACATCCTCGGCGGCAAAACGCTGGCGCTGGATATGGCGTGACATCTTAGGGCCTATCTGAAAACCGGCATCCTTCGGGTGCCGGTTTTTCGCGCTTGACATCTTTCGGTTTTTTGCTATACTATGCTCAGATCGCAAAACAATAAGTCTTCGGGGGGCCGGAAGTACCGGCTGAGAGTGGGCGTGTGCGCCCTGACCCGTGAACCTGATACGGCTAATACCGTCGGAGGGAAAGATGCACATATGGGATACAATTCAGTATCGCGTTGCACCTGGACGGTTTGCAATGCGATACTTATTTTTTTGGAGGTTCCCAAAATGAAAACCAAAAGACTGACGGAAAGCGCCATGCTGCTGGCGCTGGCCATTGTGCTGGAGCTGATCTCCAAGGCCATCATCCCCGAAATGCCCTTCGGCGGTCAGGTGACGCTGGTGGCCATGCTCCCGGTGGTGCTGATCTCCTACCGCTACGGCGTGAAGTGGGGCTTCGTTTCCGGCTTCTGCTACGCGCTGCTGGAAATGGCACTGGGCGCGAAGACCGTGAGCGCCGCCTTTCAGCCCGGCTATTTCGGCGACGACACCATGATCTTCAAGGCCATCCTCATGTGCCTGCTGGACTATCTGCTCGCCTACACCATGATGGGTCTGGGCGGCATTTTCCGGGATAAGATCAAGAATCCCGGCACCAGCCTGATGTGCGGTTCTCTGGTGGCGCTGGGTGCGCGGTATTTGTCTCACATTCTGTCCGGCTACCTGCTGTTCTCCGGCTGGGCGGAGTGGTTCTTCACCCAGGACGGGTTCCCCGCATGGGGCGCGAAGCTGGTGGAGAGCCTCAGCCCCGTCGCACTGGGCTGGGTATATTCCATTGTATACAACGGCTTCTACATGGTTCCCGAGCTGATCCTCACCGCCATCGCGGCGCAGCTGATTGCCAGAATTCCGAAGATCGTGGTCAAGGTTGACTGAGAATTTTCCGCAACGTATAGTAACATCGCCCCGGGCTGAAGCCCGGGGCGTTTGTTTTTATGCCTTTGCGATCATTTCATTTTCCATCTGCCACGCGCGGTAGAGGATTTCCGCAGCTGCTTCCCGGGTCAGGGGGACGTCGGCTTCCAGATTGAAGCCGTTTTGGGCGGCGGCTGTCAGAGCGTCCTGCGCCCAGGCGGAGATTTCCGATTCCTCTGCCGAGGTTTCCGCGGCTTCCTCCGGGGCGTCCGCCGTCAGCGCCAGAGCGTTTTTCAGCATGACGCTCACTTCCCCGCCGGTAATCATTTCCTCCGCGCCGAAGGTCTGCTGATCGGGCAGCCCTGCCGTCAGGCCGGAACGCACTGCGGCGGCAAGATAGGGCTGGAGCCACTCAGGGATTTCGTCGGTAAACCCCGCGCCGGTCAGCTCCTTGTCCACGGGGACGTTCAGCGTTCTGACCAGCATGGTGACGAACTCGCCCCGGCTCACCGGCCTGTCCGGGCTGAAGCAGGGATTCCCCGCCACGTTTTCCCCGGAGAAAATCCCGGTGTTCTTCATCCACTCCGCGGAAAACCGGCAGTCCCTGCCCACCGTGTCGGTGTACTGGGTCGCGTCGGCGGGCTTGAGGATGGTGATGGTGACGGTGGCTTCCCGGGAGGTCTTCCCGGAGGCGTCGGCGGCCGTGAAGGTGAAGGAATCAATGCCCACCTTGTTCTTTTTGGGCGTGTAGGTGAAGCTTCCGTCCGGCTGAAGGGTCACGGTGCCCCGCTTGGGCCGGCGGACGACGGTGTAGACCATGTCCTCCCCCTCCGGGTCGGCGACCTTCAATTTGCCGTCGGCAGCGAGATTTTTGTAGGTTTCCAGCGCAGAGTCCTCCGCCACGGGGGGCTTGTTTTCCTTGCCCCGGATGCCGATGGTCATGGCGGCGGACGCCTCCACGCCGCCCAGGTAGATGGGCAGGTAGCCCACCTCGGCGGATTCATCCAATTCGGTCAGGCGGGGAGAAAAGGTCATCTGCGCCGCCTGTTCGGCGGTGAGGACGTCCCCGGGAACGAGAACGCGGCTGCCCAGCATCACGCTGCCTACCTTTTTATCCGGCAGACTGGTGATGCAGATGCCCGCAATGGGGGTCTCCCCGGAAAAATCCTCCGCCGAGAAGCAGTAGACGCCGTCGCAGTCCACCTCAGCGGCGACCGCAGCGCAGGATAGCCCCACAACGCAGCACACCGCCAGCAGCAGAGCCAATAATCGATTTCGGAACATGGCAATACCTCCAAAAAATGATTTCCGGTGGTATTGTTTGCCAATGTTGGAAAAATTATTCCTACAAATTATTTTGTGGGGTGTACCCCCGCGTACCCTCTCCGTCCTCGCTGCGCTCGACCACCTCTCCCAAAAGGAGAGGCAAGAGAGATGCGCGCCATTTTTCCTGCCGTGGTACACCCCTTGGCTCCCCCTTTGGGAGAGCTGTCACCGAAGGTGACTGAGAGGGTTTTGCACCACCCCCATCCCACCGGGTTTATAAAAAATTCAAAATTAGGTGCAGACAATCGGCAGGTTTTGTGTTATACTATTAAAATCTATACGTGTGCGTTGCGTACATTCTGTTTTTCGCTGTCTGAAGGAGGCGTTTCCTTTGAAATATTGGTTCGGCTACCTCACCGCCGCCATCTTCGGCGCCATCACTTGGGTGCTGATGCGGTTCGGTGAACGGTTTTCTACTCTGGTGGATATGGTGTACCCCTACGTCATCCGCACCTCGGAGTCCATTCTTGCCCAGTGGGCAAGCGGCGTGGATTTCCCCGTCTGGCAGCTGCTGGCCGTGGCGCTGGGCGCGCTGATCCTTGCCAGCATTGTGCTGATGATCGTGCTGAAATGGAACCCCATTCAGTGGGGCGGCTGGGTGCTCGCGTTTTTTGCCGGTATTTACATGCTCCACACCATGCTCTGGGGTCTGAATTACTACTCCGGCCCCCTGTCCGACGACATGCGGCTGGACGTGGGCAGCTACAATCTGGAGGAGCTGACCGAAGCCACCGAATACTACCGGGACAAAGCCAACGCCCTTGCCCTGCAAGTCAACCGGGACGGAAGCGGCAACGTGGCCTTTGCGGACTTCGACGCGCTGGCGGACAAGGCCGGCGAGGGCTTTCAGACGCTGACCTACGACTACTTTTACCCCATTTTCGCCGGCTCCACCCTGCCTGTGAAAAAGCTGGGCTGGGCGGATATGTATTCCTCCATGGGCATCACCGGCGTCACCTTCGGCCTGACCGGCGAAGCCTGCGTCAATCCCCAGATCCCCGGCGTGTCCCTGCCCTTTACCATGTGCCACGAAATGGCCCACCGCATGTGCATCGCCCCGGAACGGGACGCCAATTTTGCCGCGTTCCTCGCCGCCTCCGTCCATTCCGACCCGGAATTCCAGTACAGCGCCTATTTTATGGCCTTCCGCTACTGCTACAGCGCCCTGAGCAGCGTCAATAACCAGTCCGCCGCAGCGGCCGCCGCCCGGGTGAGCGCCGGGGTCAACGACAATCTGAAATTCGACATGGCTGCCTACAACAGCTTCTTCAATTCCCGGAAAAGCACCGCCGCCACGAACCTCGCCGACGCCGCCAACGACACCTATCTCAAGGTCAGCGGCGACGAAAGCGGCGTCGCTTCCTACGGCGAGGTCTGCGACCTGCTGGTGAACTGGCACATCCAGACCGTGGTGCTGCCCTCCATCACCGTGGAGGAATCCCCCTTCGACCCCTACGACGAAACCCAGGTAGACCTGAGCGGCATCGTCAACGCAAGGTGACGGCCATGATGAGACAGACTTTGGACGCAGGTCTGCCCGAGCTGGGACTTGACCTGCCGGAAAGCACGCGCCGGATCCTCTGCGATTTTGGCGCGGCGGTTATCAAGCAGAACGAGGTCATGAACCTCACCGCCATCACCCAGCCGGATCAGGTGGCAAAGCTCCATTTGCTTGACAGCCTGACGGTGCTCACCGCCGCCGATCTGCGGGGAAAGCAGATCATCGACGTGGGCTGCGGTGCGGGATTTCCCGGCGTGCCGCTGGCTATCGCCTGCCCGGAAGCGCACGTTACCCTGCTGGATAGTCTGGGCAAGCGCATGAAGTGGCTGGAAGAAATCCTCCCCCGGCTGGGCGTCCACGCCCAGTGCGTAACCGCCCGGGCGGAGGAAGCGGCGGCGGAACGGCGGGAACGCTACGATTACGCCGTCTCCCGCGCGGTCGCCCGGCTGAACATCCTGCTGGAGCTGACCGCCCCCTATGTGAAGGTCGGCGGCGCGGTGCTGGCCATGAAAGGCTCCGCCGCAAGGGAAGAGCTGGCCGAGTGTACATCCGCGATCAAAAAGCTGGGGTTACAACTGGAATCGGTAAAGGAATTTTCCATCGACGGGGCGTCCCACGCGGTCATTGTCCTGCGGAAGATCGCCCCCACGCCGAAGCAGTACCCCCGACGCTACGCGAAGATCAAGCAGTCTCCACTTTAAGGCACTTTGGAAAGTGAGGTTTTTATGGACGCAGCTCTCAGTATCGCTCTGGGATATTTTGTCGGTTCGCTCAGCCCGTCCTCTCTGGTGGGCAGGGTGAAGAAGACCGACGTGCGCAAATCCGGCACCGGAAACCTTGGCGCCACCAACACCATGCTGGTTCTCGGCTGGGGCGCGGGCATTTTCGTCATGCTTTTTGACCTGATGAAGTCCTTCCTCTCCGACAAGCTGGCGCAGTACCTGTTCCCCGGACTCAGCGTTGCGGGGATGCTGGCCTGCATCGGCGCCATGATCGGCCACTGCTTTCCGGTGTTTCACCGCTTCCGGGGCGGCAAGGGGCTGGCGACCTTCGGCGGGCTGGTCATCTACTGCGGGTTAAAGTACGTCCCCATCGTGCTGTGCGCCGGATGGGCGGTCATGTGGATCTTTGACTGCACTGTGATGTTCCCCATAACGGTGGGCATCGCCCTGCCCCTGCTGATGTATCTTTTCGGCGAAGCGCCGGCGAAAATTATCACGGCCATCTGCGCCGGAGCGGTGCTGGACGTCATGCACATCGGCAATATGAAAAAGGCCCTCGCCGGGGACGAGATGATGCACGTCCGGGGCTATTTCAGTGAGAAACTGCACAAAGAACACTGAAAAGTTTTCGCCCGAAAAAGTGAAAGTTTTCCTTTACTTTTGGGCAAACTTGTGATATACTCGAGAAGCTGGTTATGACCAGACACAATTTTTGCGCCCGTTGCTCAGTTGTGGGACAACGCCCATGCGGCACTTCACCGGCCCCTACTTAGCTCCCGGGCTACCGATTTGAAAGGTGGAAAAATCATGATTCAGAAGGAAAAGAAGACCCAGGTCATTCTCGACAACGCGACCCACGAGGGCGACACCGGTTCCCCCGAGGTTCAGATCGCCATTCTGACTGCCCGTATCAACGAGCTGACTGAGCATCTGCGCGTCCACAAGCACGACAATCACTCCCGCCGTGGTCTGCTGATGATGGTCGGTAAGCGCCGCAGTCTGCTGGACTATCTGGCCAAGAAGGACATCAACCGCTACCGTGCTGTGATCGCCAAGCTGGGTATCCGTAAGTAAGAGATTAAGGGGGCGACTGTCGTCGCCCCTTTTCTTCGTGTCTCTGCCAATCTGTAAATCACGGGAGATGCTTTAGCAGTTGAATGTGCCGCCGGAATCCGGCCGCAGATTCAAGTGCTAAACCTCCCGTACAAATAACATTCAATTAGGAGGTAAACCAATGATCACCCGCAAACAGTATCCCAACCATCACGTTTTCGAGACGGAAATCGGCGGCCGTGCCTTTACCGTGGAAACCGGTAAGGTCGCAGAGCTGGCCGACGCCGAGTGCATCTGCCGCTACGGCGACACCGTCGTGCTCACCACCGTCACCTGCAACCCCATCCCCAAGGCCGGAATCGACTACTTCCCCCTGACCATCGAGTTCGAGGAGCGTATGTATTCCGTGGGCCGCATCCCCGGCTCCTTTAACCGCCGTGAGGGCAAGCCCTCCGAGCGGGGCATCCTGAACAGCCGCATCATCGACCGTCCCATGCGTCCCCTCTTCGACGAGGAGCTGCGCAACGACACCGTCGTGACCTGCACCGTTCTTGCCAACGACTACGATAACCCCGTGGAGATCGTGGCGTCTCTGGGCGCTTCCATCGCCATTGCCTGCTCCGACGTTCCCTGGAACGGCCCCGTGGCCACCACCAACGTCGCCCACCTGAACGGCAAGTATATCATCAACCCCTCCTCCGACGAGCGGGACGCCGCCGACTGCTTCGTGTGCATCTCCTCCACCTTCGAGAAGGTTGTCATGATCGAGACCGAGGCCAAGGAAGCCCCCGAGAACATCGTCTACGAGTGCATCCGGGTCGCCCATGAGGCCAACATGGAGATCGTCAAGTTCATCAACTCCATCGTCGCCGAGATCGGCAAGCCCAAGTTCACCTTCGAGAAGGCCGCCGTCAACCATGAGTTGCTGGACGATCTGATGGCTTACGGCCTGGGTAAGATCGAGTACGCTCTGGACACCCCCGACAAGAACGTCCGGGAGGAGCGCCTGACCGCCGCCCGTCTGGACTTCCAGGAGAAGTTCGGCGAGAAGTACGAGGACTTCGACACCCATATCGAGGTCTGCCTGTACAAGATGCAGAAGAAGGTCGTCAAGAAGTGGCTGCTTCAGGGCAAGCGTGTGGACGGCCGCGGCATGGACGAAATCCGTCCTCTGGACGCCGAGGTCGGCGTTCTGCCCAGAGTTCACGGCTCCGGCCTGTTCTCCCGCGGTCAGACGCAGGTGCTTTCCATCTGCACCCTGAACACCCTGTCCGCCGCCCAGAAGATCGACACCATTTACCCCGAGGATACCAAGCGGTATATCCATCACTATAACTTCCCCGCCTACTCCACCGGCGAAGCCCGTGCCGCCCGTTCCACCTCCCGCCGGGAGATCGGCCACGGCGCGCTGGCCGAGAAGGCTCTGCTGCCCGTGATCCCCAGCGTTGAGGAGTTCCCCTACGCCATCCGTGTGGTGTCCGAGGTCCTGTCCTCCAACGGCTCCACCTCTCAGGCTTCTATCTGCGGCTCTACGCTTGCTCTGATGGACGCCGGCGTGCCCATCAAGCGCCCCGTGGCCGGCATTTCCTGCGGCCTGATCTCCGACCAGGAGACCGGCGAGTGGAGAACCTTCACCGACATTCAGGGTGTTGAGGACTTCCACGGCGAAATGGACTTCAAGGTCGCCGGTACCACCGAGGGCATCACCGCCATCCAGATGGATCTGAAGAACAAGGGTCTGACCATGGAGATCATCGCCGACGCTCTGGAGCGCTGCCGCAAGGCGCGTCTGGAGATTCTGTCCGAGGTCATGCTCAAGGCCATCCCCGCCCCCCGTCCCGAGGTCAGTGAGTACGCCCCGAAGATGCTGTCCCTGAAGATCCCCGTGGACAAGATCCGGGAGGTCATCGGCTCCGGCGGCAAGACCATCCAGAAGATCTGCGCCGACACCGGCGCCAAGGTGGACATTGACGACGACGGCAGCGTGTTCATTTCCGCCGTTGACTCCGCCGCCGCCTACGCCGCCAAGAAGATGGTGGACGACATCTGCTTCGTTCCCGAGGTGGGCAAGCTGTACTACGGCAAGGTCGTGCGCATCCTGCCCATCGGCGCGTTTGTGGAGATCGCCCCCGGCCATGACGGCATGGTCCACATCTCCAAGCTGGAAAACCATCGCGTGGAGAAGGTAGAAGACGTGCTGAACCTGGGCGACATGACCTGGGTGAAGTTCATGGGCTTCGACGAAAAGGGCCGCGCCAACTTCAGCCGCAAGGACGCTCTGAAGGAAATGGCGAACCAGTAAGGTTCAATAGCAATTCCCCGCTTTCGGTAACGAAGGCGGGGAATTTTTTATGCAGAAAATCCGGCTGGGGCGCGGGGCAGTGTATCCCGCCTGTAAATCATACTATTTCTCGATAAAATGGTTAACACCATTTTATCCTGCGAATCCTTCGCAGGCCGCCGGTGGCGGCGAGAAATGTATGGACTTACGTTTTTTGCGGCTGCGCCGCTGGCTGCTGAAACAGCAGCCAAATAAAACGGTTTTTAACCGTTTTATTGAAAACTAGTATCAGAAAGGAATCTGGGTATGAAAAGAAACAGAACGAGATACCTGGCAGCAGCTCTGTGTGCCGTCATGCTTTTGCAGGGGCTGACGGGCTGCGGGAAAAAGCCCCCCGTGAAGGAGACCACCGTCCCGTCCACGGCGGAGACCACCCAGCCCACCGTCCCGACCACGGTGCCACGGGACGGCAACCCCGGCGACGTGACCTGCAAGGGCAGCTATACGGCGGATTCCGTGGACGCCTCCGCCGTGGTAGCCACTCTGGGAGACGAAAAGCTGACAAACGGCCAGCTTCAGGTCTTCTACTGGATGGAGGTCGCCTCCTACCGTCAGGCGGCGCAGGAGACTGCCCCGGACTTTGATAAGCCTCTGGACACCCAGCCCTGCGAAATTGACGATAGCGTCGCCAGCTGGCAGCAGTATTTCCTGAAACGGGCGCTGAACAGCTGGCACAGCGCTCTGGCGCTGTCGCTGCAAAGCGTGGACGAGGGCATCCCCACAGAGGAAGCCTACCAGCCCAACATGAAAAACCACGAGGTCTACATGTCCGGCAAGCCTGCCACGGCCTATCTCTACGGCTACAATAAGAATTACCGGCTCAACACTCTTCATGAGCAGTATCTGGAGGACATTCCCCAGGCGCTGGCGGCTCTGGCGGAAAAGTACGGCTTTGCCGACGTTTCCGCATTGGCGAAGGATATCGCCGGTGCGTCGGCGGAGGACCTGACCGCCTGCGTGGAGCTGTACAACCGGGGCTATATGTACGATACCGCCCTGAGCTACTACATCGCGCCCACTGAGGAAGAGGTGGAAGCCTACTTCACGGAACATGAGTCGGATTATGCCGAAGCGGGCATTACCCGCAGCAGCGGCAAGCTGGTGGACATCCGCCACATTCTGCTGATTCCGCAGGTGCCGGAGGACGGGACGGGAACCGTCACCGTGGCGCCGGACGGCACCGTGACCTGTTCCGAAGATTTGTGGGACGCGTGCCTTGCCTCCGCCCAGACACTGGTGGAGGACTACGAGAAAGCTTTGGCAGCGGACAGCAGGCGCGGCGACAACAGATCCACCAATGACGCCATCTTCGCGGATTTGGCCAATAAAAATTCCGCGGACGCCGGTTCCGCGCTGGACGGCGGGCTGTACCAGAAGCTGCACAAGGGGCAGCTGACCCCCGTGCTGGACGACTGGTGCTTTGACGATGCCCGCCAGAGCGGGGACGTGGACATCCTCCGTTCAGGTTTGGGCTATCATATCGTCTTTTTCAAGGGCAGCACCGACATCTGGTACGACGCCGCCCGGGAAGACCTGACCGCCGCCCTTGGCGGGGAGAAGATCGTACAGGCGCGGGAGAAATACCCTGCCGAGATCGACTACAGCGCCATTACGCTGGGCACCGCGGCGCAGGCCGCCCCGGTGACTGCCTCTGACCTGCTCTATCCCGACGTTGGGCACCAGCGCTACCCGGAAGCCCAGCTCTATCTCCAGCAGGATTACCCCACCACCATGTACGGCGCGTACCGGATCGTCACCCACGGCTGCGGCATCACCACCATGGCCATGCTGGCGACCTACATGGCCGACACCGAGCTGACGCCGCCGGAGATGTGCCGTCGCTACGGCGGCTACTGCTACGATCACGGCACCGACGGCAGTCTGTTCGTCGTCGCCCCGGCGCAGATGGGCTTTTACCTGAAGAAAAAGACCTTCGAGTGGCGGGAAGCCAGAGACGCCATGCGGGAGGGCTATGTGGTGGTCTGCGTCCAGACCAAGGGCTACTGGACGCGAGGCGGACACTATCTGCTGCTGGAAAAGATGTTCGACGACGATGTGATTCAGGTACGGGACTCCAACATTTACAACTACGGAAAGCTGGAAGGCCACAAGACCGACCGCTTCGACTTTTCCACGGTGGTACCCTCGGGGACGGCCTACTGGATCTTTGAAAAGAAGATCGTAACGATCCCAGCCTGCGCCCGCTGCGGCGGGACAGCGGAGGGCGCGCCGGAAGCGCTGCTCACGGAAGACTACCTCTGCGAAAAATGCGCCGCCGCTTTGCTCAGACGGGGTACATATCTGGAATATAGCGGCGTTTGAATGATGAAAAAATGCTCCCAACCGAGGGAAATCGGTTGGGAGTTTTTTGTGCTGCATGTGCTGCAAGTAAGCATCATCGATTCAATTCCTGTAAGCGAGTTAAGATAGTTCTGACGACGGCTCCTGCTCTGTTTCCGGTTCCTGTACCGCCGAATTGTCTTGCTCTTTCGGTGTGCCAGCCGGGTCAACTGTTTCGGTGCCATTGATAATTGGCGTTTCCACAGACAGGCTTGATGGCTCCATCATCTTTAGCGTCAGGCCGAAACAGAAGCAAATTGCTCCTCCGACTATGGAAATGGCCTTTGCGGCAATCACACCGGCAGTTTTGCCTGCGACAAGGGAAGCTCCAATGATATAGTTATAAGCATCGCCGCCGACATACTCGTCAATGGAAGAATACCTGTTGTCAAAGGCATAATAACCACCGGCGGATTCTCCATCCAGAGATTTATAGGTTGTTAACGCACCCCCCGGAACTCGGATGATAAGACCGATAAGAACAAGAAGGATACCAATGATTATTGGACACATATACGGCTTTCGGCTTTTCATAATACAGACTTCCTCCCTTTATAATCAGTAAATCAAATCCAGCTCAGACATGGCTGTTTTGACCGTTGTGCGGTATTCATTGATCGTATCCGATGTCTGAAGCAAGCTGCCTTTGACATTCAGGCAAAAATCCAGATAGGCGGATGTAGCAACATAGATATTCTTCAAGGCTTCCATACCTTCAGGTTCTACGTTCATGGCCTCTATTTCCTTGATAGCAGCTTTTGCAGATTCCAAAGCTGTCTGTGCAGATTCGACGCCTCCGTTCAGATAGTACGCATCCTGTACACAAAGGACACAAAATTGCGGCATATCGCTTACCACCGCAAACAAAACGCCCAAATTTTCGTCCTTAATATCATTCACTCCATTCATTTCTTCCTCTGTAGCGTTACGAAACAGGCTTAAAATCTCATCTTTCGTTTGATCTTTTGCCGCAACCTCTCCTGTCGCACAGACGATACCAAGCTTTAGTTCTTCCTTAGAAAGTGTGGTAGAAGGAAGCAGAGTACCCAGCGGGTCGGTTTTAATTTTTGCCGCGCTCTTGACATTCAGCGCCCACACCCCGTAAATGGCGTCTCCAATTTCGTCGGTTTTTGTGTACGCTTCCACGAGAAAATCGTATGCTTCTTTTGCTTTCTGCGCGGCTTCTGCTTCTTTTTGATTTCCACATGCACATAAGGGCAGGCACAGGGCAAGTGCCAACAGTAATGAGAGTATCCTTTTCATTTGCATCCACCTCCAAAAGTAAAAATATGATATGCCAACAAGCGTTCCCTTGTTGTAATACTTGCACAAATTATTTCTGTATGTATTACGTTTACATATCATATTATATATTTATTGTATCATATAATAATCGCTTCTGTCAATATATAATTACAGTACAATGTGAGGTGGAAGCAATGAACAACGAACCCCTGAGAATCAAGAAGCGCGGCGAAGATGGGAACCGCATTATCTCCGTGCGCATTCGGGAAGAAATTCTCTCTGAATTGGATAAAATTGCCAGTGAAAGCAACTATTCCCGCAACGAACTGATCAATCTGATATTAGACTATGGCATTAAACATATTGAAATAGAGTGAGGGCGGGAAAAGCCGTCCTCCGTTTTTTACTGGATATAAAATAAAACGCTCCTGCCTTATTGGGTGTGAAATCCCCAATAAAGCAGGAGCGTTTTTCAGAACGATAAAATTTGCTTGCGTAGTTCAAATGGAAACGCCAAAACGTCTAGGGAATCCCTCAATACTGCGCCGCCTCGGCGCTCTTGAGCTGCAATTGAAGCCTATCCGCAATCAGGGCGATAAACTCACTATTCGTGGGCTTTCCTTTGGTATTGCTCACGGTATACCCAAAGAACCGTTGCAGGGTGTCCAGATCCCCCCGATCCCAGGCTACCTCGATGGCGTGGCGGATGGCCCGCTCCACCCGGCTGGGGGTCGTCCCGAAGGTTTTCGCTACCTGGGGATAGAGTACCTTCGTGATGGCGTTGATCACGTCCATATCGTTTACCGCGATGATGATGGCCTCCCGCAGATACTGGTAGCCCTTGATGTGGGCGGGAACGCCGATCTCGTGGATGATGCCCGTGACCATGGACTCGATGCTGGTCTTGTCCGGACGGCGCTTCTCCGCGGATTTCTGACCGTCGCCGCCCCGGATCTCCTCAAGGCGCTCCACCAGCGCGGTCATATCGCAGGGCTTCAGCATCAGATACCGCACCCCCAGATTGGCCGCCGCCGCGGACACGTACTGCGTCACGAAGACGGAGGTCGCCAGGGTGATGGGGCGGCGCTCCATGCCGGACACGGCTTTCAGAACGCTGATGCCGTCCTTCTTGCTCAGCATCAGATCCAGCACCAGAACGTCGGGCTTCCGCTCCTCCACCATGCGAATGGCCTGTTCCCCGTCGTTGGCCGTTCCAACGACCTGAAACCCGTCGGCGTGCTGCAATGCGGCGGTCAGGGCGGTGCAGAAGTCGTCCGCGCTGTCCGCGATCAATACGGTTGTTACATGTTCCATATACAGTCCTCTCCTGTCATGTAAAAGATTAGATTTTGCTCCCCAATGCCACGAATCACGAAAACCCGTGTGCGACAAATAAAGAATACCATGAAGCACGCAGTTTTGCAAGGAAAAACAAAAATAATCGCTCGTCAAAAACAGCGCGTTTTCGACAATTTCGACGGATATCGAGAACTTTTCTACATTTTTCGACAAAATGCGGCAGTCCGTGCGGACAGTTGACGGAAGGGGAAGACTGGTGTAAAATGGCCGTGAATACTGTCAGGAGGGACAAATCATGAACGAAGTATGGAATCTGGACGTTATTTACCGCGGCTTTGACGACCCCGCCTTTGCCGCGGACATGGAAAAGCTGGAGAAGCTTGTACAGGATTACGCGGCCTTTGCCGGGGAACTGGATAAGCAGACGCCCTTGGACGGCCTGAAAAAGGGCGTCGCCCTGGAAGAATCCCTGTCGGAGCTTTCCGGGAAGCTGGTGGAATACGCTTTTCTGCGCCAGTCGGGCAACACCCGGGACGCGGAAGCCGGCTCCCGACTGGGACAGGTGATGCAGATCCTCACCGGCGCTGCCGGCGCGCAGGCGCGGTGGCGGGAGTGGGTGTCGAAAATCCCCGATTTGATGACGCTTGTGGGCAGCGATGAGACGCTGAAGGACTACACCTTCCTGTTTGAAAGCCTGCTGCGAAACAGCTCCCATCTGCTGGGCAGCCTTGGAGAGCAGATCAGCGCCAAGCTGTCCATGTCCGGCTCCAGCGCGTGGAGCGACCTGCAGGAATATCTGACCAGCACCGTGCCGGTGAGCTACAACGGCGGGACGACCAATCTGTCCGCCATCCGCAATCTGGCCTACGACCCCGACCCCGCCGTGCGGAAAGCGGCCTATGAAGCAGAGCTGAGCTGTTACGACCGGATCAAGGACGCCGTGGCCTTCGCCCTGAACTCCATCAAGCTGGAGACCATTTCGGACTGCCAGCTCCGTGGCTATGCGTCGCCCCTTGACCGGACGCTGGAAAAGTCCGACATGAAGCGGGAGACCTTAGACGCCATGCTGGGGGCGATGGAGGAATACATGCCCAAATTCCGGCAGTACCTCCGCGCCAAGGGAAAGGCGCTGGGCCACGAAAACGGCCTGCCATGGTACGATTTGTTCGCGCCCATGGGCAAATCTACTGCGCGGTACACCACGGAAGACGCCAAGCGGATTCTGGTGGAGCTGTTCTCCACCTTCGATTCCGAGCTGGCGGACATGGTGGCGCGCGCCTTTGACGAGGAATGGATCGACTTCTATCCCCGGGACGGAAAGTCCGGCGGCGCGTTCTGCGCCGGGGTGGAGTGCATCGGCCAGAGCCGCATTCTGACCAATTTCGACGGCACTTTCGGCGATATCGTGACCCTTGCCCACGAGCTGGGACACGCTTTCCACAACCAGTGCATCCGTACCCACCGGCCGCTGAACCGGGATTACTCCATGCCCGTGGCGGAGACTGCCTCCACCTTCAACGAGTGCGTGGTCATGGCGGCGGCCATCCGGCAGGCAAAATCCCATGACGAGGAGCTGGCGCTCATCGAGTCCCAGCTTCAGGACGTCACTCAGATCATCTGCGACATCTATTCCCGGTACCTGTTTGAGAGCATGGTGCTGGAAAACCGGGAGCAGCAGTTCATGGACGCGGATACCCTGTGCGGCATGATGCTGAAAGCCCAGGAGCAGTCCTACGGCGACGGTCTGGACGCAAGCTTCCGCCATCCCTATATGTGGGTCTGCAAGAGCCACTACTACGGCTCGACCTTCTATAACTATCCCTACGCCTTCGGCGGTCTGTTCGCCCGGGGACTGTACGCCCAGTACGAGCGGGAGGGCGCGGCTTTCGTGCCGAGGTACAAGAAGCTGCTGCGCACCACCACCGTCGCCACGGCGGAGGATGTCGCCAAGGTGGCGGGCATTGACCTGACAGACAAGGAATTCTGGCGCGGCGCGTTGCAGACCGTCGCCCAGCAGATCGATCTGGTCTGCGGACTTCTTGAGGAGGGAAAACAGTAATGGACAGCCGGACAAAAGCACTGTGTGATTTTCTGAATGCAGCCCACAGCGTGTATCACGCCCAGGCGTATCTGGCCGAGACGCTGAAAAATGCCGGTTATACCCGGCTGTACGAGCAGGACGAATGGGCGCTTGCCCCCGGCGGAAAGTATTTCCTGACCCGGGGCGGCTCTGCCCTCGTGGCGTTCCGGGTGCCGCAGGGAAGCCCCAAGGGCTTCCTCATGAGCGCCAGCCATTCCGACCGTCCCACCTTCAAGGTCAAGGAGAATTTTGAGCTTGCCGCCGCCTACACCCGCATGGCTGTGGAGCGCTACGGCGGAATGCTGATCTCCCCATGGCTGGACCGTCCCCTGTCCATCGCGGGACGGGTGACGGTGGAGACGGAAGCCGGTGTGGAGACGAAGCTGCTGGACATCGACAGAGACCTGCTGCTCATCCCCAACGTCGCCATCCACATGAACCGTCAGGCGAACGAAGGCTACAAATGGAACCCGGCAGTGGATACCCTGCCCCTCATCGGCAGCGCAGGCGCAGCGGGCAAGCTCCCGGCGCTGCTGGAGAAGGAAGCGGGCGGAAAGATTCTGGGACATGACCTGTATCTTTACATCCGGCAGAAGGCATCGGTCTGGGGCGTTGACGAAGAATACATTTCCTCCGCCGCGCTGGACGATCTGGAATGCGCATGGGGCTGCACGCAGGGCTTCCTCAAGGGCGGGGACAGCGCGTCCATCCCGGTTCTGTGCGTTTTCGACAGCGAGGAGGTCGGCTCCGTTTCCCCGCAGGGTGCGGGCTCGTCTCTGCTGGAGGATACGCTGGGCAGGATCTGCGACGGCCTGAAGCTGAACCGTGGGCGGATGCTGGCGCAGTCTTTTCTGGTGTCCGCGGACAATGCCCACGCCATCCACCCCAACCACCCGGAGTATGCCGACCCCGGCAACGCCCCGGTCATGGGCGGCGGACTGGTGATCAAGTACAACGCCAATCTCAGCTACTGCACCGACAGCGTCAGCGCCGCAGTGTTCCGGAAAATCTGCGGCAGGGCGGGCGTCAAGGTGCAAACCTACCACAACCGGGCTGACCTTCCCGGCGGCTCTACGCTTGGCAGAATCTCCCTTGCCCACGTGAGCGTCCCCACGGTGGACATCGGCCTTGCCCAGCTGGCCATGCACTCCTCCTGGGAGACCATGGGCGCGCAGGACTGCGCCTATCTGGCCGCCGCAGCAGCCCGCATTTTTGAGACCGAGCTGTAACGTCCCCGCGCCCTCCGGCCCCGCCGGAGGGCGCTTTCTGTGCAAAAAATATCCCTTTCCCGCAGGAAAGGGATATTTTTCAGTCATTTTCCGGTTCAGGAGGGCCAGTCGATGGGAACCATCTCTCCCATCACCACATAGCGGGCGTTGTCGTACACGTAGTCGCAGGTGGACAGCGTCAGGATATTGCCTGTGGGCGTACCGGTGGTGGACGTAAACGTGGAGCTGCTGATGCACTGCTTGATGTAGTCCGAGGACAGCTCATAGGCGTACACGTCAGAGTCATGGGGCGTCACCATACCGGCGAACAGGTTCACCCTGTACAGCTGATTGGGCGTATACAGGTACAGGTAGGGGTGCGCGTCGTAGAAGCTCTGATCTTTGTACTTGGTGATGGCGGCGAACATGCGGCCGGACTTCATATTGTGCCCGTACAGCAGGTTGTTCTGGGTGGTAAAGTCGGAATTGCAGCGCCAATCCAGGAAGATGGTACCGTTCTTGTTGCTGGAGCCGTCGATATCGCGGTACAGGTAGTACTCGCCGCCCTCCTCCGCCGTCTGGACGATGGGGTAGTTGATGCCGGTGTTGGCGCCGTAGATCCAGCCCACCACGTCAGGATACTTGGCCTGCAGCGCGGCGAAGTCCACGGAGATGTAGTCGGGCTCGCTGCCGGTGCTGCTGTCGGTGTTGCCGTCGGTGTTGTCATTGGAAGGCTTTACCGGTGTCACCACCTGGTCGATCAGATCCTGCTGGCTCTTTTCGCTTTCCTTTTTCTCCATCATATAGCTGATGATCTTCACCGAGGAGAACACCAGCACACCCAGCAGAATGGCCAGCACACCGTAGTACAGCACCTTGCCGCCTTTATGCTTCTGGCTGCTCCGTCTGGGTCTGTCGCCGTAGTCGGCGGGGCGGTTCTGGGACCGCTCGTCGCGCACACGGGAGCCTCGCTCCTCGCGGCGTCTGTTAGGTCTTTCGTTCATGTAACAAGCCTCCTTGCTTTGCAAGCATTGTAGCAGGTTTCGCATATCAATGCAAGTTGTATTTACAACCTGTAACCAAATTTAACAGTTTGTCACTTAATAGTTTGTCTTTACTTCCCCGCCAAGTTACGTTAAAATGGATATCACACACGATAAGACGGCGCGGCGTCCCCGCAGGTTCCGCCGCCCGGAAAAAAGGAGCAAAATGAGATGATCTACTTCAACAGCGATTATCTGGAGGGCGCACACCCCGCCCTGATGGCAAAGCTCAACGAGACCAACATGGGCCAGACCGTGGGCTACGGCGAGGATGAGTACTGCGCCGCCGCACGGGAAAAGATCAAGGCAGCCTGCCAGGCCCCTGACGCCGACGTTCACTTCCTGGTAGGCGGTACGCTGACCAACACCACGGTGATCGCCTCCGTTCTGCGGCCCTATCAGGGCGTCCTCACCGCCGCCAGCGGCCACATCAACTGCCACGAGACCGGCGCCATCGAGTCCTCCGGCCACAAGGTGCTGGCCCTGCCCACCAACAACGGCAAGATCACTGCCCAGCAGGTGGAGGACTATTACAATTGGCATCACTTCAGCCCCGACTATGAGCACATGGTCATGCCCGGCATGGTGTATATCTCCTTCCCCACCGAGGGCGGCACCATGTACTCCAAGGCGGAGCTGACGGCGCTGTACGAGGTGTGCCGGAAGTGCGGCCTGCCCCTCTTTATCGACGGTGCGCGGATGGGCTACGGCCTCACCTGCGACGATTGCGACCTGACCCTGCCGGAGCTGGCGCGGCTGTGCGATGTGTTCTACATCGGCGGCAACAAGGTGGGCGCTCTGTTCGGCGAAGCCGTGGTCATTATGAACGATGCGCTGAAGCGGGACTTCCGCTTTATGATGAAGCAGCGGGGCGGCATGCTGGCCAAGGGCCGTCTGCTGGGCGTGCAGTTCGACGCTCTGTTCACCGATGACCTGTACTTCAGGAGCGCCCGCCACGCCAACGTCATGGCCAAGAAGATACACGCCATTTTCGAGGAGAACGGCTACTCCTTCCTCTTTGACTCCCCCACCAACCAGCAGTATCCCATCATGTCCGATGCGGAGCTGGCCGAGCTCGGCAAGGACTTCGGCTACGAGTACTGGGAGCGTGTGGACGCCGCCCACTCCGCCGTGCGCTTCTGCGCCAGCTGGGCCACCACTCAGGAGAACGTGGACGCCCTCCGCGCCGCCGTCCAGGCCCTGAAAAAGTAACGAATTTTGCAAAAACATCCCCTCCGGCGATGCCGGAGGGGATGTTTTCATATCTTTTTTGCCGCTACATCGCACAGCTGAAGCCTGACGCCGTTTTTCGCCGCCAGTGCCCTGCCCTTCTGCAGCAGCTTGTCCCGATTCTTGTTGATGAGCTGGACCACCAGCTCGTCCTTCTTGGCCTGGGGCATGGTGTTCAGCAGCGTCCGCGCCATGCTCACCGCCATGTTCCGGTTGCCCGACAGCACGCCGCCCAAAATGCCGCCCTTGCCGTCCTTTTCCAGCTTCTCCGCCAGCAGCGGCACCAGCAGCTCCGTCAGGCTGTTGTAGTCGATGTCATCGACCAGTATCTTCAGTTCGATCATTTCCTTACGCCTTGGGGCCCGCGGCCACCACCGCCGCGCTCATGTGGGTGTACTTCTTGAAATTCTCTGCAAAGCTCTGCGCCAGCTTCCTGCAGCTGGCCTCGTAAGCCGCCTTGTCCTCCCAGGTGTTGGCGGGGATCAGCAGCTCCGAGGGCACGCCCTCGATGCTGGTGGGCACCTGCACGCCGAAGGTGGGGTCCGTGACGAATTCGCCCTTTTCGATGTCGCCGGTGAGGGCCGCCGTCACCATGGCGCGGGTGTAGCTGAGCTTCATTCGCTTGCCGGTGCCGTTCCAGCCGGTGTTCACCAGGTAAGCCTTGGCGCCGCTGGCCTTCATCTTCTTCACCAGTTCCTCAGCGTACTTGGTGGGATGCAGCTCCAGGAAGGCCTGGCCGAAGCAGGCGGAGAAGGTGGGGGTGGGCTCGGTGATGCCCCGCTCGGTGCCGGCCAGCTTCGCGGTGAAGCCGGACAGGAAGTAGTACTGGGTCTGCTCGGGGGTCAGGATGGACACGGGGGGCAGAACGCCGAAAGCGTCGGCAGACAGGAAGATCACGTTCTTGGCAGCGGGAGCCGCGGAA
>ERZ825159.1321-NODE-1321-length-24597-cov-3.627170_pt1 | contig 24597 bp, 25 predicted proteins | sample MGYA00519932_ERZ825159 | MGnify/ENA primary metagenome ERZ825159 (study PRJEB31778, sample SAMEA3449191) | human gut metagenome | biome: human gut; feature: human-associated habitat; material: faeces | place: United Kingdom | collected 2010/2012 ...
TTTAAGGCAAAATAATACAAAGAGAAATTGACTCCTGATAAAATCATAAAAATGGACACAATATATTCAATGTAAGGTGAGTTCCAATAAGTTATACTGTCCTGTTTTGTAGAAAAACCACCTGTTGCAGTTGTAGAAAAAGACTGACATAAAGCGTCAAACAAATTCATTCCACCAAACATCAATAATATGGTTTCCAGTAAAGTAAGTCCTATATAAATAAGCCACAGATAACGTGCCATAACCTTAATCTTAGGGTGGATCTTATCATGTGTTACCCCGGTTGCTTCTGATAAGAATAACTGCTGACTGCTGCCACTGAATAATGGAAGTAATGCTATAGTAAAAAGAACTATACCAAGACCTCCTATCCATTGTGTAAAGCTGCGCCAAAATAGTAGCCCATGTGGTAATGATTCTATATTATTTAATATAGTAGCTCCTGTTGTTGTGAATCCTGACATCGTTTCGAAAAAAGCATCAGTTATTGATGGTATATATCCACTTAAATAGAATGGTAACATACCAAGAAGTGTAAATAATATCCAGGAAATACTTACAATACAATATCCATCACGCCTGGAAATATTGTTGCTTTTACGATTGCCAGCAAGTACCATTATCCCGCCAATACCAATATTTATCAGCATTGTCCATATAAAATAGATATAGCTGTTTTCATGATAAATCGCTGATATACCAGCACAAATAGCAAATAGTCCGGCTTCAACCAAAACCAGTATACCTAAAATATAAGAAACTTTTCTAAAATTAATTAGCCCATCTTTCATGTTTCTGAATAAAAACGAATTTGTTTGAAATGTATCTTCCATATATAACATCTTTTATAAACTTACAAGCAAAATATATGCCACAGAAATTGTAAGGTTTATAATCTACTAATTAATAAGATGTTATAAATTTACACTGTATATAAAACCATATCCCCCTTTTCATTATGAGATATATACTTTCCCATAATGAGAAGGGTGACATCGATTGTTATTATTTGTATAAAGGACTGTAATCGTCTATATTAATTTAAAATCCCAAGCTAAATCCTGCTACAAGATATGTTCTATCATAGACTGGAGCCACTATCGCTTGTACAAATACAGGAATAGAGAAATTGTCTGTTACTTTTATGTCCTTATTAGCCTTTAACGATATGTCTGTAAAAGCAGCTTTATTATGATAATATCCTTTCCAAGGTGTAAAACCTATTGCAGGAGTAAGAGTGATATCCGCTGGTAATGAGATTGGATACGAAGCATTGATATAGGTAGAACCTTGAAGTTTTCCTTCTTCGTTTTTATCAGCTCCGGCAAACATTGTACTCCATGAAAGAGTTAAAGGAAAAGACTCTCCAAAGCAATAAGCCAAGGTTCCTTCAAAAAAATGAGAATCTTTATAATGACCATAGGGCTGATTCACTCCAGACCACCAATAATCCGATACTGTCACAGAGAAATTATTTAATGAATAACTCAAATTTATATCAAACTCTTTGGCTGGTGTTTCAACATTCCATCTACTTAATGTTTGACTACCCCATACATTTATACTAAAGCCTGCATATCCCAAGGTTAAAGATGGCTGTACTGAAAAGCCTGAGTTCTGATCTGCTCCACGCCATATATAATCAGAAACAAAATCAGCCTTACCGTTAACTGTAAATTTGTCCTGAGCATAAGTCTTAGTTGGGAATAATAATATAGCTGTGCCCATAGCGACTGCTAATGTTTTTATAATCTTTCTCATAATCTATTGAAATAAAATTTTGCTTAAATATATTCTTGTTTTATTTTTGAATTACAACGTATAAGTTGTTTTTACAACTAATCCTTCTCCCGCATTTCTGCATCTACAATCTCTTGCAGACACAGAAACACATGTCAGGAGAAAAGACAGTTATAGATTTATAGATATTTACTGATTATCTGTTAACTGTTGGATTTATCTCTTCCAAAGCTACGTTCAGTTTCAACACATTAATTTTTGCAGGACCGAACAATCCAAGCAGTGGCTTTTCTATCATTTTATCAACGATAGCTTTAACATCTGATTCATTCATTCCCCTTGCATCAGCAACGCGTTTAACCTGTACATATGCACATTCAGGAGTAATATTAGGATCAAGACCAGAAGCACTTGCTGTTACCATTTCAGCAGGAACATCTTCGCGTTTTAAATAGGGATGATGAATAAGGAATGTATCAACTCTTGCTTCTACCTCTGCAAGATATTCTTCATTGGTCACCCCTTTGTTACTGCCCGCTGAACTTGTACCATCGTATCCATCGCCGGCACATGAAGGTCTGCCCCAAAAGAATACATCTTTAGTAAAGACTTGTCCTACGTTTGCTACTCCTACAACTTTACCATTAAGATTTACAGTTTCAGCATTACCTCCCTCGCCGGGTGCTGCAAACTGTGCAAAAATCCATAATACTAATATATAACATACCGAAAAAAACGCACAAAACACCAATGTGACTCGGATAGATTTCATTAAATTTTTCATAACTGTTTTTTTTGATTTTATTAGAAGAATAATCCAACAAATAAGTCTATTAATTTAATACCAACAAATGGAGCAATAATACCACCTACACCATATATAAGCAGGTTACGACGGAGTAAGGCGCTTGCCCCTATAGGTTTGTATTCAACACCTTTAAGAGCCAAAGGTATTAGGATTGGTATTATGATTGCATTAAATATGATAGCAGAAAGAATAGCACTTTCAGGACTATGTAATCCCATTATATTAAGTGCTCCCAGTTGTGGAACAGAAATCATAAACAATGCAGGAATGATAGCAAAGTATTTGGCTACATCATTTGCAATAGAGAATGTAGTAAGAGTACCACGAGTCATAAGTAACTGTTTACCTATCTCAACAATTTCAATAAGTTTTGTCGGATCATTATCCAGGTCAACCATATTGCCGGCCTCTTTTGCCGCCTGAGTTCCACTGTTCATTGCTACACCTACATTCGCCTGTGCAAGAGCCGGAGCATCGTTTGTTCCGTCACCCATCATAGCAACTAATTTACCGGCAGCCTGTTCCTTTTGGATATAATTCATCTTATCTTCCGGTTTGGCTTCCGCTATAAAATCATCGACACCGGCTTTCTCAGCAATATACTTTGCGGTCAGAGGATTATCACCTGTAACCATTACCGTTTTCACACCCATCTTACGCAGACGTTCAAAACGTTCCTCTATGCCTGGTTTGATAATATCTTGCAGCTCAATTACACCAGCTATTTCCTTATTGACACAAACAACTAACGGAGTACCACCATTACTTGTAATTTTCTTAATTATATCTTCAGTTTCTTTAGGGAATTTGTTGCCCGCTTCGTTTACGATTCTGCGTATTGCATCAAATGCTCCTTTTCTGATTTGAGTTCCATCCTTTAAGTTTATACCTGAGCATTTTGTCTCAGCCGTAAACTTGATCATATGAGCTCCTTCTGTGTTCAAATTACGCATACGTAACCCTTGTTCACGTCCTAACTCTATAATAGATTTTCCTTCCGGTGTATCATCAGAGGCAGAAGACAACATACATGCTTCTATAAAACTACGTTTGTCAAGACCTGCTACCGGATAAAAATCAGTAGCTTTACGGTTACCGATTGTTATGGTTCCAGTTTTGTCAAGAAGAAGTGTATCTATATCACCAGCTGTTTCAACAGCTTTACCTGATTTAGTAATTACATTTGCGCGTAGTGCACGGTCCATTCCGGCAATACCAATTGCAGAAAGCAAACCACCGATTGTAGTAGGTATCAAACAAACAAAAAGTGAAAGGAATGCTGCAATGGTAATTACGGTATTAGAGTAGTCCGCCATTGGTTTAAGCGTGATACAAACGACAAGGAATACCAATGTAAATACGGCAAGAAGAATTGTAAGAGCAATTTCATTCGGTGTCTTCTGACGGCTTGCTCCTTCTACCAATGCAATCATCTTATCCAAGAAGCTTTCACCAGGTTGAGTTGTTACAACTACCTTAATGTGATCTGAAAGGACCTTCGTTCCACCAGTTACAGAACTCTTGTCTCCACCTGCTTCACGAATAACAGGAGCAGACTCACCTGTAATAGCACTTTCATCAATTGATGCAAGTCCCTCAATAATTTCACCGTCCGCAGGAATGACATCACCTGCCTCACATTCAAATATATCACCTTTCTTAAGCTGTGAACTGCTTACGGTCTTCACTCTTCCATTTACAATTAGCTTTGCTGGTGTTTCTTCACGAGTCTTGCGCAAACTGTCAGCCTGGACCTTACCGCGAGCTTCAGCTATTGCTTCTGCAAAATTGGCGAACAATAATGTCAGAAAAAGTATTATAAATACCAATAGGTTATAAACAAAAGAACCTTGTGATGTGCTGAATGCTGAATATACAGTTACAAACAACATAATCAATGTTGAAACTTCAACAGTGAACATGATTGGGTTCTTAATCATTATTTTAGGATTCAGCTTTACAAAAGACTGTTTCAGACTTTCTATAACCTGATCCTTTTGAAACAGTGATGTATTTTGATTTTTTGAATTCATATCTTACAATTTTTATTTATAAGTTGACAAGAATACAAGCTTTTTTAGTGCAAAAGCTCTACTTGCCAGCTCACATTTTGTTATTTAAATTACAATGAAAAATGTTCTGCAATTGTACTTAATGCTTGTGCGGGAAAAAACGACAAAGCTGCGACAATGAATATAACTGCAAATGTCATGACCCCGAATGTTACAGTATCCGTTTTAAGAGTTCCGGCACTTTCCGGTATATATTTCTTTTGTGCCAAAAGACCTGCTATTGCAACCTGCCCGATAATAGGGACGAACCGGCTCAATATTAATACAATACCACATGATACATTCCAAAACCAGGTATTATCACCAAGTCCCTCAAACCCAGAACCATTATTGGCTGCACAAGACGTAAACTCATACAACATTTCTCCCAGTCCATGAAAGCCAGGATTATTCAGCCACCCACCCTCACTTTCTACAAATGCGGGAGCATGAACATAGAGATATGCAGCAAGAGCAGTACCGACAAGTATAACGAACGGATGAAGAAGTGCAACTATCGAAGCTATTTTCATTTCTTTTGCTTCAACTTTATGACACATAAACTCCGGAGTACGTCCTACCATCAATCCACTTATGAATACTGCTATGATAATGAATGTAAAATAGTTCATCCAACCTACTCCTACCCCACCAAACCATGTATTAATTTGCATATTAAGCATTTCAATCATACCAGACAGCGGCATTGTAGAATCGTGCATACCGTTTACAGAGCCATTAGATGTAACAGTCGTAACGACACTCCAGAGACCAGTTGCACCGGCGCCAAGACGAATCTCTTTACCTTCCATAGCTCCGCCGTCCTGCGCTATACCCATTGCATCAAGTCTTGGGTTACCTCCCATCTCCTGAGATACATTGATACATACACCTATAAGGAATGCAACAAGCATTACACCATAAATACTGTAACCTAATCTTTTACGGTTTACAAAGAAGCCAAAAGCAAATACCATGGCCATTGGAATAATAAGAATGGAGCAACATTCTATCATGTTAGACAAATAGGTAGGGTTTTCCAATGGATGTGAAGAGTTTACACCATAGTAACCTCCGCCATTAGTACCCAACTGTTTGATAGGAACAATTGCCGCTGCCGGGCCTTGTGATATACTTTGTGTATTTCCCTCAAGTGTTGTTATCTCCATCTTTCCATCAAATCCCATAGGAATTCCCTGTGTTATAAGGATAAAACCAACCACAAGCGATAATGGAAGAAGGATACGTGTACAGCTCAGCACAAGATACTTCCAAAAGTTACCTATCGTTTGGGTTGTTTTTTCACCGAGAGCTTTCATGATGCCTGCCATCGCAGCCATACCAGTAGCTGCTGTAATAAATTGGAATAACATAATGACAAACAATTGGGTGAAGTATGTAAGATTGGTTTCACCACTATAATGTTGTTCATTACAGTTTACCATAAAAGAAATGCAAGTATTGAAAGCCTGATGTGCCGTTTGTCCGATGTTTCCATCCGGATTTAAAGGCAAGCAACCTTGCACGACAAGTAAAATTATACCCCATACAAACCAAAATGCATTAACTACAAGCAAAGCTCTCAAAAATTGTTTCCAGTTCATTTCTTCTTCCGGATTGATTCCTGAAAGCCGGAAGATTAAATTTTCTACTGGTTTCATGAAATCACTCCAAACCTTTTTTCCCTTGTAAACTTTTGCAATATATTTTCCTAATGGATAGCTTAATGCCACCATTAAAACGATTTGCGCTATGACACCTAATATTTCTGTATTCATACTTTAATTATTTTTTAGTAGACAGTTGCAATACACTGTCAATTCATTATTTAGAAATTTTCCGGTTTAACCAAGACATACATCAAATAGCCAAACATGATAAGGCTCACAATAAATAATACCGTATACATAAATCTTTTCTCCTTTTCATCTTAAATGTTTTCAAACCAATCAATACATTTCTCAAATAACCAAAAGCAGCTCATACCTATCAGCATGCAGACTACAAAACCAATTGTAAATAGTTCCATCATTTTTTATGTTTAAAATTCATTCTTAGCAATACAAAAGGTATGCCAAAGGAGGAATAACTTACATAATAATCTATATATCAATGTATTAAAGAAATAAAACCAGATACAAAATACTATTCCAACTTTCTCAATTTGATAAATTGATCTTATTATTGTGATATGATACCTAATACTCAGACTGATAGAAATGACAAAGAAGAGCACATTAAACGGATGTTATCAATGGAGAAAAAATAACGCCGTCAGAAAGTATGAACTGCACTTCTGTGTAGCAAGAACTTTCTAACGGCTTTATTTATTTTTATATAAGATATATCTGCCTTTAATATATACCAACTTGACTATATATTGAGAGTGATAGATTCGCTGATATGTTCATTATATTTATTACATTGTACTTTTCAAACCAAATATTATTGAGAATCAATATCTTTTATGTAAAAGGAATTAGAAGACATACTAAAATTCTACGACCTTATCTATTTTCAATATTCTACCGCTTTCTCCATCTACCAGTTTATACTGTATCTGTCGAGTTCCGCCAGTCGGATTAGCATTACTGTCGCCTTCTTTGTAGACTGGAAAACGTTGGCAAAATGTATTTTCCACGATAGCCATCTCATCATGTCCCATATAGCCCTTGTTTACTTCGTTGTTTACAGAGATCTCGGGCAAATATACCTGACTTACCGATTTTCCATTGTTTACAGAGTATCCAATTAATTTACCGTTGCTTCCACTACCATCCGATGTCAGATAGATAAACACTTCCGGATAGCTGTCAACATTCAAATCACCTATCTCAGCATTTACGATCGTATATCCGGTTATATCATGATACAATGTTTCGTTGGATACGCTTAATCCGGAAGGCTGAATTATAAGGCTGTCACCTTTGGTACTTACCATAAAAGAAATCTTGCTTCCAGGATACGTCAGTTCTTTATTGAAGCTTTCTTCACTAACCTCCTGTTTCGTAATATTCATATCTTCTTTCGCTGTAGTATCAGAAGCACTGCCTTTCTCATTCTTGTTGAATGAACAGGATATCAGCAAAGCACATAACACAAATGAACTTATTTTCTTCATAATTATCTTGATTTTATAATAGTAAAATATTTTTATTAATAACCTATCTTATATCATTACATATTTGTTGGATTTCATTAATAAGTCTTGAAACATGAAACCCGTCACACACAGCATGGTGAACCTGAATAGAAAGAGGAATAAGGTATTTATCACCTTGCTGAAAGTACTTTCCATAAGTAAAAATAGGCAACAGATAAGTTCCATCCGCAAATATATTCAGATTGAGACCTGTAAACGTAGCCCAGGGCAATGAAGATATAGGAAAAGTATTAGCTGGCGTATCAGGTTTGGCATCTATACCGTAATTACCACCAAACATTTCAATATCCCGTTCATAGTTTGAAAGAAAAACTATAAGATCATCATTCCACTCCGTCCACAGATTGGAAAAGGTTTCATTCTCCTCATGAAAAACAGTATAACACGGCAGTAAGGTATCCCACACTCCCAACTCCCCTTTGTCATTGATTGCTGTTCGAAACTCTTCATGATTATTTACCGCCTTTGTCAATACATAAATCAGAAGAGGATAAAGTTTCGAACGACTTTTGTTTTTAAACGCTATAATCCCGGAGATATCTATGTTTACAGTAATGCTATATGTACACCGTATCTGACTGAAATAATGATCAAAATACGGCTTTCTTTTCCAATTATCTTTATCTATAAGTTTAAACATAAGATTGTTTCATTATATCAATGCGGCAACTATTATTTTTCCGAACACATTACTTTATCAGTCAGATAAACAAAACTCGTAATCATCGCAGAGGAACGACTAATGATATCTTTATTTATCAGCGACATATTGTCTACTTCCGAATGATGGATAGTCAAATGATTCCGATAAGTAAATACATACTAAATCGCAAGCAAAAGCGTGCAGCTCAATGAGTTGCACGCTTTTTGCGTTTATGGGGTTCTTGGATTATATGCCTTTTTTACGCCCTTTTTTATCTCTTATTTGCGACATATTTGCATCACGTCTTATTTGGCGAAAAGGTACAACTTAAATATACATAAACCATTTATAAAGAGAAAGATATGCCAAGAGGTAATTACAAAATCCAAAGAGTATGTGAAGAGTGCGGTAAAATATTCACTCCTCCTACGTTGATGTCAAAGTATTGTTGTTCAGCCTGTTCTAAAAAAGCGTACAAGAAAAGGCAAATCGCAAAGGAAAAAGAGGCAATTCGTCAGGCTTTAATCAGGCAAATACCGTCGAGTAAAGGTTATCTGACCGTCAAGGAAGCCGTATTGATTTATGGCATCAGTAAAGATGTTCTTTATCGTATGATCAGGCAAGAACTTCTTCCGTCACACAATTTCGGCCAACGCCAAACACGTTTAAGTCGTCAGTATATGGATGAGCACTTCAAGAAGAAACCTAGGCAAAGGAACAAGAAAAAGGAAGCATTGTCTTTTGACCCCAAGGACTGTTATACAATCGGACAAATAGCCCAAAAGTTTCACATCAATGAGGGTACTGTACTTACGCATATTCGCCGTAATTCTATCCCAACACGTCAAATCGGTAACTATGTTTATGTGCCAAAAACAGAAATAGATAAATTATACAAGTCATTATGAAGAAAGCATTGCCTAACACCAAAGTGACCGTCAAGCTCAGAAGGTCAAGATACAAGGAAGAGTGGTATTTGATTATCGAATCATACCCAGTGTACAAACGCGGCTCAAACAGAGCAAGTCGAGTTGTAGAGTCAATCAATCGGACTATATCCACATCTATTTGGGATAAGTCATCCATCGCACGAATTCTGCCGGATGGCAGTTTCAACTACAAGCCGAAGAGGGATTTGAACGGAATTATTCAATGCCGTTCCACAATCGACCAAGAGGCCTGTATCTATGCCGATAATGTCCGGAAGTTGCGTCAGCATGAGTACGATAGTGCCATTCTCTATACAGATAAGGAGAATGAACTTGCAGCGCAGAACGAGCGTAGTGAACAGGACTTCATCAAATACTTCAACGGTATCATCAGCAAACGCCATCCCAACAGTTCAAATTCGATTATCGTCAATTGGATGCGTGTGGGCGAGTTGCTGAAAATCTATTCGCAAGGGAATCCCATTCCGTTCAAATCCATCTCCGTAAAATTGCTTGAGGACATCAAGATGTTTCTGCTCCGTGCCCCAATGGGAGGTAACAAGAAAGGCACAATCTCACAGAATACGGCATCCACCTATTTCTCCATTGTCAAGGCAGGGCTGAAACAGGCTTTTATAGATGAATATCTCACGGTTGACATCAGCGCAAAGGTAAAAGGCATTAGTCAGATTGAAAAACCCCGTGTCGCACTCAGCATGAACGAGGTGCAGATGCTGGTAGATACGCCCTGCAAGGATGATATGCTGAAACGTGCGTTCCTGTTCTCAATCCTGACCGGCTTACGCCACAGTGACATAAAGCCGTTGAAGTGGAAACAGATTCAGCAGACAAGCAAAGGAACGTGGCAGGCCGTGGTTGTACAGCAAAAGACAAAGAAGCTCGATTGTAAGCCCGTTACTGCACAGGCGTTGCAACTGTGTGGTGAACGCCCGGATGACGATGAACGTCTGGTATTCGAGGGCCTGACGGATATATCTTGGATCTCCCATCCGCTGAAAGAATGGATAGAGGCATCAGGCATAAAGAAGCACGTAACTTTTCATTGCGGACGTCATAGTTTCGCCTCGTTGCTCCTTGAAAACGGCGTAGATATTTATACGATAAAGTCTTTAATGGGACATACCAATGTCAAAACAACTCAAATTTATACTCATATTGTGGATGCGGCAAAGGAGAAAGCAGCCAATACATTACATATAGATAACCTGCCCGTATAAAGGTCGCGGTGCTAATTTCCACCATTGAGCATCAGTTACTTATGTAAAGGAATTCTCTATTTACCACCCATTTGCTCCTCGTGAAGCACCCTGCTTTTTGAGGGGTTTTCTTTTCCATTCCAGCATCATTGCATGGTTTTCTATCCACACATCCGTTTTTTACTCCCTTTGTTGCCTAATCTGATAATCCTCGTCTTAATGAAAATTAAATCTGACGGTGGCAAATGAGGGGTTGATTGGTGGCAATCAAGCACCTATTTAGCCCCCGTAAGTATCCATATAGTTTTGCGGCATCAAACTTAAAAACGCGAGAATATGAGTTATACCGTAAATTCGTTAGAGGAAATGCCAAATGCATTGTCCTACCTGATTAAGACTGTTGAAGAATTACAGTCCACCGTAAAAGCCTTGCAGCATAAGCAGGCAAGTGATTCACCTAAATGGATGGATATAGATGAGCTTTGTGCTTATCTGCCATCACATCCGGCTAAGCAAACGGTTTATGGATGGGTGTCAGCCAAACAGATACCCGTACATAAGATAAATAAGGCATTGGCTTTTTTACAATCGGAAATAGATGATTGGTTGAAGAGCAAAGTCCACAAGACACAGGACGACCTTATGTTGGAAGCCGAACAATTTGTCAAATCCAAAAAGATTATCAGATAATATGGAAGCGACGGATTATTGTTTTTCATTTTTTCGTAAGCCCATTCAGAACATTGAGCCGTTAAGGGCAATAGGCATTGTGGATGTGTACCGATATGTGGTTGGCCATTATGCCCAACCACAAACGGAAACTCTGCGTTCAATGACTTCTCTTGCGGATGTCAAAAAATATAAGGCTTCTCACTTTGACTATTGCACTTTCTCCGGTCTTTTCCGCAAGCGGAATGAAAAGGAACTGATAATGCACTCAGGACTGATGTGTCTGGATTTTGACCATGTAGAGAATATGGATGAAGTGAAGCAACAGATTCTCAATCACGAATATTTTGATACGGAACTGCTGTTCACCAGTCCTTCGGGAAATGGATTGAAGTGGATTATACCTGTGGATTTGAAAGGATGGGAACACTCACGCTTTTTCATGGCTGTTGCCAACTGCATCCGTGCTACCGGGTTGCCAAAGGTGGATATGTCGGGGAGCGATGTGGCGCGCGCATGTTTCCTGCCATACGACCCACAAGCATATATTAACCCTAAATACAACGAGTATGTCAAAGAAAATATTTTCCGCCCAAGATTGGGAGAATGTCCCTTTTGAGAATAGTGTTCCAATATCTCCTAATTTACTTCCGGCTCCAAATTCCACCTCTAATAATAAAGAGGAAGAAATAAACGTATCATTTGCGAAATAGAACAACGTGCCGTTGACATCGCACCTGAATACAAGGATTGGGTGGAATTGGGCTTTGCCTTGATTGACGGATTCGGTGAAAACGGAAGAGAATATTACCATCGTATCAGCTGCTTCCATCCAGACTATCAAAGGGAAGAAACAGACAAGCAATATACCCGTTGCCTGCAAGCCAAAGGACAAGGTATAACAATCCGTTCGTTTTTTCATTTGGCTGGTCAGGCAGGTATTCCGCTAAGTTCGGCAGGAGAACAGGATTTATCCATTTTGCCAAATATCCAAAATGGAAAAACGGGCAAATGGATAAAATCGGCAGATGAGCTTCCTGCATTTCCCGAATGTGTGTTCGAGCAACTGCCGCCTTTTTTATGTGAAGTTGTCGGTAACTCCATTTCGGAGGACGACCGCGATACCATTCTGATAGGAGCGATAGTATGTCTGTCGGGTTGCTTCCATAATGTCTGTGGTGTGTATGACGAGCGTATTGTTTATCCCAATCTTTACTTGTTTGTCGTGGCTGATGCCGGAATGGGCAAAGGAGCGTTGACTTTATGCCGTGAGTTGGTGGCTCCCATTAACCGTAATCTGCATGAGCTTTCGCAACGAATGGAGCAGGAATACAAGGAAGCGATGAACACCTATATCAAAAGCAAGAAGTCGGACGGTGCAGCTATGCCGACTGAGCCGCCTATGCGTATGCTTATCATCCCGGCCAATAGTAGCGCAAGTTCCTTGTTGAAGATATTGGGCGATAATGACGGTGTCGGGCTGTTATTCGAATCTGAAGGTGACACGTTAAGCCAGACATTGAAGTCGGATTACGGCAACTATTCCGATGTGCTGCGTAAGGCGTTCCACCATGAGCTGGTCAGTCTGAGCCGACGCAAGGACAGGGAGTATTGCGAAGTCAGCAATCCGAGGGTGTCTGTAGCGTTGGCCGGAACGCCCGAACAAGTAAGGCGATTGATACCCGATGCGGAGAACGGACTGATGAGCCGATTCTGTTTTTACATCATCCGTTTTAAGCGTGGTATCAGAAATGTGTTTGCCACAAGCGATATTTCCCAATCCAAGAATACCATGTTCCGTATATTGGGCGACCGCTTCTGTCATCTGCATGAAGAGTTCGTGAATCATGGCAACTATTCATTTTCCCTTCCCTCTGCTTTGCAGGAACAGTTCATAGAATACCTTAGCCGGGTGAATGAAGAATGTTGTGACGAAGTGGACAACAGGATGCAGGGCATAGTCAGACGGATGGGACTGATTGCTTACCGCATCATGATGGTACTGACAGCTGTCCGCCATTTGGAGAACATGTACAATGTGCAAGCGGATTCTAATGGCATTATCCAATTGGTTTGCCAAGAGTCCGACTATTTCGTTGCCATGAATATTTGCGATACATTGCTCTATCATGCCGTCTTTATCTATCGGAATCTGTCAGGAAATCAGAACAAACAGACTTCTTCCGCTTTACAGGAAACAGGTGTTGCCACACGGAGGAACACCCTTTATAATATATTGCCTGAAACCTTCACGAAGAAGGATTACGATGCGGCAGTTTTAGCTTTGGGTGAGAACGGAAGTACGGCTGCCAAGTGGATAGAAGCCTTCATCAGAAGTGGCAAATTGCGTCGGATTGAACAAGGTAAATATCGGAAGATTTTTTGAGTGGCAAGAATCGCCTTTTGCTCCTCTTCACTGAACATCTTGATTTTTCCGGCAAACCATTCAAGTTCTCCTTTTTGGAGTGCCTGTTGCTGCTTGCTTTGATGTTCCATCAGAATGGATACTTTTTCTTGCTCTTTTTCAGTAAGAGCTTCTTCAAGCACGCGGTTCTTACGCTTTAGGACATTGTACTTTTCCATACAAGCAATGGCAATACAGAGATAACCTACGGTTACGGTAAGTACCAGTACCGCATGAAATCGGAACTTGGACGGAAAATCCGGCAAAGCGTCAATATAGTCACAGACGATAAGAGCAACTACGAGCATAAGCGCAGCTCCGACATACATCGTCCACACTTTGACTTTTTGGCTTGCAGGAGAAACGCCCATAAGCAAGGCTATCGCCAAAGCTGCGACTAATAAGATGGAGACCAAGATAAAGATTGTCATGTGTCACGCCCTCCCTATTATGGTTTTACGATGATACGCCAATAGCCTGCCTTATCAGAACCTTCATGGACGAGAATGCCTCTCTCACGGAGATTTTTAATCTGTTTCTTAACTCCATCTAATGAAATGCCCAATTCAACGGCCATTTTTTCACGGGTTATCATTGGATTTGATATAACCATGTCTATGATGCGTTGAGCAGTCCTGCCTACAGGTCTATTCAATTCGTTTTTTACAGGGTACTTTTTGAGGGTACTTTCATTATTTACAGGGTACTTTTTCTCCGAAGCTCCTCCGTTTACAGGGTACTTTTTGAGGGTACTATTTACTCTGTCGGCCACCTCTTCCACGGAGATTCTACCATTCTCACCCCAATTCAGATTATAGAAAGTGGTGAAGAATGAGGATGCTTCGGTTTTATAGTGAGGCTCCTTGCCAGGCAGGAAGTTGGGCAGCTTCTCGGTCAGTTCACGCATCTTGCGCAGACCGGAACCACGCTTCTCCATGTAGTCGAGTTGGGTAAACATATCGGCAATGACGGGGTTGCGGCGTATGGACGGAACATTGTAAATATCGCGGTCTTGAATCTGTGTGCCGTCAGGCATCGCACCGGGCGATACCAGTTCTACCCGGTCATCGTAAATGTCGATATGTACTTCACCGCCCATCACGGTATAATCCCGATGGATAAGGTGGTTTACCAATCCTTCAAAGATAGCCCGGTCGGAATAGTCGGGGAGATTCAGGCGGTAGTTTGGCATCTTCACCCATCCGCTCATGGTGTAGTTCTTGATGAAATCCATGCCATATTTCAGAAGCAACACAAGATTGGCACGATGCTCCACGGAGCTGATGGCATCATCCTTATAAAGCCCCGTCCAACGGGTACAGAAGATGCGAGACTGGAATACGGTGCAGTTGTCAACAAACAGAAGTCCAGCATTGGTCAGTTTACCGTCCGAAGTTACTAAGCCAAACGATTCAAGATACTTGTCGTTCCATTCCTGATGTGTCTGTTCACGGAATGTGTTGGCAAGAATGATAAAGGAATGTTTGTTGGCATCCACCTGTGTAGGGAGCGAATCCCATGTCATGTGTGTACCTTTTAGCACCAACGAAAGGAGTTGTTGTGAATTGCATTCTACGCTTTCATTGCCCACTCTTACATAAGCAGTGCGCGTTCCGTCCTGATAGTAATAATAAGGTGTCAGCACTCCGGCCTTGACTTTCACTTCTAGCAGGGTGCGTCCTTCGTGTTCAATCGGTATAAGCTGCACTTCTGGCACAGGGTCAAGCCGTGCCTTTATCATTTCGCTGATAAAATCGGCATCTGCCCGCACGTTCTCCAACCCCACAATTTCACCTTCATCGTTTACGCCATAGAACAAGCTGCCGCCCTCCGTATTGGCAAAGGCCGACACGGATTTCAGCCACGACTTCACTTTCTTGCGTTCCAGCATCTCCTTGAAATCGTAAGACGTACATTCTGCTATAAGTCTGTTATCGTGTATCTGCATGATTTTCTCGTTGTTATAAGGGTGTAATACCCCAATATCGTTTACAAACATACGGAAAAAAGTTCATTTTTCGTTCAGAAGTGATGAATAAAAGCGGATTCTGAACAAAATTCTCTATGAAAACAGATTTTCTTGCCGTTATCATCAGATGGTGTGTAAGTGCTGTATAAGGACAAACCATCGGGCTACTCAAAGGGAACAGTCTTCGCCAAGCATCCGAAAACAGCCTTGATAGTTCTGAATTATGACAAAGTTTAGTATGTGCAAAATTTGCACATACTTCCTAGGAAAGAAAAACGTACAAACATAATGACTTTTGAGGGGAACCTTCCACGATGCTGTTTTAGGTTATCATTTAACATTGATATTTTTATCGTTTTTCTTTCGTTGTTTTCGGCGAAAAACTGTACTTTTGTAACATAGAGCTGTGGTTGCTTATGGATGCTTATTTTCGGGTTTGCATGATATTTGCAACACGTTCACGCAAGTCGCTGATAGATATAACATATTGATTTTGAGGAAGAAAAATAATTTTTTCTATCAGCCATGTAAAAATAGATCGGGACTTTCTTTTCTGAATTTAAAGGCCAGAAAGATGCATCTTCCAATGGCATCCTTTGCAATTCAGGTGTGAATCGAAGGCTATCAGAAAATAATTTTATTTTGTTATAAACCTCTTCTGTTTCAAATAGGGCAAAGCCTACTGGCTCTTCCGCTCCCGAATCAATTTCAATATTATACTAATAACTCTCATCCCCATATACTTCTATATATTTTTTCATTCCGGACATAGATATCTCTTCATCCTGATAGATCAGAACTCTGATTGTGTTTTGCGGTTTGATACCAGCTTTAGAAAATATTCTCAGCACGTCAATAGCCTGAGCACATCCTGTAGCATTATCCTGGGCTCCCTGACTATTGAACCACGAATCAATGTGTGCAGATATAAGTATCACTTTATCCGGATTTTTTACTCCTTTTATCTCTCCTATCAGATTGAATCCGGTTGCTGTTCCTTTCCATTCTGATGTAGAAGAGAAAGTTACTCTCAGATTGGGATTCTTAGCGATACTTTCGGAGAGTATATCAGCATCATGAGTAGAAATAGCCAAAGCAGGAATCTGTTTTACGCCTTCTTCATATCTGAGTGTTCCCGTTCTTGGAAAATCATCGGAAACAGGCGAAAGTGAACGAGTAATTACTGCTTCTGCACCTTTTTTTGCAGCCATTGATGCACCATACATCCTTTGCCATCCAGCTTTAGAATACCCGTTTGCCGTTGTATCCATTTTTTCATTAAAAAAACGATACAGCCCTCCAATGAAGATGCTTTCTCAAAATCGGCCTTATTTGTAAATTCTACTACTTTCAAGTTTAGATCCTTGCCCCCAGTCCCTATAGACATCCCCAAAGGAATAGCATTTAGTCCTTTTCTACCAGTTTCATCCATATAGTATAAAGAAGAAACACCAGGCAGCCATAATGGAACATTTACCGAGTCTGTTCTCACATCAACACCTGCCTTCTCCATTTCACTTTTCAAAAAAGCAATAGCCTCCTCATTACTTTTGCTTCCTGACATTCTTGCTGGAGTGTCCTCCGACAATGTCTTGATACACCGAAAGCAATCATCACTTTTAGAATTCTTTTCTATTCTATCTAAAACTGCTGTGTCCGACTTACAACCAGTCAACAAGCATAGTAAAACAATTATTACATATTTCATAACCTAGTAATTAAAGAACTTTACTCAATTCATTACTCCATAGTTCATAACCATTTGCATTAAAATGCATTCTATCTTCAGAATAATAGCGTAAATCAAGCAAACCATCTGCATTATATAATAAAGAAGCCAGATCCACATATTCAACATATGGAACATCATCTGCATATTCTTTTAACTTCTTATTAAACAGTTTCTTATTTTTACGAATATCCTTTCCAAGAAGAAAATCCATTGGAGTTGGTTTTATAGAAATAAACAAAATCCTGCATTCTGGGAAATCTCTATGAATCCTACCCAGCAACGAAATATACTCATCGAATACAGATTCAACAGGTTCACCATTTTCTATATCAATGTCATCATATATTACCACTGATGAAGGATGATATTTGCCTATAACATCATTATAATAATATTGTATATCTTTTATACTTGCTCCACCAAAACCTCTGTTCATTACATTCCGCCCAGGGAAATATCAAGCTGTCTTCCAAAGATTAACAGTAGAGCTTCCTACAAATAAAATAGGATTTTCTTAATAGTGTATTTTCCGAATCATACTCTACAAACCTCTTTGTTTCATTCTCAAAACGGAGAGAATCATATTTATTATTACGAATGGCATCCTGAACATCTAAAAAGAGTCTTAAAGTATCATTCTGTTTGTATAAAAACTCCTCAAGCGTATCTATCCTGGCCATCCAGAAATTCATGCCCTCTTTATAAAAAACTTCTGTATCCACCATTTCTGGTTCAGCTTGCGACTTGCACAAATAATCATAGTAACTATCCTTATCAGAACAAGCAGTAAATACACTAGAAAAGAGAATTACAGAAAAAATTTTCAATCTACCTATATTGAGCATTTTATTTCAATAATTAGTTTTTAATCCATATCACATAGAATCTATGTTTACAATGAACGAGCTGTCTGATCAGAATACCTTTTCTCACACAAAATCACACGACTATAAACTTAGAAACTATATCCAATAAATCACCTTTCCCCAATAGTCCCCCACTATAAAGCATAATGGGTAACAACAGCCGAAACCATTCTATTCTTTAACACACAAACAATCGGCTTCCGGTAAATTCCCCAATGCATATTTCATCCTCAATTGTTTTTCAACAATCTTATCCAATCTCTCACAAAGTTTAAAAAAACAATTAACCAAGAATAAATATTTGCAAACTTCATACAAATCCAATAAGTAAAACAGACAAATGAAGCATAGAATATCAAAGGAATAAAAATCAACCGAATTATGAAACCTGAACACTACATTCAATTATTTACATATAAAATACCTGCAATGAAAAAAATGACGAGGCTATTATCATAAAAACAAATGAAACTTATACCTTTGAAGAAAGTTTGTATAAAAAATATCTTAGAATAAGGAGAATCTGGAAATGAAAAAAGAACTTCTGCATTCTTGTCCAGAACTGATTGACTACATCAATGAAACAGGTTTTCTGCCCTTGCTGAGCATGGACATCAACGGATGGTCGGCCGAAGAAGTAGTAGACGAAGACTGCCAGTACACCCGTCTGCCCGATGGTGGATGGGAATGGCCACTTTGGGAATGGAAAGGTGCCATCCTGCAGGAAAGCGGTTGCGCATACGGTAAGTTTTTCAAAGACAAAGCCGCTTTCATCAGCCGTGAATGGTGGCCTGACTTTTGCAATTACCGCCGAAGTGTCTACCCGTATCCGGAAGCAGGAAGCATCGAAGAGAGTATCCTCGATGTATTAAAAAACGAAGGAAGCCTGATAACCCGCGAGCTGCGTGCTGCGTGCGGATTCACGGGAGCAAAGATGCGGAGCCGTTTCGATGCATATATCCCCCGTCTGGAAATGGGCGGCTACATCGTTACAGAAGACTTTATTTATCCCCGCGATCGCCACGGGAAAGAATACGGATGGGGATGGTCACTGCTCACAACGCCGGAAACACTCTTCGGAAGAGAGGCTTGTCATCCCGACCGCACCCCACAAGAATCACGCGAACGGATACTCAGGCAACTCAAAAAGATTCTACCGGATACCTCCGAAAAGATATACGATATCTTACTTAAATAAAGAAGGAAAACAACTAACGATATAACCCTATGAAAATCATTCTGGCCATCGACTCATTCAAAGGCTGCCTTACATCAGAAGAAGTAGAAACAATTTTCTCCCAAGCCTTGTCATCCCGCGGCATGACAGTCCGCTCATTACCCATGTCCGACGGAGGAGAAGGCATGCTTGAAGCCTTCATCTCTGCCCTGCACGGAAAAATTATCCAGGCCGAAGTACACGATCCTCTGATGCGCCCCATCCTTGCCAGTTACGGCATTGCACCCGACGGAACAGCTGTCATAGAAACAGCCAAGGCATGCGGTCTTACGCTGATGACAGCCGAAGAACGAAATCCACTGGTAGCTACAACTTATGGAGTGGGCGAACTCATTGCCCATGCCTTACATCAAGGCTGTAAAAAGTTTATCATCGGACTGGGAGGAAGCGGAACCAGCGATGCCGGAAGAGGAATGCTTCGGGCACTAACCGATATATTCGCTTCCCATGGAACAATAGACGATGTACTTACCAACCATACAGCCGGATGCCAGTTTACCTTAGCCAGCGATGTACGCAATCCGCTTTATGGAAAAGAAGGAGCAGCCTTTACCTTTGCTCCCCAGAAAGGAGCTACTCCCGAAATGGTAGAAGAACTAGACCGCCAAGCCCGGCTGTTTGCCGATCAGTCTGCCCGCCATATGGGAAAAGACACATCACAACAACCCGGTGCCGGAGCAGCAGGAGGTCTGGGGTACGCCTTCATGCAATATCTCAGCGCAAGCGTATGTTCGGGAGCCGATTTATTACTCAACCTTATAAGATTCGATGAGCTTCTAAAAGATACCGACCTCGTCATTACCGGCGAGGGACACGCCGACAGCCAGACTCTTATGGGAAAGCTTCCCGAACGAGTAATGCGACGGGCTCAAAAATATCAGGTTCCGGTATGGCTGGTAGCCGGACAGACCGATGACGCAGAAAAACTTATCACAGCCGGATTTACCCGGGCAGATAAACTTACCCCTGAAGGATTGGCTCTTCACGAAGCTATCAAGCCAGAAATTACCAGACAAAATATATATCGCTGGGTCTGCCAAAACTTCTAAGGAAATATCCATCAGAACCTTTACATTCATTATGAAAACAACACACTTGCTTTACACATCTGCCTTCCTGGCAATGACACCTCTTGCAGTATTTCCTCAGGGAAATCAGTCACGACCTAATCTCGTTTTCATCATGGTCGACCAGTTTCGGGGCGACGCCTTAGGATGTATGCAAAAAGAGCCGGTACAAACCCCTAATCTCGACAAGCTGACCGAAGAAGGTATTCTTTTCACCGAAGCCATCAGCAGCTATCCGGTGTCATCTCCGGCCCGTGCCATGCTCATGACGGGAATGTATCCCACTGCAAACGGTGTAACCGGCAACTGCAATTCCGACAATACCCCTTACCGAGTAGAACTATCTGCCGAAGCCATCTGCTGGAGTGATGTACTGAAACAGGCAGGATACTCCACAGCTTACATCGGTAAATGGCATCTCGATGCTCCTCACCCGCCCTACATTGACACATACAACAATCGCGGAAAAGTAGCATGGAACGAATGGTGCAGTCCCGAACGCCGCCACGGATTCGACCAGTGGATTGCCTATGGAACCTACGACAACCATCTGAAACCAATGTACTGGGATACAGAAGCTGCCAGAGAAGACTTTTATTACGTCGACCAGTGGGGACCGTCCTATGAAGCCGGCCGTGCCATTGAGTTTATCCGCAAGGAAAGCAGCCAGTCCGACCACCCGTTTGCTTTAGTCGTTTCCATGAATCCGCCACATACCGGATACGAACTTGTCCCCGACTCATTCAAGCAACGCTATGCCCATATCGATGTAGAGGCACTGGCATCCCAGAAACCATATATACCCGCCAAAGGAACTCCCGAAGGAGATTATTTCCGCACACATATCCGCAACTATTACACCTGCATCACCGGAGTAGACGAAAATGTAGGACGTATCATCTTCAGTTCCGACCATGGCATATGCATGGGCGGACACGGTATCGAAGGCAAAAACGTTTTCTACGAAGAATCCATACGAATCCCGATGATATGCTGCTGGAAAAACAAACTGCATCCGCAGCAAACCGACCTGCCCGTAGCTTTTGCCGATCTTTATCCTACGATGCTTTCACTCATGGGAATGAAAGACCAAACACCTTCAACCGTACAATCCTACGACTAGAGCCAGCACTTCCTGCAAGAGAAAATACATACTCCCCAGGAAACCATTCAACCCTATTATTATTGCGTCCCTTCCGACCCGACATCCGGCAAACGAGGCATCCGTACTTCCCGATACACCTATGTAGTAGCATTCGAAAAAGGGAAGAAAACTCAAACCTGGCTTTACGACCGGAAAAACGATCCCGATCAGCTACATAACCTAGCAAGCCGTAAACCTTCACTTTGCGACTCCTTAAACCAGAAACTCTTATTATGGCTCGAACAGACACACGATCCGTTCAGCTCTTACCTAAAACCATAATTATGAAAAAAATCGTATTTACACTGCTGACATTCTTCTTCACATGCAACCTGAGCAGTGCCTATGGCACAGAAATCCAGTTACCCAAACCAGCTCCACACCAGATAAAATGGCACAAGCCTTTCGTCTGATTGTAGAATACATTCGACTCCATGAAAAGATTCGATTTCGGTATCGGTCTGGGAATCGGTTTCGAAATACTCCAGTCATGGAGCATAGGCATGAACTACGATTTAGGTTTCGTACTCGTTGTTGACGGCGGCGGAAAACACAGAGCACTCCTGCTCTCTGTTGGCTATAAGTTCTGATATGCAAAACTATTCATACTTTAACCCCAACAACTATCATGAAGAAGTGGATTCTACTTATCTGGTTGTTTTGTATGCAACTTCTGGCAGTTCATGCAGAAAACGAATACTATACCATATTCAAGGTAGGAAGCAACATCTGCACGCCTGTTACGCTGAAAACGCCATACGGCAACTACACCATCCATACGGAAATAACAATACCCAATTCTCTTTCCTGCTTCGAGGCATTCGACTGTGAGGGGAAAAAAATAACGGATACCGGAGGAAAAGTTTCCGTAGGAACCGGTAAACCGACCGTACGTATCTATTACCTTACCACCCTGTTCCCCCACGCCGACAACGAAACACCTCGTTCAGACAACGAAAGCTATACACCCTCCACACGTAATTCTTTCTCTAATCCAGAGTGGGCGGAAAAAACAGCTGAAGCTCTGGTTGATTTGACAGAGGCAAAAGGATGGAACCACGAAAGTCATTCAATCTATCTGGAAGCAGGCTACGGATTTGCTTACGGTAACGCCGGCATCCGCCTGAAATACATCTCTCCCGTAGTGTTCGGCCTTACAGCATCCTTTGGCTACAACACCCAGTACAAACCAGAAAGGATCGACGACAAACAGTATTTGTGGAATGTAGGCGTCCAGTTACACTTGTCCAAGTTTCTGGCAATCGGGATGTATGGCGGTCCCCAGTATTTCAGCAAGTACAACAAGTCGGAAATAGGATTCGGAGCCATGCTCGAATACTCTCACCAGATTTACAAACGACTGGGAGTCACCGGAGGTGTCGGATTTGTCATAGCAGCCGAAGAAGCCTCTAAAAATCCACAGACTCTTTTCGCCTTTCATGCCGGAATAAGCTATAACTTATTCTCAAACTAATCAAAAACTTGTCGTGACTGTCTGCTCCAACATCCCAACGTCCCCTTCTCGTTGTCAGACAGTTGCGGCAGTTTCTTTAATGAAAATATAAAATTACCAGTTTATTTTCGAAACTATTTGTAATTTTTTTCAACTCTCAAAAATCTAAATAATCAGCTTGAAACTCCCTCATTAAAGTCTCCCATACTTCAATTCCTCTTTCAATATTTCATACACATAAGCCGAACTCTCAATATAGAGCCCGGTAGCTTCATCCGAAAGCTTGGCAAAGGTTTCGGAGTTATAGAATTCTTTGAGAGCAGTTGGCAAATCGTATCCGCCATCCTCCATCAGATAAACTATTATATCTTTGGTAATACCTTCTACCAGATATTGCATCCGTTTATTCATATTTTGTGTAAGTATTTAATGGCTTCTGCCGAGTGAAACAAATATTGTGATGAAACCTTTTTGTATTTCAATCCATTTACAAGCATTTGCAGATCAATAATACCGTCATCAAAATTACGGAACAATGTTGCTATAGTATCATCAGCAACTGGACCTATCACAATGTCAAAACAATGTATCGGTTGTGCATTATTCCTGCTACGATTAGCCATAACGAACAAAGCCCATTCTTCACATGGTTCTTGGTATATCTTGACCGAAAGAGTATTCAAAGCTGTTTCGTCAAATTCAAACTCTGTAACAACAGGTTCTCCACCATAGATAGCCGATGTACGTCTGGCCATTTGCTCCGCCTGCTCCTTAATCTCTGTCAGATAAAACCCCTGTCCGAAATCTTTGTAAGGTTTGCACTTTGACAAATCTATCTGCTCAATTACCATATTCGAACCATGATATAGTTTCATTGAATACCTCCTCCATTATTTAGACAAACTTGTGTAAGATCTTGTACACTATCTTCAAATGAAAACAAATGTTCTGCATCATAATGCTCTGTTAAAAAATCAAGACCCTTAAAACGTATCAAATAATTGTTAGCCTCACGAACAGAAATATGATGAGTCTTAGCAAACTCACTGATAGCAGCAACGACATATGCTATCACATTTTTATCAATTGTCTGTGTATTTTGTAAGACAACAGAAGCAGACATACCAAGAGCATCAAGAACTTTTGTCACAGTCTTTATCGTAAGCCCCTTTCCACTCTCAATTTTAGAAATCTGAGCTTTACCAACGCCAACCCTCTCCCCTAGTTCTTCTTGAGTAAGCCCTTTGCGAAGACGTTCATTACGAATCATCAAACCTATATTTTCTATGCTATTTGTCATTCACCGTAATTTTTATACATAACAAATATACGACAAAGTTTCCAAAACAGGAAACAATTATAAGCTAATATTGTATTTATTTTTACGTCATTAACGTACACATGTAAATCAGCACATCTCCATCCATATTGTTGAATCTACTCTTTCTACTCCATCACATACACCGGCTGATACTTCGTCCCCGCATTCTTCAACATCCCTTCCT